>ENA-UOOA01006156-UOOA01006156.1-human-gut-metagenome-genome-assembly--contig:-P61old-NODE-6156-length-11811-cov-3.925825_pt1 | contig 11811 bp, 10 predicted proteins | sample MGYA00242467_ERZ724014 | MGnify/ENA metagenome assembly ERZ724014
GCAGCCCGCCGAAGCCGCCTAAGACCAGCGACATGGACGAGTCGCAGTCGCCGAAGGCTTCCGCAAGGGTAAGCCCCTCGCCGTTAAAGAACCTGCCGGTATAAAGCATGGCCAGCACCGAGAAAACGATCAGCGCCGCCACGGGGATGATGAGGTCGTAGACCCTGCCCTTGGGCTTGTTTCCGGCTTCTTCCGCCGCAGCCGGTGCGTCCACTGCGCCTAAGTCGCCGGTCTCTTCCGCCAGCCGCTGGGCTTTCGCCATGGGGCCGAAGTCCAGATCCGCCAGGCAGAGCACCACCACCAGCAGGATAGAGAGCAGCGCATACAGGTTATAGGGGATGGTGGACACGAAAGCGCCCATGGTGCTTTCAAAGCCGCCGGCATCCTGAAGGTTGGAGCCCACCGCCGCCGCCCAGCTGGAGACCGGAGCAATGATGCAGATGGGAGCCGCCGTTGCATCGATGATGTAGGCGAGCTTCACCCGGGAGATCCGGTTTTTATCCGTCACCGGCTTCATCACGGTGCCCACGGTCAGGCAGTTGAAGTAATCATCGATGAAAATGATGACTCCCAGCACCGCCGTAGCCAGCTGGGAGGATCGTTTCCCCTTCAGCTTCCGGCTGGCCCAGGCGCCGTATGCCGCAGAGCCGCCGGCTTTGCTGATGACCGCCACCAGCGCCCCCAGCAGGCAGAGGAAGAGGATGATCGACGTATTGGCCCCCAGCTTCTCCGCCATGAGGGTAAAGGCGTTTTCCACCGTTTTCACGGCGATCCCCGCTACGGAAGCGGTAAAGCAGGAGTAAATGAGCGTCCCCGAAAGAATTCCGACCATCAGAGAGGGGATGACCTCCTTGGTCAGCAGCGCCAACACAATGGCGATCAGCGGAGGCAGCACCGAAAGCCACCCGACATTGACCATGTCCATAAGATCCTTCTTTCTTTTGGTTATTAAAGCAGAAAAGTGTTTTGAAATAAATATACACCATTTCCTGCAGAAAAGCAACTGAAAATCCGAAGTTTTTGAATTTTTTATGAATCTGCTGAATTTTTATAGAAATTTCCGGCATTTTCCTGCCAACCGCAAAAAATCCGCTCCCCTTTGAATTTTTCATACGGCTGTGGTATAATAACCTCAAAGCCTTCTGCTGGCGCAAAAGGGAAATCTGCTCTGCATCTTTCCGAAGCCTGTCGGCTTCGCTTTCCGAACATTGTTCCATGCCCGGTTTTACTTCCGCAAAACTCCGGCAGGAATCCCTTTCCCAAAGCAGATCCGCACCCCCTCGCCTGTCCCGCTTTCCGGCAGGCGTTTTTTCAAAGAAATCTCTGACAAAAAGGAGCCGCACCATGCCTGAAAAGCAATTCGTACTGGTCCATCAGGACGGCGGATTTTTTAACGTCAACGACGGCAGTCACTGGATCCGGGTCTCCGATCCTTTAGCAGCCACCGTCCTGACCCAGACCAAAGCAAACAATATTCTCGCAAACATGATAAAGCCGAAAGAGCGCCCCGGCTGGTCGGTGGAGCCGTGGCAGTCCGCCCCCGCCGCCCAAGCGGAAACACCCTCCGAAAAAACAGAAAAGCCCTCCCGCTCCCGGAAGAAGAAAGACTCCCTCAGGGCGCAGGAAGAGGCCGAAAAAGAAGAAAAAGCCGCCTTTCTGGACGAATGGATCGCCAAGGCGGACGAGTTCAAACACTATTATGAAGACCTTCTGGAGCGGAAGCAGCAGCTCATCGCCGACCTTCGGAACGTCAGCGCCGAGATCTGCGACATCGAGCATTACATCGAATTCACGTCCCTGAACGCCTCCGGCGGCTACCGTGCCTACCGGCTTTTAAAAGAGCGGCTTCTCCGCCGCCGCCGGATCAAGGATGAGCTCCTGTGCATCTCCATCTTCCTGAAGGCCGAGCCGAAAAACATCCTGAACGGCACCCTGACCCGCCAGATTGCAGGCCTCGGCACCCGGGAATACGGGCCCCGGGTCCTCACCGACCTCTTTGAAGAGGAAAATTAGTGCCAGAGGATCATGCATAAGATCCCCAGCGTGAACAGCACGCCGCCTAAGATCTGCCCCCCGGCACTGCGGCTGCGCCGCCCTCTCGGGAACGCCACCAGACCCAGCCCGAAGACCGACGCCGCCAGCCCCAGCAGGAAAAATCCGGGATCTTGCTTCGCTGCCGCCAGAAGCACCCCGCCCGTCAGCGCCAGCACCGCCGCCGCCACTGTGAAGATCCAGAAAGGGATCCGGGTCTTGTAGGCGAGCCGTGCCGCCGCTTCCCCCTGCTTCCGGCAGCGTTCGCTGCAGTAAGGCCCTTCGCCGGAAAACCGCTTGCCGCAATAGGCGCATTTCATCGTTTCGCCGCTCCTTTCAACCCGTAGGCTTTCCCAGTATCTGCATTTTCTCCTTCTATCATACACGAACTTCCCCCCAAGGGCAAGGGCTGCGAAAAAATTTAACGATTGAAAACCCCCGGCTCCTTTCTCGAGAGCCGGGGGTTCGCATTTATTTTCTCATGCTTCGATAATTTGCTTCTACGATAACGGCAAGTCCTTGCAGCAAGAGCTTTGCGATATATCCAGTCAAAAGTACCGCACCTGCCCAAATTAAACCCGTAAAAAATCCAGTGCCGTTAAACGCTGTATCTCCCCACTTGTCTACCCCAATGGAAGAAACAATTAAAAGAATAACTGCCAGGAATGCGCTTACTCCCCATGCCAGACTTCCGCCTGACTCGAGCCGATTCGCAACCGAACTGACACGGGATTCCGGATAGAGATTTCCGCACTGCGGGCACGTTTTGTCCCCCCATATCGTACTCTCATCATATTCCGAACCACAAAAACTGCATTTCATAACATATCCTCCCCTTTCGCACTCAACGCTAGCGATCAATCCCCCCAGCCGCCTAATCCGTCAAACTGCGGGTTGATGACAATGTTGCCGTCTTTATCGATCACGCCGTATTTGTCTTTACTCCGGACAATTGCATAACCATCATCGTAAAAATCCGTACCTGTAAAAACTTTTTCCTCAAGCGTGCATCGAAACTGTGCCGATATCACTTCTTCACCGTTTTGATCCAGATAGCCAAGTCTTCCTCTTTCGTTTACAAAAGCAAGACGTCCATTTACCATGGAATGTGCCAGATTCGGATACATAGGATTTACGACATAAGTTCCTTTTTCATCAATAAGTCCATAGTTATCCCCCTGAGCCACCACTGCCACTCCTTCGGAGAAATCATACGCCTCATCAAACTGCGGCTTGACTACATATTCGCCCGTTTCATCAATGAAGCCATACTTTTCGCCCATTTCCACCAATGCAAGACCGTTTTCTTGAAATTCTTCAAAAAAATTGAATTTAGGATTGATCACATATTGCCCGGTTTTATCGATGCATCCCCATCTGTCGCCACTTTCTACCCATGCAAGACCATTGCTTTGAAATTCTCGTGCGGAATCAAACTGCGGATTGATCACATACTGACCGTCTCGGTTGATATAACCGTATTTACTGCCGGTTCCTACACATGCAAGGCCGTTCTCCTGAAATTCTCCAGCAAAATCGAACTGAGGGTTAATGACATATTGACCAGCTTCATTGATATAGCCCCAGACATCACCGGTTTTCACACGCACAAGACTGCCTTTTTGAAAATTTCCCAAGAAACTCTCTACAAAATCGAACTGTGGATTGACCACATATTGACCCTTTTCGTTGATATAACCCCATTTGTCATCATTCAATACACACGCTAGGCCGTTCTCCTGAAATTCTCCAGCAAAATCGAACTGAGGGTTAATGACATATTGGCCGGTTTTATCGATATATCCGCACTTATCACCACTCCATACGCATGCAAGACCGCTTTCCTGAAAATCCATTGCCAGATCGAATTGCGGATTGATCACATATTGGCCTTTTTCATCGATATAACCATACTTATCGCCGAGTTTCACCACGGCCAGTCCGTTCTTTTGAAAATTACTCAAGCTGTCAAACTGTGGATTGATCACATAAATGCCATTCTTGTCGATACAGCCCCATTTTTCCCCGCTTTTTACTTGTGCAAGTCCATTCTCCTGAAAGTAGTACACATCGTCAAACTGCGGATTAACCACCCACTGCCCGGATTCATTGATAAAACCATATTTTTTGCCAAAGTATGCGATCAGCAGTCCATCGTGAAATAACGTTTTTGTCTCATCTGTCGCATCATCCTTGGTCTTGCTCTTCCAAAGAAACAACCCTACGCCCGCTGCAACAGCCAGAACCAACAAAACAACAACGAGAACGATCCAAACGGCTTTCTTCCTTCCGTTCTTTTTTGCCGACACCTGCGCTTCTGCAGCAGTTTCTTCTGAAAGATCCAATTCTTCAGCCGGATTCTTCATTTCTTCCACAAAATTCCTCCCCTTTCCCTCCCATCTTACCACATTGTAATGCAATTGTCAACTTATGTAATCTGTTATAAATACAAAAATGCGTTTACAATAAATTACGAGGTGATTGCATGGAAAGGAAGTTCGTCGTAAACCCTAAGAAATCCCCTTACGGGAAAACTACCGTCGTTTCCGCCAGATTACCCGACCATCTGGTGCGTCAGCTTGATAAAGTTGCACAAGTTACCGGCCGCACTCGCAACGAGTTGCTGGTCATGTCCGTGGAATTTGCCATGGAAAATCTGGAGATCGGCCAGCAGGAAGAATAATTTTTTTCGATTATTGCAATCTTTTAAATTTTCAAAAGGGAGCGGATTTGCCGCCCCCTTTTCTTGCTTTTATAGCCCCGGCGTGCTACAATAATAACAACTCATGAAAAAGGAGCACTTGGATGAAACAGAAAAAATCCTATAAATCCGTCCCGGCCGCAGCAGTCGTGAAGGAATACCGTCTTGCCATCATCGGCATCTGGATCCTCCACATCCTGACTGTCCCGGCCGCCGCCTTCCTTATCTGGCGGGGCATCTCCGGACAGACAATCCTTGTAAACGGCATCTTTGAAGCCATCGTGGCGCTGTTTGCAAACTACCTGATCCGGGTCTTAAAAACCCTCAAGCTGAATCAGGTCAACCGCATCCTCACCTTCGACTGCGACCCCGTCAAGTACGAGGCCATCTTCCGCCCCATCCGGGACGGCGGCTGGAAAGCGCCGATCTACACCCTGAACATTGCCCGTGCCCTTTACTATCAGGGAAACTGGGAGGACGCAAAAAAGGAGCTTGAAAAGATCTCCATGAAGCCCGGCAAGTCCCTTTTCTACCTCCAATGCCAGAACCTGATGGTCAGCTGCCTGGAATCCGAGGGTGACTTAGACCGGATCATCAAGATCCGGGAGCAGGTGAAAAAACAGGTCGCCTCCGCCAAGGAAAAGTCAAACTTCGCCGCCAACGGCCGGCAGCTTTTGAACATCATCGACGGTGCCCTCGCCTTCCGCCGAAAAAACGTCACCCGTGCCCGGGAAATTTATGAGGATCTCTATGACAACGCCACCTTCTCCCTGAGCCGCATCACCGCCCTCTGGAAGCTGGCTCAGCTGGATCAGCTCACCGGCGCTAACTACACCGCCTCCGACCGCTGCGACTACATCATCGACGCCGGCGGGACGACCTTCTATGTGAAAGAAGCCGAAGCCCTTCTGGATCGCTGCTGCAAGCGGGTCCCCAAGCCCGATTCAGAACCCGAACCGGAGGAGGAAGTTGAAGATGGAGCTGAATGAGATCCGTCAGGAGATCGACGCCATCAACCGCCAGATGCAGTCTCTTTTCGAGCGCCGCATGGAGCTTTGCGGCAAGGTGGCGGAATATAAAGGTGCCCACAGCATGAAAATTTTCGTCCCGGAGCGGGAAGAAGCCATTTTATCCACCGTCCGGGAGCAGGCGTCCCCCGCCTTCGCCGAATACGATGTGGAATTTTTCCGTTGCCTTCTTACTTTGAGCCGGACGTATCAGGGCGCCCTGCTGGGACTCGACCCGAAAAAAACTGCTGTAGCGGAACGGTACGAGACTGAGCATCTCCTCCTCCGCCCTCTGAAGCGGGAGGATCTGCCGCCGGTCTTCTCCCTGACCTCCGACCCGGAAGTCACCCGCTACCTCCGCTTCGATACCCACACCGACCCCATGGAGGCCCTTGTCCTGATCGATGAGCTGACCTCCGGCGGCAACTATGGGTACCTCGTCACCTCCAAGGAAGAAGGCTACTTCATCGGCGTTTTCGCCCTGAAGGCCGACGAAAAGGATCCCACCTCCGCAAACCTCACCGTTTTCCTCTCCCGGAGCTTCTGGAACCGAGGCTATGCCGGAGAGCTTCTCGCCTTCGCCAAAAAAAAGGCGCCGGAGCTTTCTTTCAAGACTCTCCGGGCATGGGTCGCCGATGGAAACGCCGGCTCCCGCCGCGCTCTGGAAAAGGCCGGCTTCACCGTGGAGCAGCGCCTGACCTTCCGGGGCATAGACGGGGGGCTCACCACCTACGTCTTCCCATTAAAGCCCGAAAAAGCGTAAAATTTACCGCCCTCCGGAATATCCGAAGGGCGGTATTTTTTATAAGTCGATCCAAAACCGCTTTACGAAGACCTGTTCTTCCTTGTCGCAGCGCTTGTCTTCCCGGATGCCCCCCGTTTTTGAGAATCACCTTTTCGGAAGCAAGGTTATCCTTATCGCAGACCGCAAGGAAACGGTCAAATCCGGCTCCCTTTGCAAGAATAAGCCCCTGACGGAGGATCTCCGTAGCATATCCCACACGGCCGCCGCAATTCAGCAGGGATTCCGTCCGCTCGAATTTGAAGCTGTACACTCCTGCCGGCTTGCCTGCTTCGCAGCAGAGGCAGAAGCCCTCTCGCACGAACCCTTCCGGGAGAACCGTCCCGGCGTGCCGGTTCTGCATCTCTTTCAGCCAACGGTCGTAATCCCGCCCGTTCCCGCAGCCGATGCAGCTGCCGCCGCTTGTGAAAAGTTCCTCGTAAAACCCTAAAACGTCCTCCCGGTTCTCGGGAGCCGGTAAGATCAGCTTCCTTTTCCCTTACAGCTCCGGGCGATCCACGAACTCCACTTCCGCTTCGCACTTTCTCCCGTCGGATTCAAAGAGCAGCAGAGTGTTTTCGCCTTTTTTCAAAAGCGGCCCGGGAACATACAGCGTCTTCTGGGGGCCCACTTCCCAGTACCGCCCCAAATTGAAGCCGTTGAGCACCACGAAGCCCTTTTTGAAGGAATCCGTCCGCAAGAAGGTGTCCGCCGGCTCTTCCACCGTGAACGTCCCTTCGTAGAAGGCAGGCGCTTCCGCCTCGTCCCCGCCGAAAGAAAGTCCCGACAGATCGGTCATGGGCAGCGGGTACACGTCCCACGAAAAATGGATCTTCCCACCCAGCAGCACCCGGCCGGGCAGACCCTTTTTCCGCATCATCTTCGGCCCAAAGTTGGCACGCCCCATATTCTCCACCAGAATGGTCAGGACATCGCCCTTCTTTGCATTGACTGTCACTTCTAGGGAGTCATTGAGGTAAGCGATCCCCTGGAGCTTCCCGTTTACCAGCACCTGCGCCCGGTCGCCCAGGCTCTCGAAGCTGAGCTTCGCATCCCGGTAATCCCGGTTGAGCACCGTCCGATAGGCGATGTAACCGTAGCCGATGCCGTATTCCTCCATCGCTCTCGGCACGTCGCTGTGGATCGGCGAAGAAAGAGCGTCTAGATTGGAAAGCAGCCCTGCGCTGCGGGTCAGGGCGACTTTCCCGTAGGCTTTCTTCTCCCGGTCCTTCGGGATCGGCGGCAGCTCCTTCCCGGTGGCTTCCCGGATCACTTCCCGCACGGCCTTATACTTCTCGGTCACGTCGCCGCACTCGGTCAGAAGGGCATCGTAATCATAGCTCGTTACATCCGGCGCAAACTTTTCGTAGTGGTTTGCCCCGCTGGTAAAACCGAAGTTGGTGCCGCCGATGAACATATAGATGTTGAGGCTGCCTTTTTTGAGCATATCCCGGACGACTCCGGCATAGACCTGCGGATCGGTGGTGTGGTGCTTTTCATCGCCCCATGCGTCGAACCATCCGTCCCACATCTCCATGCATACCTTGGGGCAATTGGGGAACAGCTGATCGTGGACCTTGAAGTTTTCCTCCACCCGGCTTCCGAAATTCAGCGTGGGCAGGCATCCTTCCACCGTCCCGTCCAAGAGGCTGTCCTCACTGCCCCCGTCGGAGGTAAAGAGCGGCACATCGATCCCTCTGCGGCGGTACCCGTCCCGCAGATAGGAAAGGTACTCCCGGTCGTCGCCGTAGTAGCCGTATTCGTTCTCGCACTGCAGGAGGATCACAGGCCCTCCGTTGGTGCAGAGGAGCGGACGCACCCGCCCTAAAAGCTCGTCCAAATACCGGTCGAAGTACCGGATGTACACCTCGTTGCGGCAGCGGATTTCCAGTCCCTCTTCCCTCTGGATCCACCACGGGAGCCCGCCGAACTCCCATTCGGCACAGATGTAAGGGCCGGGCCGTACGATGACCATCAGCCCCGCCTTTTCCGCCTCTTTGATGAACCGGACGATGTCCAGCCGCCCGGTAAAGTCAAACGTCCCCGGCTTCGGCTCGTGCATGTTCCATGCGCAGTAGGTCTCCACGCAGTTGCAGCCCATGGCTCTTAACTTCTCAAAAATATCCGGCCAAGTCTCCGGCAGGTTCCGGAAATAATGAACGGCTCCGGAAATGAGCCTGATCGGCTTCCCGTCTTTGCAAAACTGATCCCCGCAGATCTCAAATTTCATAAAACAGCCCCCATTTGCGGTATTTTTTTCATGATACCATAGCTTTTTCGGAAACGCAACCGCTTTTCGTTGCTATTTTCCTTTGGATTTGCTATAATTTAAGAAAACGTCCATTTTTCGGATCCGAGGTGTCCGCTTTGAAGCCTAAGCATCCCATGCTCATTGAAATAAAAGAAAACCGCCTGCTCCAAAACCCCTCCCTCCTGATCGTCGGCAGCTTTCTGCTACTGATTCTTCTGGGGGCCTTTCTCCTGACCCTTCCGGTCTTCAACCGGGCGGGGGTTTTCACCCCCTTCCTGGACGCCCTTTTTACAGCCACCTCCGCCACCTGCGTCACCGGTCTCATCGTCTATGATACCTACACCTACTTCAACACCGCCGGGCAGGCCGTGATCCTCACCCTGATCCAGCTGGGCGGCTTAGGGCTAGTGACCCTGACCAGCTTTTTCTACCTTCTCATTGGCAAACGAGTGGGGCTGCGCACCGCCCACCTGACTCAGGAGTCCGTAGGCTCCGACCAGCGGCTGAACACCGGGAAGCTCACGAAATTTTTAGTCTTCTTCACCGCCGTCATGGAGCTTCTGGGCGGGCTGCTCCTCTCCATCTACTTCGTCCCGAGATTCGGCCGCTACGGCATTTTCATGTCCGCCTTCTTCGCCATCTCCTCCTACTGCAACGCGGGCTTCGACCTTTTGGGGATGAACGGCGCCTTCGGAAGCCTCATCTCCGTTAACGACCAGCCCCTGGTTCTCCTGACCCTGTCCGCCCTCATCATCTGCGGCGGATTGGGCTTCGTAGTCTGGCAGGACTTATGGAACTACCGGAAGCGGCGGCAGCTTTTCCTCCACACTAAGATCGTCCTTGCCTCCACCGGCATTCTGTTAGCCGGCGGCGCCCTTCTTTTCCTTCTTCTGGAATGGAATAATCCTAAAACCATCGGCTCCATGCCCTTCTGGCAAAAGCTCCTGAACGCCTTTTTCCAGTCCGTCACCACCCGGACTGCCGGCTTTGATGCTTTAAACAATCCCGGCATGACCGGCGCCTCCAAGCTGGTCTCCACCGTCCTGATGTTCATCGGGGCGGCTCCCGGCTCTACCGGCGGCGGCGTGAAGATCACCTCGGCAGTAGTGCTCATCACGACCGTTTTCTCCGTGATGAAAGGCGAAGAGGACACCATCATTCGCAAGCGCCGCATCGATAAAAGCGTCGTCTATAAGGCGCTGGCAGTCACCGCTTTGGGCGTACTGCTTGTGATCCTTACCGCCGGCATCCTCCTTGCTTCCTCCCCCGCCGTATCCAGTGTGGACGCCCTTTTTGAAGCCGTTTCCGCCTTCGGCACCGCCGGCCTTACCGCCGGTGTCACAGGCACGGCGTCCTCCTTCAGCCGCATCATGCTGATCTTCGCCATGTTCTGCGGACGGGTGGGGCCAGTCTCCTTCGCCCTTTCCATCTCCGCCGCCTCCGGCTCCAAAAGCAGCCGTCAGGTCCTCCCTGAAGGCACCATCTGGGTGGGCTGATCCTTTTCTTCACAAAAATCGCCCTGAAGTTGCACGTTAAAACGCAGCTTCGGGGCGATTGCTTTTCTCCTATTTCCGGATAAGCAGCGGCTGGCTCCGCAGTACCTTCAGAAGCTCCTCCTGCGTCCGGATCCGCTCCGGGACTAAGATCCCGCCTCTTGCTTCCCGTCCCGGGTCGTGATAGTCCGACCCGCTGCTCTGAAGCAGATGGTGCTTTTCCGCCCATATCATGGCGATGTCGTTGCGGGAGTCGTGATTCAGGTGCCCGTTGTAGCTCTCGATCCCATCCAGCAGCTTCGGATCCGTGACCGTCATCCCGTTCCGGAAGGGGTGAGCCTGATAAAAGAGCAGCCCCTCCTGTCGGGAGAGAGCGGAAAACTCCCCGGCGGTCATGTTGATGATCTCCGGATGGCTCCGCAAAAATTCTTCCGTGACCCCGAAGACCAGATAGTCGTTCCCGTTCTCGTCAAACCGGATCTCCATCCCCAAAAAGACCTCCAGCTTCCCTTCCGCCGCCTTTTTGAACCGCCGGTAGCCCTCCAGATAGAAGTCCACTACCTGATCCCAGGAAGCGTCTTCGGGAAGGACGTCCTCAAAGGTATAGTGATTGAAATGATTGGTCACTACCACGCCTGCATAGCCGGCTGCGAGATACGCCGCCGCCCCCTCTTCCGGGGTGGCGCTGGCACACTTGCTGACCCCCGCCGTGTGGCAGTGAAGCTCATAGGAATACAAAACCGTTCACGCTCCTTTTCTCTCTCATTTTACCGGATTTCTTTTCGGAAAACAAGCCCCAAAAAATTCGCCGCCGCAGGAAGGCCCTGCAGCGGCAGTTTTCATTGCTTATTTGTCCAGCGACTTCAGGTACTCGAAGCACCGGGTGACTTCGCTGACGCCGTCGGGCTCGCAGCCTTCGCTCTCCACGACCATGTAGAAGCCCAGCTCCTTGGCCCGCTCCCAGACCGCCTTCACCGGTGCGGAGCCCTGACCTAAGGAAAAGCCCCGATAACCGCCGTTGCCATCCTTCAGGTGGATGAAGTGAATCCGGTCTTTCAGCCGGGTGATGACCTCCAGCGGATCCCGTCTGGCCACGAAGGTCCAGTAGGTATCGATCTCGAAATTCAGATTGGTGCGTTTTGCCAGCTCATCCAGTGGGATCTGGCCGTCCTTGTTGGGCAGGTATTCCCGATGGTGGTTGTGGTACTGCAGGGAGATGCCCTCCGCCGCCAACTTGGGCTGGAACTCGTTGGCAAACGCCACGAATTCGGCGATGGATTTTTCACAGGTCAAGTCGGCGCCGGGAACGATGATGTTCTTGTTGCCGATGGTCTTGTGGTAAGCCACGGTCTCCTCAAAATGCTCGGCGACTTCCTTCCAGCCGGTGTGGGTGCCGGTAACGGTCAGGCCGTATTCATCCAGCCAGGATTTCACTTCTTCCGCAGAGTGACCGAAGAACCCGGCGAACTCCACGCCTTTATAGCCGATTTTGGAAACCTTTTCCAGCGCACCTTTCAGGTCTTCACCGGTGATGTCCCGCAGGCTGT
>ENA-UOOA01006157-UOOA01006157.1-human-gut-metagenome-genome-assembly--contig:-P61old-NODE-6157-length-11809-cov-11.303471_pt1 | contig 11809 bp, 3 predicted proteins | sample MGYA00242467_ERZ724014 | MGnify/ENA metagenome assembly ERZ724014
ACGAGACACGAAGGTATCATATTGACAAGATACTGGATGTACGCCGCGCTGCCTGTCAAAGCGTGGGTGGCGTGGGAGACCGGTATACCTGTCGGATACGGGGACAGGAGAGTTATCTCTGGTTTGAAAAAGGCCGATGGTTTGTGGCGGCGAAGGATGGAAAATAAAGAAATATCAATCGGGTATTCTTCAGAAACGACAGCAGCGGAGATACATAACGCATCTCCGCTGCTGCCATATAGAGAAAAATCAAAGAAAGGCTAGTTGTTAGTTCTCCTTGCGCTTACGGATGACGATCACCGCGCCAGCCAGGACGGCCACAAGGCCCATACCCAAATACAGGGTAATGCCCGCGTCGCCGGTATTGCCGGACTTCACGTCCTTGCCGGTGGACTGGCTGGGCTTCTTGCTGCCGCCGTTGCCGCCGGGCGTCGGCGTGGGAGTGGGATTCTCCTTGATGATCTCCTCCATGCGGTTGGTCACTTTCTCCATCTTGTCGATCTGGGAGCCGGACAGATACTCCTTCTGATCATCGGTCAGCTTGTCGTAAGCCTCCTGAGCGGCCTTGACGGCCTCCTGATCGTCGATGGTCAGGCCGCCTGCGTTGGGCAGCTTATCCAGCTTGTCCTTCACGTCGTCGATGGCCTGGAAGCCCTCGATGGTCTTCTCCAGCTCTTCCAGCTTCGCCAGCTTGGCGGGATCGACAGCCTTCTTCGCCGCGTTGTCCAACGTATTATAGACCGTGCGGGCCGCGGCCACGGCATCCACGAACTGCTGATAGCTGCTGTACTTCACCGCGGAGGCGCTGGGCAGCGCGTCGATCATATCGTTCACCGCACCGGCGTCGCCCTTGACGTTCACCACGCGCAGCGCGTACCAGGTGCCGTCGTTGGACTGCGTATTGCCCTCCTGGTTGTTCATGCTGGGCCAGGCACGCTCGCCGCAGCCCACATAGATCACGTCGCCGCTGGTGACGGGGATGTACTGCGTCCGCTTATAGAAGCTGGCGCCCTCGGTATTGTCGGTGACCTTGTCATTCAGGAAGATCTTCGTCAGGAAATTCTTGTTGCTGGCGGTGGGGGTCAGCCGCACCTCGGCAGCGTCGCTGTCGATGGCCAGGGTGTACTCATAGGTACCGCCTGCCTCGCCGGGGACGAATTTGCTGACCAGCGTACCGCCCTCGATCTCCAGCGCCTTCAGCGTGGTGTCGCTGTTGTCCCAGGTACCGCCCAGGTCGGCGCCCAGGCCGTCCTGCGTGTACTGGATGCTGATATAATCGCCGTCACCCAGCGAGCGGTTTTTCACGGTGAACTCCGTAAAGCCGTAGTTGGTGAACCAGTCGTTCAGCGTGCCCATCCAGCCGGACTGGCCGCCGCCGTCGAACTCACCCAGCGAGTAGGTCTTGCCGTTCTCCGTCTTGGAGACGCTGGACAGATACGTGATACCGTAGTCCTCGCCCTTGTTCTTGTCGTTGCCCGTGCTGCCGTTCCAGGAATAGCCATTGTCCTTCAGGGCACGGAGGATAACGGTCATGACGCTGTCCTTCTCGCCCAGGGGATAGTTCTCCAGATACAGGAAGGGCTTCTTGTCCGGGTCGCGATAGAAATATCCGTCGTCGTAGGTGAAGTTCGCCACGCTGACGGTGACGGTGCCCACCTGGTCACCGGCGTCGAAGGGGTCGCCCTGGGACCAGCCCTTGATGGCCGCGCCGATGTAGCCGCCGCTGGCGGCTATGCGCATCTCGCTCAGGGCGGAGGCCTTGGCCTTGGTGATCGCGGCCAGGGTGGAAGCCTTGTTGATGGCCTTCACGCCGTCGTCATGGGCGGTCTTGATATTGGTGTAATTCTCGTTGCTGGGCTTGTACTTGGCCAGCTCGGCGGCCAGATCGGCCTTGGCGGCGGTCTTGGCGGCGGCGATAGCCTCGCTGCTATCGGCGTTCACCGGCGCCCAGGTGACGGTGATGGTCACGTCGTCGAAGCCGGTGGTCAGCCGCAGGAACGTATCGGGCACCACCTGGTTGCACTGGGTGACGTAGCGTCCCCGATACACGCTGGTATCGTAGAACGTGGCGTTCACCTTGTCGGCATCGGTCTCAAGCCCGCTGACGCTGATACTGCGGATGGCGTACTGCTTACCGTTGACCGTATAGGTCATGTGGCCCAGTACGCGGGTGATATTGCTGTCGTTCTCCTTCGGCACGAACATGGTCATGCTCTCGTCGGAGATGCGCCAGCCATCGCCGGAGATGACGCCGGGGCCGCTCAGCTTGCCCGCGCTGACGGCCGCGTCACGGCACAGGAAATACGCCGTGTAGTCGGGATTGATACAGGCGTAGATATCCTGCGTCAGCGCGGGGGCCTCGGTGATCTGGGTATAGGCATTGCCGTAGTTGACATACTTGCGGGTGCTGAAAGCGAACAGCTTGCCCTGCATGTTGCCGCCGATCTCCGGCGTATACTTATCGTCCACGCGGGTACTGTCCTGCAGATAGGCGATCATGCTGTTCAGCGCCGCCTGATCGGCAGCGGGGATGCTGCTGTCAAACTGCTGCTTGAAGGTCAGCTTGCGCTGGATAGCCGGCGCGAGGCCGTCGGCCAGCGCCTTCACAGCGGCGTCGTACTTCTTTTGCTCCTTGCCGGTCAGTTGATTGCGCTGATAGACCGTCATAGCCTCATAGCAGGTCTGCAGGTCGTTGATCTGCTGCTCCGCCGTGGCGTCCAGTTTGGTCACATCGTCGGGCAGGGCGTTCAGCAGGCGGCGGAACTTCTCAAGATTGAGCCGGTTGCTGTTGTCGGCACTGTTCTGCAGCTGCTTGATGTCCTGGATGGCCTTCTGCTGGGCGTCACCCGCTGAGCCGGAGGCTTCCGCCGCGTCGATGGCCGCCACGGCGGTGTTGTAAGCGTCCTGCACCTTCTGCCATTGCTCGGCGGTGAAGTAGCTCTCGGGGTAATTCTCGTCATAATAGACGGCGTCCAGCTCCGTTTTCAGCTGCTTCTTCACGGCGCTCAGGTCGTTGGGAGCCGTCACATGCACCAGCACGGAGGGGCCCACGGTGTAGCGGCCCTCCTCGTCCAGGCGGAAGGCGTTCAGCAGGGTATAGCCCTCACCGTACAGCGTGACGGTAGCCTTGCCGGTGGCGTCGGTCTTGGCGTAGGTATTCACGCCCAGATAGCTGACAGCGGCATCTTCGGCGGTGGCGGCAGCCTCGCTGCGATAGACCCCCGCACCGGCCACGGCGCGGGTATTGGCGTCGAAGTACGGCAGCGCCGCCTCAGACGTGACGGTGATGCTGAAGGGCTTGCCCGCCTCCACTTCAACGGGGGCGGAGATGGTGCTGTAACGGAACCAGTCGCGAATGTAGATAAACAGTTCGGGATAGGTGCCCACCTGACTGGAGTACTCCACCTGCTTGGGATAGATCCACACCAGCGTCAGCGCGTCGCCGCTGTGCAGCTTGATGGACGGAAGCATGCTGTATTCTCCGTCGGTGCCCCAGTCGCTGTACGTACCATTGCCTTTTACCAGCTCACCGTTCAGGAATACCAGCGGCTCTGAATCCACGTTATAGCGCTTCAGCCAGTTGTTGCTGTTCAGCAGGTCGTAGGCGCTGGCGTTGGCGTCCAGCGTCATGGTGCCGGTATAGGTATTCTTATTGTAATTGGTGGCAAACTCGCCCACGCGCTGGAAAGCGGTGTCAAAGGAATCCAGCACGGATACCTTTACGCTGATCTTATCCTGAGAAACCGTCTCCAGCCCGTAGGCGGCCTTGCGCAGCGTCCGCCGGGCTTGACCGAGCTGAATGTAGTCGTTGGTGCCCATATCGGCGATCACAAACTCGTCCACCAGCTTCTTCGCCTGTGTCAGGGCTGTCCGCAGCGCTGCGGCACTTTCGGCGGTATAGCCGCTCAGGTTTGCGTTGGCATAGCGGTCATAATAGCGCTGGATCTCCTTGATAATATATTGAACGTCCGTTTTTGCGTCGCTGCTGGCGTTTTCATCCAACGCCTTGTTGGCGGATTTCAGCTCCGCTGCCAGCGTTTCAATTTCGCCGTTCTTATCCTTGGTGTTGTTGGTCAGGTTAGGGCTGCCGTCATCGTGGAACATGCTGTCCATCAATGCCTGGGCCTTGTCCCGGACGGCCTTATACGCCGCCCAGGATTTGGCGGTGTAAGCGCCGTCGTTGCTGCTGGGCGTGCTTTGCAGCGCCTCATACAGCGCCGTGGTGTTGGCCCGGTCGGCGGGGATCAGCTTGGCGATGGCGGTGGTGAGGTCGGCAACTGCGGTCGTGATCTGCTCCTCTTGAGTTGCCGTTTCCAGAACCTTTTGTGCCATGGCGCGGGGGCCGTTGGCCGCCGTGAACTCTGCCCAGAAGCCGGTCTTACTGGCCGTCTTGCCGTTCCAGCGGTCATTGGACTGATAGTAGTTGGTGTTGCCATCCGCTACGGTCGCCAACAGGTCAGCAAGGGGCTTTTTCTGCTCGTCGGTGAGCCCGGCACCATCTTCACCGGCCTGAATCAGTATACCTACGGCTTTGTTAACTGACGGTACTACGGGATTGTTTGCGAACTGATAAACAAAAGCGGAATAATAGCTGTGATACGGGTTAAATGTCAATCCCGGATACGCAGAATTGTTGATAGATAAGCCTTCCAGCGGCATAGCATACCAGCCGTCCTGAAAGTTTTTACTTACGGTATATTGATTGGCCATAATACTGCCGGGAGGTGTTGCATATTTCCCGGCCAAGTTGTCCTTGTAAGCTTGGGAAACACAACGTATTGCAGGTGAATTGTTATAATCGGCTACATATGCGGTTGTATCAACAAATTTGTCCGATGTAAACTTGATATATACCGTCGCTGTGCTGCTTGGAACGACAATTTTATAGTTGTCATTTCCTCGTAGGCTTGAGCTGATTAGGGAACTATCTAACGTTTCAAGCTCGATTGCCTTGCTCTCGTCTTTTTCCGTTGCAATTATAAAGCCATAGTCGGATGTCTCTGTAGCCTGTATCGCAGGAACGTCCGAGGAAGCCGTGTCCTCCACAGCAAAGGCGCTGACCGGCAGCAGCGAGACTGCCATCACCAGCGCCATCAGGAATGATACGATTCTTTTTTTCATTCCGTGATCTTCCTTTCTCTTTTGTGATTTTCCCCGCGCCCCATGAGTGCTGTGTTGGCACCGAAAAGCGGGGGATTGTGATTTTTTCTCTATATCAAAAGGCCGGGTGGCCTTGGGTTTTTGAGGTGTGGCGGGCGGGGACGTCGGGGCGTTAAGAAAACATGCCGGTGGCATGTTTTTAGCCTCCGATCTCGGCGGCTATGCCGCCGTAGCATCCATCTTGGTTTCCACCGCACATTTTGAGGTGTGGCGTGGGGAAAACCGGCAAATTTTCCCCACGCCCGCCCTATGGAAAAACACAACGGCGTAATGCCGTTCGGCTTGCAAAATATGTCATTGCGAGGAGCGAAGCGACGTGGCAATCCGTCTCTTCTTCCGGTGTACGGATTCCCTGTTCACTGGCTCGGAATGACAGGACGGGCAGGGTCGTCCGCCCTTTACGCTTCCTTCTCGGCTTCCTTCTCCGCCCGGCGCTTTGCGGCCTGTTCTTGGGCCAACTCATTGCGGCGCTGGGCCTTCTTCTGGCGCTTCAGCTTCTTTTTCTCCTCGTGCTCCGCTATCACCAGCGGCTCCTGCACTTTTTTCTCCCGGTTGTACCGGGCCGTGTTGATAAGCTTGGGCAGGCGTACCGGCGGACACAGATACGCGGCCTTACAGGCCGCCTCCCAGCTGCCGAAGCGCTGTTCAATGAACGCGCCGCCGTCTACCTCACAGGGCCCCGGCGTGTGCCGCAGCATATCCGCCTGGCGGCGCAGATAGTGCGCCAGCTCCTCCAGCGATGTCTCCGCGTGCTTCTCGGCAAAGGCCGCGTCCCGGGTCTCCAGCGCCGCCTTGGCCCGCTTCGCCACCTGCTGGCGGAGCCATTCCTGATAATCGAATTTGGAGTGGGGATTCCAATGACTCATGAGATGTTCCCTCCCATAATGGCGAAAAATACCGGCCTTCCTCACGGAAGTCCGGCGCATTTGGCAAGAAAAAACACCGACGGGTCTCCCATCGGCGCGTACTCCTGCCCTTCGTCACAACGAGGGTGCGCCGTTGTCAACAAGTTCTCAGCCGTGCAATTCTACTGCCCTCGCGCCACGAAGCTCTCGCTTCCCGTACATGACCTACCTTCTCAGAGCTTTCGCTCCAATGGCGGGTATTGCCCAACGGCTTCGCAGCCGTTTTTGGTCACTTCCTTGCGCTCACAGTGCCGTCCGCGGTGGGTTTTTCGCCCATATTCCTTCATAACTGCGCCCTGGCGGAATCCCGCCTTTACAACACGCAGCCACACGACGTCACAGAACTCAAACTATGCAATTCTGCCAAATTATAGGAGAATTCTTTCGCAAAGTATCGTACTTTGCGAAAGAATCCGCAAGCCCAGTATTCATGCGGGTTTGCGGGTCTTATTTTGTGAAATGACCGTTTCTTGAAATGCTTATTGACATTTTGGACGACCTGCTATATACTGTATTCAAGCCAAATTTTGAGTGTTTTCGCAAAGTACGATACTTTGCGAAATTTTTTGTCCATAGGCAGGAAAAAACACGGTACGTTTTTCACGTACCGTGTTTTCGTTTATTCTCCTGCGGCGTACCCGCCGCCCACGTCCTCGCCCAGGTCGCAGGTATAGACCCAGCACACCACGTCGCCGTCTTGCAGCGTGTACTTGGAGCAGCCGTAGTTGGGGTACGTCCCGTTGACGCTGTACATCCAGCCGGACAGCTCCCCGCAGTCGAACTCGTAGAGCTGGGCGATGCCCTCGATATACGCGCTGTTGTACATGGGCGACCAGCTGGACTCCATAGGGATATCGTTCTCCCGGCACAGGCGCTGGAGTACGTCAAATACCGTCTCGCCCTCATAGAACGTGGTCTCCGTCACCGGCAGGATCACGCCGTCGGCTGGGACATAGTCCGCCTTGGCGGCCTTGAGCTGGTCCCGGTTATCCAAAATGGTGGCGCAGGAGATGGAGATGGTGCAGCTTCCCGCCGCCTGCTTCTCCACTTCTTGTCCGCCACAAGCGGACAGCACCAGAACCGCCAGCAGCAGCGGCAGCAGTCGTTTCATTCGGCGCATGGCAACACTCCCTTATCCGGCCTTTTCCGAAGAATCCCACCGTCCGGTGGTCAGGAAGGAATAGAGGTTCTGAACCTCCAGAATGCTGTCCTTCAATCCTGCGTCCGCCAGTTCACTGCCTTTGAATACGTTGATCCCGTTGCAGTGCTCATACAGCCGCTGCAGGTCGTACACATCCACCTCGCCGTCGCCGTTCACGTCGCCCTTGCGGTACTTGTTGACCGTTATCAGCAGTGTGGCCGACTCGACAGGCTTTTCGTTGACCAGATCCGTGTTGTAATAGTAGTAGCTGGCATAGGGATAGTCGATGAAGAACGGGCTCTCGTTGTCATCCTTTTGCAGCACCTTGCTGTCCCAGGTCGCGTATTTGACGGTGACGCCGCCGATGGTGCGGCAGGCGGGCAGCTTCCGGCTCATGCCGTTGGCGTAGGTGACCGTCAGCTCCATGCCGGTGGGGTCGAAGCTCTCGTTATATGTATAGTCGGTCTGGGGCAGCTTCGTGACCTCCGCGCTCGTCACCGCGCTAGTCAGCGCCATCAGGTAGCCGGAGTCGTTCTTGAAGTACAGTGTGCCGTACTTGTCCACGATGGGGGAGCAGATGGCGTACTGGGCCTGATCGCCCATGGGGGTGAAGAGGGCATAGCCCACGCTGTGGCCGTTCTCGTTCTCCAGCTCCGCCGACGTCTGGCCGGGCTGATCCTTCAGCACCCGCAGGATGCCGGGTGTGTAGTTGTCAAAGAAGTAGACATAGGCCGCGCCGTCATCGCCCGCTGTCAGCAGGCCGGAGGTCTGGGGATAGCCCATGGTGGGTACGCTGTAGGCCACATCCCACGCGCCCAGGTCGATGACCGTGATGCTGTGACCGGAATACGCTGTGAACTGCGAGGAGCCGGATACACCCACATAGGCCCGGCCATTGTACACCACCGGCGTACTGGTGCTCATGCCGATCGCGCCGTTGCTGTTGCGCAGCTGCACAGCCTTCAGGCTGCCGCGGTCAAAGGTGGTGCCGTTCATCTGAACGGAATAGAAATAGCCGCCCTTGGTGGTGAAGTAGAAGCGGTCGCCCGCCTTGGCGATGCTGCAGCGAACGTCGCCGACGATGCCCTCCAGCTTGTCCAGCACCGCGCCGGTGGCGGGATCCAGACACAGCAGCGCCGCGGTGGGGCTGGTGCAGCTGCTGGCGCCGTCATCGGTGCCCACCAGCAGATAGCTGTTGCCGGGATTGACATAGGCGCCCGCCCAATAGAAGCCGCCCTGGGAGGTATACGTCCAGCGGGCCAGCTTTTCCTCATTGGTGCTGCCAGGGTCTTCATCGGTGGCCGTCAGGCAGACGAAGTTGGCATCCGATGTTTCGTTGTTCCAGAAGCCGGTGTAAACACAGCCGTTGGCGTAGGTCAGCGTGCAGTTGGCCTGCCCCTTCAGCGGATCGTGGTACAGCCACAGCGATTCCAGCGTATCGGCGTCAAAAGCCTGTATGGTGCCCTTCTCCAGACCCACAAACAGCATACCGTTGCCGAAGGTGGCGGAATTGATGGCGAAATTAGAGGGCGCGGCCATGGTTCCCTCGGCCACTACCGTACCGGTGATGGCCTCCACTTTGTATATCTTAGTGTCACTATAGGCCACGAGATAATCCACGCCGCCCTGAGTGATGAGGATGGGACAGCTTATGGCTTTGCCGCCATAGCCGTCGCCCAGCTTGACTGCCCAACTGAGAACCGCGTCTTCACGGGTGGTCGGTGCTTTCACACTGACTACGCCATTGTTGGAGTTGTCCTTCCGGAAGGAGGGCCAGTCAGAGGAAACACCCTGGCCGTGAGAGGAGGCTGCCGCCTTTTTCAGCTTGATCGTCAGCTGTTGCTGCTGACTGCCTGCGGTAAAGGGCACCTTCTGCCCCACATAACCGGCACAGGTGGCGACGCAGGTATAGTCAAGACCGTCCACCAGTGCGAACGTACTGCCCTCCTCCGGCCAGATACGGGTATTGGTGCGGTCGTCGTAAATGACCGCCAGTGCGTCAGAAAGCACCGTCCCCTGCTCATCCGTCACGGTAACAGCAGTGTGAATGGGATCGCTCTTTTGCAGTGTGATGGTGTAGGGATATGCGCTGCTGCTGTTATCACAAACAGCCTTCAGGATAATTTCTTCCGTATCTTTGTCCGGACTGAGCTGCACCGGGATCGTAACCGTGGTAAGCGCGGCTCCCGTTATCGGATCAGTATCGGGCTGATAGACCGTTTCACTGCCGTTTACCTGCACACCATACCCGGCGAAAGGCAGCGTGACCGTCAGCTGAGCTTCTTCTGCCGAGCGAAGGATCGTCCCATGATACGCATTATACTTCCAGAAGAAATCATTCTCTTCCGTGACCTTACCATCCTGCATGATAAAAAGCAGTGTGTCCTGACCATCCGCTGTCAGTGTGATCTCCTGTATCGTCAGTGTCTTGGTGAAGGTTATCTGGTAATCCTGATAGTGGGTAACACTCTTGTCAGCAGTCACAACCGTCTTGCAGGCGCGGATTTCCAGTGTCTGCTCCTCCGACCCGGCTTTCAGGCTATTCGCGATCTGTGTACCTGAAGTTATATTCAGCCCCGCTGTGATCTCCGTACCACCGCCGCCCTGTGGGATCGCCATTACCTCATAATCGTCATCTGCGGACGCCCATGCGTACAGTGTGGTGTACTGATCGTAGATCTCGGCGGAATAGGTGTGCTGCGCGGAATTGAATTTATCTTGCGTCAGATATTCTTCGCCTAAGCCCTTTTTGCTCGCCGAAGCCAGGAGCAGGCCCGTCAAGTGATCCGTGATCTCCGGTGTGGCGAGAGCCGCTGTAAAGTCCGTACTGTCCGCTGGCACGGTAAAAGCGCCTGTCGCATGGTAATAGGTATTCTTCGTGGTGATATAAGTATACGTCTCACCCGGCGTCAAGAGATAGGTGCCGTCAGCACCCTTGCCGATCTCCACTCCGGCGGCATTGAATATTCTGGCCGAAACCCCTGTCCCACAGGAAACTCCGACCGGAACAGCGACCTTTTTCGTAAAGACGACGGTGTAGGTCTTGGCGTAGTGCTTCTCGTTTGTGACCGTGATATTGGCTTCGGTAGTCTCTTGCGTCAGAGCAAGGGTATGTGTATCGCCGGTTAGCTGCTGACCGTTGACTGTAACCGTATATGCCGCGCCGCCCATATGCGCCGTTTCCAGCTCTACCGTATCGGTTGTAACGGTACATTCATATTGGGTCTGTGCACTGGAAAACGCAATATTCTGCTGTATGCCGTTTGCCGTCACGCGCAGGTCGCACAATGTCGGTGTACGTTCCAGAGTGACCATCCAGGTCTGGTAAATCTCATAGTCATTCCATGCGGCACGGGCCTTCAGGTAAACGGTGTTTTCCTGTGTCCCCGCCTTTACTGCATCGTTCAGGGTGACCCGATCCGACTGCCATGCACGTTTGCTGTTTTCCTGATTCCCGTCAACGGTATCATACGCAACATAAAGCGCAACCTCACAGCCATCCCATTCATAGCATTTCCCGTCTTCGGAGAGTTTGAGGTCGGTGCCCGGTTCAGCATACAGAAACAGGCTGCCCCGACGGTCCACGGTGTCGGGCAGCAGCACGACAGATGCGCGCTCCTCGGTTCCCTGTTCTGCGGGGTATGCTTCAGCATTGCCTCTGGGCCGCAGTTCAGGCTGGGCGAACCAGCTTACTCCTTCAGGTACCGCCAAAGTGGTCACAAGCGTCCCGTCAATTTTTACATTGCCGTCCGCGTCTACAGTCAGCTCACCCTCCGCGCCGTTGCCATTGACCTCCAAGGTAAAGGCATAGCTTCCGGCAGCCAAAGCGGGGGCTTCATTCTCGAAGGCTTTTTCGTTGCCGTAGGGATCCAGCGCAGTAAAAGTATAGTCCGTCAGGGGCTGGCCGTTCAGGCCCTGGAAACTCAGCTTCAACGTATGCTGATCCGCCTGCTCATACGCACGGTATTCAGCCATCTTCTCGGTAAGCGCAGTGGCCAGCGCGGCAAAATCACCGCCAGAGATCAAAGCTTTCGCGGCATTGTCGTACTGTTCCCGGCAGAATACCTGCATAGGTTGTGAAGCCTGCTGCCATTCCAGCATAATGCAGGCAAGACTATATAGTGCTTCCGCTTGCCCTTCCGCAGCCTGACAGGTAACGAACATCATCGCCTTGATATCGGATGCCGGACGGCCTAAGTCATGGCTGCCGTTCTCATCCATGCGGCTGAACGTTCCGCTTTGGCCGTCGATCTCGGTGACAAAGCCGATATCCAGTCCCGTGAAGGTATGTCCGCTTCCGTTCAGCGCGTCTCCAATAGTCTGCCCCTCTGTGTAGGGCACGCGCTCCGGGGCAATGATGACATTGACGTTATTGGCGGCCAGCAGCAGGAAGCTGTTGTCCTCGGTCAACTCCGCTTCGGCATCCTGCTCCGCGGCAGGCATCGCTTCCACAGCGGCAGCCGGCGCTTCCTGCGCGGACGGCTCCACTGTCGAGGCAGTATCCTCCTGCGGGACGGTCAGCTCCGCCGCCCATGCAGAGGGCAGCAAGGACAGGGTCATGACCAGCGCCATGAAAAGCGATACGATCCGTTTTTTCATCCGC
>ENA-UOOA01006163-UOOA01006163.1-human-gut-metagenome-genome-assembly--contig:-P61old-NODE-6163-length-11796-cov-39.160463_pt1 | contig 11796 bp, 14 predicted proteins | sample MGYA00242467_ERZ724014 | MGnify/ENA metagenome assembly ERZ724014
CAAGGTCGTGCGTCGCCCCCCCTCGCCGGGGCGTGGATTGCAAAGCCTGCAACATCACCTGCCACGGGGTGCCGCCATAGGTCGCCCCCCTCGCGGGGGGCGTGGATTGAAATAGGATAAACACAGTTTGTACACAGCGCACCATCTAGTCGCCCCCCTCGCGGGGGCGTGGATTGAAATAGGGACGATAGTGGGAAGCAGCTCGACAATCGGCTGTCGCCCCCCCGCGAGGGGGGCGTGGATTGAAATCTGTGCGTCATAAGACACTGTTCCGGGAGCAGGTGTAACAGTATTGCCGTTCACCCACGCGCGATAAGGTTTTTCTCCAAAATCCGCACTTACTTCTCCGTATCGTTCAGAAGAAGGAGAAAACTCTCCGCGAACGGTTTGATCTTCTCCTCGTCCGGTTGTTCTCCCTTCTCCTTCGCCGCGTCCATAAGCTTCTTTACCAGCTCGTCCTTTTCGCTCATACTCTGTTCCCTCCGTAAAAGTGCTTTCTGTTTTCATTATAACACGTTGTTCCGCTGCGTCAAATGCTTCCTGCCATTTCTGCGCCACCGCCTCCAGCTCCGCAAAGTCTTTGCCGTAGTCGCCCCCCCCCTCGCGGGGGGCGTGGATTGAAATTCCAAGGGCCGCATGGCCGTGGTAGAGGGGCGCTGTCGCCCCCCTCGCGGGGGGCGTGGATTGAAATCTGTCCATACGCGGCGGGCTTGTTCTCCCCGCCGCGTATGGTGAAGTGTCAGGAGCAGCGCTTCTGTGATCCCTTTCAGAAATGCTTCGTTTTGAGCAAGAAGTGCCTTTGCCCCGCCGTAGTACCGCTCCAGCTCCACCTGTACCGCCGCCTCGCCGCGGGTATCCCCGTGGTCTACGTAGCGATGCTCGCCGGGTGCGCCCTTATGATGATCAGAAAAATCCAGCTTCGTGCCGTCCGTGGTAATGTATCCGTTTTCGTTCCGGTTGTTCGTCTCCCCGAAAAACTCCTTTGCGGATTTTGCATGGTCTTTTTTCTCCGCCTCCGAGTAAGCTTTCAGCGAAACCAGCAGCGGCTTGACATTCTCACTGACATTGGATATACTGCGAGTAAGACCAAACTTGGTTCCCCCGAACGGCGTAGAGCGCCCTAAGGCATTGAACCATTTTTTGGTCTCTTTTTTGTTTTCTTCCAAATGAAGCAGTTTATCCTCGGACCCTCCCTATGAATGCGCACAGAAAGCAGATCGTTGTGAATACCGCATGCTGTTCCTGCTGTCTTTTCCAATCAGACGGCAGGCTTATCGTGCTGCGCACAGGAGTCCGATAAGTCACAGAAATCATACATCCCGTCTGTTTCAAGAAGTCACCTTCTTTGAACAGACGGGATTTTTGTATTTACATGAGGTATAACAATAATCGAATCCCATGAGCGTATGACCGCGAAGCGGTGCGTCTTCGCAAGAGCATACCATTCGACCTGTGCCCGGAAATCGGGGAAACGCTTTATCCGGAGCACCATGCCGACATAAACAAAACCACCTGCCAAAGCGGCGGTGACTTAGGAAAACATTGAAGCAAGGAACGGTGTAGCTTAACGGCTATGCCGTTCTTTGCTCTTTTTTACTTGTGTTGCGGGCATTTTCGATTGCCCGTGTGAAGTCAAATGCACCGATGAAGTTATAGACGATGGTGATTTCCCGCGTTCTGGATTTCTTGTCAACATGGGAAACTTCGATCCTGTCAATGAAAGCACGGAGGACAGCCGCGTCAAGCTCCTGCAAATCCGTGTACTTCTTCACGGCAGCGATAAACGCCTTGACATTGGTTTTCTGCTGCTCCTGCTGCTTCAGGTCTTTGCGCAAGACATCTGCCATTGATTTCAGGTTGCTTTGTTCCAGCTCGTAGTCATGGGACATTTTGATAAACCGTTCGTCTGACAGCTTGCCAATCACATTGTCCTCATACAGTCGGGAGATAATGCGGTCAAGCTCGGCAATCCGCGTGTCTGCCTTTGCCAGCGTTTCACGCTTCCGAACAAACTCTGCATCCCTGTCCCGCATATCGCTCTCGGCGGCGTCCTGAATGAACTCCGCTTCATGCTCTGAAACATAGGAGATTGCTTCCCGCAGATTTCGCAGAACAATTTCATGCAGCACGACATTCTTGATAGAATGGGTCGTGCAGAGATCCTTGCCCTTGCGGTAGGTGGAGCAGATGAAGTATTTCTGGTTCTCCGCAAAGTTGGTAGCGCGGCATTGATACATTTTGCCGCCGCACTCTGCGCAATACAGAAGCCCGGAGAATATACCCATTTCACCCATCTTGGTAGGACGGCGACGCGCCTTGCGAATGTTCTGAACAATCAGAAACACGCTTTCCTCGATGATCGGCGGCTGGGTGTTCTCGAAGATCACCCAATTCTCAGGGTCATTCCAGATTTTCTTCTTGCTCTTATAGGACTGCTTTGTAGTCTTGAAGTTTACGGTATGCCCCAGATAGTCTACGCGCTCCAAAATGCGGGAAACCGTTTCATTTGTCCATTTGTACGGGTCTGCTGTCGGCTTGTTGCTGGTCGGCAGACCTTTCGCATGGCAATAGGCGGTTGGGTTCAAGATTTGCTGCTGTTTGAGCCATTTAGCAATCTGCGTGGGGCCTTTGCCGGACGCACACAGGGAGAATATCTTCTGTACGACGGCTGCGGCTTCTTCATCGACGATCCATTTCTTTTTGTCCTCCGGGCTTTTCATATAGCCATAGGGCGGAATGGTCGTCAAATGCTCGCCGGACTTGCCTTTGCTCTGCCATGTAGCGCGAATCTTCTTAGAGGTATCGCGGGCATACATTTCGTTGAACACATTGCGGATCGCGGTAAACTCACTTTCGCCGCGTGTGCTGTCCACGCCGTCATTGACGGCAATGAAATGAACGCCAAACTCCGGGAAAACAACATCGGTATACATTCCCACTTGGAGATAATCGCGCCCGAAGCGGCTCATGTCCTTTACGATGACGCGCTTGATCCGCCCTGCCTTGATGTCGGCAAGCATACGCTGGAAGCCCGGACGGTTGAAGTTTGTGCCGGAATAACCGTCGTCCTCGTCGTAATGGCGGTAGGCGGTAATCCCGTGATCCTTGCAGTAGCGTTCCAGAATCTTCTTCTGGTTCGCTATGGAGTTGCTTTCACCATCCAGCTTATCTTCCTGCGAAAGTCGCTCATACAGAGCGGTCAGACCTTCTTCCTCTGCTTCCGTAGATAGCCCCTTGGCATAGAACTGCAAGACATTATCGCGGATTACGCTGCGAAGCTCATTGCTTAAACTGTCCTGCGGCTTCAAGCTCTGAAAGGTAAATCCTGTCATCTGCACTCGCCGCCTTTCTCGGAAGAATTGCGGTAGGCGTTGACAATGCCGTGATATAGATTTCGGCAAAGGGGCAGATCGCCGTCTGTAATGGAGTAAATCGGAATACCGCGCTGCTCCATATCATCAAGGAACTCCACCGCTGCAAGATAGCTGCGGTAAAGTCGGTCAAGCGATACGACAACGATTTTCTGCACGCGGTTCTCATGGATTGCTGCAATCAGATTTTGAAACGCCGGACGCTCTGCGGTCAGGCCGTTGTACCCATTGTCCACGAAGAACATATAGGTGTCCGCTCCGCTTTCCTGCGCATGGCTCAAAAGTCGGTGCATTTGATTGTCAAGGTTCAGGTCTGTTTGTTTGTTCGCCGCACGGTAGTAATATGCGGTGATTTTGTCGGGCTGCTTTTTCATGTTGCCTCCTATTCCGGCAGCCGGACAAACAGGTTATTTATATTATACCAGGGATCTCGCTCGCCGTCATTAGGCGGGTTCAAAATTATTTGTAACTTTTTTACCCCGCAAGTCATTCTGAATCAGGCGGCGCACCTTTGTCACGGCGTCCTCTTTCGCGCCGTCTTTGACGACGGCCTTGACGATATACGTTATATCCCCGATCTTGTACTCGCGTACAATCGGGGACGTTGTTTTCTTCATGGTTGTTTCCATAGAAACAAATCCCCCTTTCATGGGAAACGAAATAACTACAAAAGGGAAAATAACAAAACGGACGGCTGCTGGCGCAGCTCCAAGGGAGTTTCACCCCCGCACGGTTCTCGTGCAGCCCTACCCATCGCCTGCGACGCTTTGAACGCTCGGACTGTGGCTGTAAGGTCGTATCATTATGTGTTTTGCGCGTCATCGCCTGCAAGTTGCCACACTTGCGTTACGGCTCGGTATTTGTCGCTCGGCATATCCTCTCGGATATACGTCATGGCGTACCAGCCGCCCAGCTCGGCGCAAAAGGAACGTACCCGTTTTGCCTATGATGCGCCGCCGTTCTCTTGCGGGCATATTTGTCAAGGTGCATCGGATAGAAACGAGGAAAGGGGGAAAAACACGTTTCTGTCAGACGTCGGTTATCTCACGCGGAATGTGAGCAGCTTGGTAATGAGTTTCGTTTCCAGCCTGCGCCGCAGTTCTTCATCCACGCAGAGATGGGGATTGCCGTACTCGTCGTAAAGCTCACGCATCGACAGACGGGCTATGTACCCTGCATAGTGTTTCAGAACGGCGTTGATCGCTTCCACGTCACCGCCAGCAGCCGCTTCAATGACGGTCAGCGGCAACAGACGGTTATTCTTCGATTGACTTGTCATCTGTTTTCTCCTCCCATCAGGTTTTTCAGCAGCTTTAGAGTGCTTGTCCTGCGATAGGCAACGGAACGGCGCACCATGTTCAGCACATTTGCAATTTCAGCGTCGGACATATCGAGGAAATAGGACAGCAGGATAATATCTCTGCGGTCAACAGGCAAAGCGGAGATCGCTTCCGCCAGCGTTTCATCGTCGATACAAACCGAATGGCCGATGACTTCAAATGTGCGGCTATCCGTGAAATAGGTGTCACGGACAGCGAACTGTTCCAGCACTTCGACGGGCAGTTCGGAAAAATAGACCTCTCGGTTTCTTTTCCGTGCCAGCGCGTCCTGATAGTCCCGCGCTTCGTTCCGCAGTACCTTTTTGCAGAAGCAATCAAAGGCACGGGCAACTCCTACATCGTGCGAATGAGGTTTCATGTATTCACCTCCCTTCGCGTCCGCAAAGGCGGGTGATACGGTTTTCTTCCCCTTTCGCCACTAAAACGGTCTGCATCATGCGTTTTGGCAAACGCGCAGAAAAATTTTTGAAAAAATTCTTTAGGAAGAATTCATGCGCTACACCTCCTGTTTCATCGTTGTGTTGCGAGGAATAGATGCAGGAGGTGATCGACAGCCGACACAGAACCAAAGAAAACGACAAAAAACGCCTGTCTGCAAAATGCAGACAGGCGCAGAAGAATTATAGAATCTATTCACATGATTTCTGTATTCATATTCATGCCCAGAATACCCCGACGGCGGGTACGAACTTTTTTTGACTGGCGCAGATCACAGGAGAAATAGAATAGTAAAGTAGACACGGCAAAGTAACCTCCCATCGGTTGCCGTGTCCCTGCAAGTCGTCATTGGTTTGTGCAAGCGCAAAGAAACGGCGGCTCTGAAATCAAAGCCGCCGTTTCAAATGGGCGTGTCAAATGGCTGCTGTACGACGGCTTTTTTTCTTTTGCCGTCGTCCGGCAGTTATCTTTTCATATTGAGATTAGCAATATTATGTGTCAGAACTTATCTGGCTGATCTATACGTTCTGCTACACGCCTTGTAATATTCGCTTTTTGCTCTGGCGAAAGACGTATAGCGTTCATCGTTCGTTTGAATGTTTCTTTATTTTTAAGGTCTTTGTTTTTGCAAACAGGGCGTAATAGACATCCAATTTTACGCAAGTGCGTTTACCTCCATAGCTTTCAATTATGCGGCTGTAACTTTCCGCGCCTTTGATAGAAAGACAATGCAAAGGGCGGAAAACAGAATGCCGCAAACGATATATGCCCAATTAAAGAATAAGATATTGATTACATATCGAGCCGATGGCTGTGTAAAGAGGTTTACAAACGGCTCTCGGCTTGCGGCTGCTTCCATAACCCCGGCAATATTTGCAGGATCAATCCCGCAAAGAAACGCACCAATTAAGTACAAAGCTACTTTTTCAACGATGGATGGAATAAGTAACCCCAGCACATAGACCGATATTCTTTGCGATTTGCCGCATTTTCCAAGATACAGCGTCTCCAAAAGACACGGTATCACCGCAAGGCAAATGCCTAATATTGTTGGATTCAAAGTAAACCCTATAAGGATAAAGACAAATCGTATAATCAGGTATGAACCTAAAACGATCAGCCAACCGACGAGCAATACAGCTAAAGTATTTTTCTTGCTCTGTAACTGCATTTTTTCACCTCCCTAAAGGACGCTCCACTTTTGGAAACGTCAAAATTACGGTTGTACCGCCATTAGTATTTGAATGAATATCTATCTTTATTGTTAAGTCACTCGCCATTTGCTGCACAAGATATAGCCCCATTCCCGTAGAGCGGCTCAAATAGCTGCCTACGTCCCCGGTAAAGCCCTTGTCAAAGACGAACGGGAGATCAGACGCGGGAATACCTGTGCCGTTATCGCAGATGGATAGAACAATCTGCCCAATTTCTTTATTGTCGCTTACCGAGAAATGAATAGCAGGAGTGGCATCATGCGCGGCATACTTTACGCTGTTACTGATAATCTGCCCCAAGATAAACATGAAGCCTTTTTTATCAGAAATTGCGGTGCAGTTGTTTCCAGAATATGTGACTGAAAAATGGGCTTCTTCGAGCAAAGATAAATTGTCCTCGACTGCTTCCTTGCAAGTTTCCAAGATAGGAAGCGGTTCAAAATAATAGTCTTTGTGAACTGCCCCCAGCCGCGAAAAGTACAAAATCTGTTCTACATTCTGCCGTGTATGGTCGCGCACATATAGCATACGGGTATGCACCAGCGGTGACATTTCATCCTTTCGGTTATCCAAAAGAAGCGTCATAAGAGATAGAGGTTTCTTGATTTCATGCACCCAATTTTCAATGTAACTCTCGTAGTCGGTAATCTTTAATTGCTGTTCGTTCACATATTCCAGTTGCGTTCTCAAATGATGGGCTAACTCATGGATATATGTGTGCATTGATGCGGGGGTGCTTTCGCACAGCAGATACTCATTTGTGTCGTCTGGCTCTAACAGGAAGCGGCGAAAAGCGGTATCTATTTTACTGCGTCTATGGATTGCACAGGCAAAAGGAATGACAAGCGCGACAAATGATACAAATATCATTAGTCCCACAAGATTCAAGAAATCCCCAGGATAAGCCACCCATGCCAGAAATACAAAGAACAGATCCAAGCAGACGAGAGTAATCAGCCAAACACGATTAGATGATATATAAGTCAAGAGCGTATGCAATTTTTTCATATTTTCACCCGCTCTTTCAGGCGGTAGCCTTGTCCGCGCACAGTTTCAATGCGATCACCAAGCCCAACTTCACGCAGCGTTTTCCGCAGTCGTGTAAAATTGACTTGCAGCGCATTTTCGTCTATAAACTCCGCTGTTCCCCAAAGCACATGAAACAGGTCGCTCTTTGATACAAGGTTCGGGCTGCTTTTCAAAAGGGTGAGAAGTATTTTCCCCTCATTCTGCGGAAGAACATAAGATTTCTTTCCTGCATAGAGCGTAAAAGTGTTTGGATCAAGCAGGAAGCCGCCCCCGTTAAGCAATCCCTGCTGCATCTGTTCTTCTTTGCGGCGCAAGAGGTTTTTAATGCGGGCAAGAAGCCGTTCCGTGTTGCATGGCTTTGTTAGGTAATCGTCCGCCCCTAATCCTAAGGCATGAAGCTCGTCCTGTAATTTATCTCTTGCAGTTAATATCAGCACAGTCCCAAGTCGTTTGGCCTTTATCTCTTTACAGACTTCAAAGCCAGAGTGAAAAGGAAGATTGATGTCGAGCAATATCAAATCCGGGGAAAGAGCCATTATTTGTGATACGGCATTTTCAAAGTTAAGCAAAGGGACAGCGTCATATCCCGCTTTTTTCAAGACATCAATCAATTCTTCGCGCATATATACATCATCTTCAACCACAACTATTTGCGCCAATATGAACACCTCCTTTCCTGAGTACGCTCATTAAGAATTTGGCTTCCAATTTAATTTGCTGATTTCACGGTTTGCTGTCCGCGCAATAGCCACACCGTACAATGCAAGCATACAAACAACGACAAGCGCCATAACGAGCAGCATAGGATAAGACTGTTGCAGTTTTGCCATATTAGAGTATAGGTAATGCTGCATTGCGCAAATTCCGACTGTACCGCTGATACACGCAGGAAACAGTGGGAGCAGAAAATACCATAGCACCTGTTGGTTTATGGAACGCTTCATTTGTTCGCGTCGTGCGCCCAGAATAGAAAGTGTCGCATACCTTGCCTTTGTTTCTCGCATTTGGGTTAGGAATTGCAGGGCAAGTAGGGCGCAAGCGATAATTAGAAGCATAAAACCCATGTATAAGGTCGTGTAGCTGCCGGAAATGACATATAATAGTTGCCGTCCGAAATTGTCCAAATAGCTTTCGCAGTACAGGCCAGAGGGCTTTAACAGGTCACGGGCTTCCATAATCGACACCATCAGGCCATCAGCTTCCACAGTTTCGCTCGGAATACAGAAATTGTGATAAACGGTAACGGTGTCTGGATTTACATATTCAGAATATACTTCATCGGAAACAATCAATGCGGTTATGATTTTTACGTTTTCATCCGCAGTCAAGCCTTTCGTCGGCACAAACGGGACAAGCGTAATTGGCTGTCCGTCAATAGAAAGCAGAGCTTTACCGTTTGCCTGTGCGTCCTCCGCAATCTGATCCAACATGGAGGTAGTTTCTTCTTGCGCACTTCCCGAAAAATCAGGGTTAAGATAAAATACAGCCTCGTTGCTACCAAGAGTGATAGCTTTTTCTCCGGCTGCTTCCAGCAGTTTGTTATATGAAGATACAGGAATTAAAAACGGCGAAGCTCCCGTAGTGTCAATGTATCCCAAAAGGTTAAGCGCGGCCGGTTGATGTGTGCCAAACTCATAGCTTGTAGCTCCTTGTGTGACGTGATCCTTTACTTCTGGCGGCAGATTCAAAACAACCTGTTCACGCAGCCCGGACCAATCTATAAAAGAGTTCGCTTTCACGGAAGCTGGGCGTTTCATTGTTCCTGTTTCCATGCGGCTCAAATCAGCCACATAGGGCTGCATTTGCTTACCCGAAAGGTATTTTTCAACAGTCGCTTCATTGCCCGTGACGGTAAAATCGTAAACAGAAGATCCCCGCGTCATTTGGTTCCCATACGACATAATGCGGGTTGATCCGTCTGCAATGAGCATGATAGTAAGCATAATCAAAATAGACGCAACGCCGATTGAAATATACTTGTGGACTATATTTTCGTGTAACTGCCGCAGAGTGAAAATATATAGACCGTGTGTTGTGTTGCGTTTCACAGAAGCCGCCGCTGCGCTCAGCAAGCCTGCAAGCCCACGGATAAAAAGCATTGTTCCCACAATACCTAATATCACGGCAACAATTATCATCATACCGCCAGCAACCATGAAATACTTTAGGATTACCCAATATGCAAGCGTCAAAACTACCGCTCCGAGAATGAGGGAAAATAAGTTCCCACTCATTTTTCCAACTTGCTGTTTCTTCGCCATTTCTCCATAAAGGAGTTGGTGGATTTCTTTGTTGAATAGCTTTCCACAAAGGATGAACAACGCGACAACTTGAATCATTAGAAATCCAAGCGTTGTCAAGAGAACAGCGCTCACAGAAAAACTTGACTGATGTGCAATTATGCCGCGACCTACAAGCCGTGCCGTAGCAAGGCTGATTACCTCTGATAAAAAGCCGCCGCAGATCAGTCCGCCCAAAAGAGCCAGCAGTGATGTGATTAGCCCCTCTGCCATGATTTGAATAAACAAGTGTCGCTTTGTCATTCCAAACATCAGGTAAAGCCCTAATTCCCGGCTCCTACATTCAAGCTGATATTTGTTCGCAAAAATGACAAGGAAAAATACAAACAGCAGCGAAAAAAGATAAACAGTCGGCATTAGCATTGTCAGAAGTCGATTAACAGCGTCACTTTCGATTTCCTCCAAGAAGCGCATCACGTCCTGGCTTCCAAGGGAGAGGACGATATAAAATGTGGCTACAGCTGTAACCATAGTAAGAAAATAAATCAGGTTCTCACTACGGTTTCGTTTGGAGTTTCGCCACGCAAGGTTAAAGAACATTTGCACTCCCTCCTCCCATCTGTGCCATTACCTGTAAGATACGCGCATAAAATTCCTCCCGTGTTTCAGTCGGAATTTTCCGGCGCAGCTCATGGAAAATCACACCGTCCTGTATGAATAGGATTCTGGAACAAAAACTTGCAGCGTTCGGGTCGTGTGTTACCATCAAAATTGTGCGTCCGCGACCGTGATTGATCTCGTACAGTTTTTCCATAAGCAACCGCGCTGACTTTGTATCCAATGCCCCAGTTGGCTCATCTGCCAAAATAATATCGGGGTCGGAAATCAAACTGCGGGCGGCAGCGACGCGCTGTTTTTGACCACCTGACATCTGCGCCGGAAATTTGGAGAGCACATCCGTGATTCCAAAAAGTCCTGCAATGTCATTCAACTTCTTCTCCGCAGCAGATATATCTACATTATGGATAGAAAGCGGCAACAGGATATTTTCTCTGCCAGTCAAGTTGTCAAGTAAAGCAAAATCCTGAAACAGATAGCCTATTTTATTGCCCCGATACTCAGCCAGTTTTTCGCTATCAAAGGAACTCACATTTGCGCCGGAAAGCAGGACTTGCCCGGAGGTCGGTTTAATAACCGTAGCAATGCAATTTAGCAGGGTCGTTTTTCCTGATCCACTTGCGCCCATGATCCCCAAAAATTCGCCATCAAGAACATCAAAGGTAATGCCATTGAGAGCTTTTGTAGGAACACCCTCTTTCGTATATACCTTGTGTATATCTCGGACTTCCAAAAGTTTTTCTTTGCAATTCATATTATCACCTTTTGCCTTTTCGCTTTTTGATTAGTTGTTGATTATATTTTACTGCATGGCAGGAAGATAAACCACTTACAGTTGATGTAAGGTTTCTATGCTAAATGCTAAAGGGCGGCGATGTGACGTTTGTGCCAGATCGCCGCTGATTTTCTTTATATTTATTCTATCCGATGTGCTTGCCCGCTTCAAGGTAATAGTTATGAATTATTTTGGCTATCAAGTGGAACTATATAAACATATCTGAAAGAAAAGGTGAACAGTAAAATGTAATAGGGTGATTGAAGATGCCTAAAAGAAGCACAAAAGAGAAGCGCCCTGTTGCGAAAATCGACTTTAAGCCGTATGGCGCAGCAATCAAAGCTGGGCGCACTAAACAGAAAGAATCCCGGAACAAGGCAGCCGACGCGCTGTTTATTTCGCCGCGCTATCTCGCCAACATTGAAAACAAGGGACAGCATCCAAGCGTACAGGTATTCTTAGAGTTGATGTCCCGCTATCATATCTCTGTGGATCAGATTCTTCATGGTGAAACTATGGAGGGCAAGTCTACGGAGCGTATGCAGTTTGAAACCCTGTTGGACGAGCTGACAGATGCGGAAATCAAAATCCTCACGGCAACAGCACAAGCACTGCTGGACGCAAGAGCAGACAGCGAGGGAGAAAATTGAATACGGTGTAAGGAACGCTATGAACAGGTAGTTCATGGCGTTTTTCTTTTGAAAAAGTTTGCCTATGGTTTGCCAAATTGCGGCTGTGCCGCCGTTGTAGTAGTGAGGGAGATACCGTAGC
>ENA-UOOA01006166-UOOA01006166.1-human-gut-metagenome-genome-assembly--contig:-P61old-NODE-6166-length-11791-cov-4.603442_pt1 | contig 11791 bp, 8 predicted proteins | sample MGYA00242467_ERZ724014 | MGnify/ENA metagenome assembly ERZ724014
TGCAGTGCAGAGCGCTCAATGGTCGGTATATCATCAAGATTTGGGAGAACTTGGCTGAATAAAGTGTTATAGCAATCCAAAACTAGTTGATATAGAGTTTCTTGAGAAGTAGTTTGAGAATTTGAAAAACCGATTGCGCAAAATTGAAGGAAAAATGGGGTGTAGAGTGAGATTTTTGAACGGACTTCTTGAGAATTTTCCACATTCTTAAGAATACTTTCGCGTAAAAGAGCGGAAAAACTTTTGGAGTATGACGAACATTGTAATGTTACATTAGAGAATGCAGTGTAAGTTCGTATTGGAAGTTGAATCGCAGTTTTCATAGACTTTATGATGTCGAGCATTGCATCTAGTTTCTTTCTTTTTTCTTCTAGCATAGAGATAATGCGGTTATATTCTGCTTGAAGGTCGGAGTCTGGAGATTCTAGGAATTCTTTAATTTGTTTTCGTGTATAGCCAACTTCAATAAATATTTGAATCATTTCCAAAATATGAATGGCATGTTCATCGTATAGCCAATATCCAGATTCAGTTTTGGCGGTAGGTTTTAGAAGACCAATTTTGTTATATTCTTGAAGAGTACGGCGAGTTACGCCAACGATTTCACACACTTCGCTTAGTTTCCACATAGCCATCATCTCCTTTCGTGGAGTATATTCTAAACCTGCACGCAGCGTGCATGTCAATACCTTCTTGGATAATATATCGAAAAAAGAAAAATAAATAAACTAGAACCATGAGTGGATACGCCGTGGGCGCAGCGTGGGTATGAAGTTGCCTTTGCTCAGGGTGTTTATCAGGTGCAGAAAGAAGCACAGGTTGAACAGATTGCGCCGCTGCATGTGGTTCGCGGTGACTACAATACGGGTGTACACGGCGAACATTTCAGCGTGCTTTTCGGCGATCTCAAGGGTGGATTGACAAGCTACCGCTGGGGTGGAAAAGAGATGCTTAAATCCATCCCGCGTCCGAATTTCTGGCGCGCGCCGACAGATAACGATAATGGCAACAATATGCCGCTGCGATATGCAAAATGGAAGATTGCGTCAATGTATGCGGCGACTAATGCCACGCCGGAACTGGCAAAAAAGAATGCACATCCCGTTGCGACAGAGAACCCGGATGGAACTGTGAGCATCAGCTATACCTATGGAATGGGCATGAACTCGGAAGCACAGTTTGAATTGACGTACACGGTTCATCCATGCGGTCAGGTCGATGTGCAGCTGGACTATGAACCGATAGAAGGAATGGGCGATATGCCGGAATTTGGTGTACTGCTCAAAATGGACGCGGATTACGACCAGATTCGTTTCTATGGTTATGGACCCAAAGAAAATTATGTGGATCGCCGCGAAGGTGCAAGATTAGGCATTTTCCAAACAACGGTGCAAGAGAATATGGCAAAGTATCTTGTCCCGCAGGAATGTGGGAATCGAACAGGTGTGCGCTGGGCAGAAGTTACGGATTATCGAGGACACGGTCTGCGCTTTACGGGCGACAGCATGGAGTTTTCTGCCCTACCGTATACGCCGCATGAGCTTGAAAATGCCATGCACGATTATGAACTGCCATCGATTCATTACACAGTTATCCGCGCGAACATGCAGCAGATGGGAATCGCGGGCGACGATAGTTGGGGCGCAAAAACACATGCGGAATATCTGCTTGATACCGGCAAACACATGCGATTCACGTTTAGCTTCCAAGGCATTTAAGAAAGAACATCATAAGGCACAAGGCGGCTTTGCAGTTTGAAATGTGAATCCGCTTGTCATAATAAAAAAAGAAAGGGACGATAAAATATGAAACTGTTGGGATAGGAATTTCCGCTGAGCATCAGCTTGACCAAGGACAATTATGAAAAGGCAGAAAAGTATGCCGAGGCAGGGTATGAAGCGGTAGAGTGCGTTCTGCCGTCGAGCGCGTTTGAATCGATCAATATGGAGCAGTACGCGCCGTATCTGCAAACGGTGCATCCGTATCTGAAAAACGCGGGGCTTCGGGTACATGCTTTCCACCTGCCGTATGGCTTCCATTGGGATGTTTCCTCGACGGATGAAACCGTGCGCTGCGCCGCCGTTGAAGGACAGAAAGCGCTGATCCGCCTGCTTGCGCCGCTGGATGGAGAAAACGTCGTGCTGCATCCCAGCTTTGAAGCAATCCCGGAGGAAGAACGGGAAGCGCACATTCAGGCGTGCATGCGCAGCGTTGAGGAACTTGCTCCCGTTGCCAAGGAAAACGGCAAGAAGATTGCGCTTGAAAACCTGCCGCGCACCTGCCTGGGGCGCGTGTCGGAGGAGATGGAGCGGCTGACGGACGGCGGACGGCGCTGCGGCATCTGCATGGATACGACGCACATGTTTCACGAAACGCCGCAGGACTTCATGGCGCGCAACGGCAAATGGATCATCAATGTGCATCTCTCTGATTATCTGAATGGACAGGACGAGTGCCACTGGGTTCCCGGAACGGGCAGCCTGAATTGGAAGGAGATTCTGCTGAAGCTCAAAGAACTGGGCTATCAGGGAACGTACAACTTTGAAGTATTCAAGTATGAGCCGCTTGAAATCCTCGGCGGACTGACGAACGCGCTGAACCGATAATCGGACGCGAACGTGGCAAAGGAGAACGAGAGCCTATGCGAACCATGAAAAAACAGCCGCTTGCCCAGCCGCAGGCTGTGGTAGCCGGAAAAAACTGGCGCTTTACCGTGCTGACTCCTGCGCTGGTGCGCGTGGAATACGACGAAGAAGGGCGATTCAACGATGCACCGACGCAGACTGTACTCTGCCGTGATTTTCCGATCTGCGATTTCAAAGCGGAGAAGGACGGCGAAGGAGCGCACATTGAAACATCCGAATTGAGTCTGCGCTATACGGGAGGAAGATTCAACCGTGACACGCTTAGCATCTTAGTCAAAAAGACCGGAAACAGCTGGTATTTTGGCGAGAAGCCTAAACAGACTTTGGGCGGAACGGTGCGCACGCTGGATAAGGTGGATGGAACTTGTCCCGTGGGGCATGGGCTGTTCTCCCGCGAAGGGTGGGAAGTGCTGGACGACAGCGCAACGCTTCTGCTTGGTGAAGATGACTTGACCATGCCGCGCCGCGCAGGATGCGTTGACCAGTATGTTTTCTGCTATGGAACGGATTATCTGACGGGGCTGCGTGATTTTTACCGTTTGACGGGCGCAATGCCTATGCTTCCGCGCTTTGCGCTGGGCAACTGGTGGAGCCGTTATTATCCGTATAGCGAGGAAAGCTACCTGGCGCTGATGGATCATTTCAAGAAAGATAACGTCCCGCTGAGTGTTGCTGTCATCGACATGGACTGGCATCTGGTCAAAATCGATCCGAAATACGGAAGCGGCTGGACGGGCTATACATGGAATCCTGAACTGTTCCCCGATCCGCCTGCTTTCCTGAGTAAGCTGCATGAGCGCGGGATGAAAACCGCATTGAACCTGCATCCGGCGCAAGGCATCCGCGCTTATGAAAAAGCATATCCGACGATTGCAAAGCACATGGGCGTGGATATGGAAGCTGGGGAAAAAGTGGCGTTTGACGCTGCTTCACCGAAATTCATGCGATATTACTTTGAGGATGTGCTGCATCCGATGGAAGAAGAAGGCGTGGATTTCTGGTGGGTGGATTGGCAGCAGGGAACCAAAACAGCCGTGGAAGGGCTTGACCCTCTGTGGGTGCTGAATCATCAGCATTTCATGGATTCTGCGCGGGATGGAAAGCGCCCGATGACATTCTCCCGCTATGCGGGTCCCGGTTCGCACCGCTATCCTGTCGGCTTCTCCGGCGATACGCTGGTCACTTGGGCGTCGCTCAACTTCCAGCCGTATTTTACGGCGACTGCGGATAATATCGGCTATGCGTGGTGGAGCCATGATATCGGTGGTCACATGTATGGCTATAAGGATAATGAGCTGTATGGGCGCTGGATTCAGCTTGGTGTGTTCTCACCTGTCTGCCGGATGCACAGCTCGAACAATGAGTTCAATACTCGCGAGCCGTGGTGCTATCGCGCCGATGTCTGCAAAGCGGTGGAGGATTTCCTGCGCCTGCGCCATCGCCTGATTCCGTACCTGTATACGATGAATCATCGCGCTTGGGCAGAGGGACAGCCGCTCTGCCAGCCTATGTATTACAGCTATCCCGATCAGGAAGAAGCCTACGGCGTTGCCAATGAATATATGTTTGGCTCGGAGCTGCTTTGTGCGCCGATTACGCGGCATACGGCGGCGGATGCGCCTGTGGCGGCGGTTCCCGTTTGGCTGCCGGAGGGAGAATGGACGGATATCTTCACGGGTGTGACCTATCAGGGCGGGCAGAAGCTGGATATGTATCGCGATCTGGAGAGCTTCCCTGTGCTGGCAAAAGCAGGTGCGATCCTTCCGCTGGCGGATGATATCGCAATTGCGGCGCGGGAGAATCCGACAGAGATGACGCTCAAGGTATATACCGGCGCATCCGGGCGATTTACGATGTACGAGGATGATAATACGACCGAAGCCTACCAGCAGGGCGTATGCGTGCAGACGGATATCATCTATCAGGAAGAAAATACGCCGACGCTGACGATTGAAGCGAAGGGACAGCTTGAGCTGATCCCGCAGGAGCGAAAATGGACGGTCGAGCTGGTACATGTTCCGAATCAGAAGCCGAAGGTTCAGGCGGATGGAGAAGCTATCGAAGTTACTACGGAGTATGACGCGGTGAAACAGATCCTGCGTGTGCAGCTTCCTGCCTGCGCGGTTCAGGAAAAACTGACCATCATCTTTGAAAAGAAGGACATGAAGGCGAGCAATGCGCCGACAGCGTATGCCTATCGTGTTCTGGTTGAGGCGGAAATGAACATGGACGAGAAAGAACAGCTTTATGCGGCGATGACGAAATCCTCGTCTCGAATGAACGCTATTTCCATCATTGAAAAGACGGCGACGAGCAGCGCTATGATGGGCGCACTGACTGAACTGTGCCAAGCGCAGTGGGACGAAAAGGAAAGATACTGAAATCAGGAGGAAAAACCATGAAAAGCAACTATTTTCTGGGAAACGGCGAATTTGAAGTTCGCGAAGAACCGATTCCCGAACTGGGCGAAAAAGATGTGCTGGTGAAAGTGGCAGCGTGCGGTATCTGCGGCACGGACGTACACATCTACCACGGCGATAAAGGTTCCGCCGAGGTCAACCCGCCGGTAGTGCTGGGACATGAGCTTGCGGGCGTTGTGGAGAAGATCGGCGGCAAGGTGACGACGGTTCAGGTCGGCGACCATGTGACCGTTGACCCGAACATCTATTGCGGCAAGTGCCATTATTGCCAGATCGGTAAAAAGCAGCTCTGCACTAATCTGTATGCCATCGGCGTAAATCGGAACGGCGGCTTTGCGGAATACTGCGCCGCGCCGGAAACGCAGTGCTATCACCTGAACCCGGATGTTCCGCTGGCATACGGCGCGATGACGGAACCGCTGGCTTGCTGCATCCACGGCATTGACCGCCTGAATCTGCGCGTGGGCGATACGGTGTGCATCATCGGCGGCGGCGCGATCGGTTTGCTGATGCTCCAACTGGCGAAGATGAGCGGTGCGTCGAAGGTTATCGTCAGCGAGCCTGTCGCCATGCGCCGCGAGATTGCGGAAAAGCTGGGCGCAGACCTGACCGTAGACCCCGTGAACGAGAATCTGGCGGAGCGCATCGAAGCCTATCTGGGCGTTCCGGGCGTAGATGCGGTGATCGAGTGCGTGGGCAATACGATTGCGGTGCGTCAGGCGTTTGAAGCGGCAAAGCGCGGCACGTCGGTGCTGCTGTTCAGCGTACCGAAGCCGGGTACGAACCATCCGCTTGACCTGATGGATGTCTATAAGAAGGAATTGACGGTCATGGGGTCGATGATTAACCCCGATACGCATGCGCGCGCGGCGGCGCTCATCAACAGCGGTAGAATCCGTTTGGAAGAGATCATCACGCACGCCTATCCGCTGGCACAGCTCAAGGACGCGATCCTGATGCAGATGAGCAACGAATCGCTGAAAGTGATTCTGGAGCCGCAGAAGTAAGGAGAGGAAGAAACCGATGATTCGAGGCGTTTGCTTTGATATGGACGGCTTGCTCATTGATTCCGAGCCTTTGGGCGCGAAGATGATGTTCAAGGCGGTCGAGGAACAGGGCTGCAATTTGACGGTGGAGCAGCAGCGCTCCAGCTTGGGAATGAACGCGGATGCGACAAAAGCTGCCATGCGCAAGTGGTTTGGGGACGCGATCGACCCTGAACAATATATGTCCGACTGGTTTCGGCTGATGAAGGAATACATCCGCGAAAACGGTGTGCCGGAAAAGACAGGTGCGAGGGAAGCACTTGCAGCCCTGAAAGTACGCGGTGTGCGCACGGCGCTGGTCACATCCAACGATCCGACGCTGGTGAACGATTATCTGCGGCTCAGCGGGTTTGACGCGTACCTTGATTTTGTCGTAACTGGCAATCAGGTTGTCCACGGCAAGCCTGCGCCGGATATTTATCTGCTGGCAGCGGAAAAACTGGGACTCTCCCCGGATGAATGTGCAGGCGTGGAGGATTCGCTGAACGGCGTTAAAGCCATTCGTAGTGCGGGGATGCTGAGCGTCATGGTGCCGGATCTGCTTCCGTATGGGGAGACATTTGCGCCGTATGTGGATATCTGTTTGGACAGCTTGAAGGAACTGGATGCGGCTTTGCAGGCGAGAGCGTAACAAAAGTGTCAGTCCGTTTTACGAAAGAAAAAGTGATCGGATTTCGCTGAAAAGGATTGTTAGGAGAAAGAACGCGATGGTTGACGTTGTGGCTCTGGGCGAATTGCTCATTGATTTTACCTGTCAGGAACGGGATAGAGCGGGATATCCGACCCTGATTGCGAATCCGGGCGGCGCGCCGGGCAATTTTCTGGCGGCTTTACAGGCGTATGGCTGTAAAACGGCGATGCTTGGCAAGGTCGGAGCGGATGCGTTTGGCAGTCTGTTGCTGGAAACGCTGAAAAGCAGGAAAATTGATACGCGGGGAGTTTTCCTTGATCCCAGCGTATTTACGACGCTTGCCTTTGTGACGCTGGATGAAACGGGCAATCGTGCTTTCAGCTTTGCGCGAAAGCCGGGCGCGGACATTTGCTTGACAAAAGATGAAGTCAAACAAACGCATTTGATTGAGGATTGCTGCGTATTTCATTTCGGAACGCTTAGCCTGACGGATGAACCCGCTCGCAGCGCGACGCAGTTCGCCGTTGCGCATGCAAAGGCACTGGGTAAACTCATCAGCCTTGATCCTAATTTGCGCAAGCCGCTATGGAGAAGCGAGGAAGAAGCCCGCAGGCAGATCGAATGGAGCTTGCGTCAGGCGGATATTGTGAAGATCAGCGACGAGGAGATCGACTTCCTGTGGGGAATTTCGCCGGAAGCAGGGGCACAGAAACTCCTGACGAAATATGGCGCAAAGCTGGTCTATGCAACGCTGGGCGCAAAGGGCTGTCATGTCGCAAACCGAAATGGATCGGTGACGATTTGCTCGCCGGAAGGAATCCGCGTTGTCGATACGACTGGCGCAGGGGATATTTTCGGAGGAAGCGCCATGAGCCGTTTCCTTAAAATCGGCAGGAAACCCGATGAACTGACTATCGCGGAAATGACGGAGATCGTTCGCTTTGCCTGTTGTGCGGCGAGCTTATCGACGCAGACACGCGGCGGAATTTCCAGTGTTGTATCGTTGGAAGAAGTTGTTGCCTGCGAGAAAAACTTGCGTACCTCCTGAAAGATGTAAAACTGCAAAAACAATCGACTATGCTTCAAAAACCTTGAAAAAAGCCATGACTGGAAGAAATGCCTTCGAGCCATGGCTTTTTGTTGTCTGAATTTTTGCTCACGGTTTGCCGTAAAAGCGAAACGGATGAAAATCTACACTCTTTTGTCGGCGACGCAACCAGTGTCATTTCGGTTTGCATAAAGGGAATGTCTATCGTTGACGGATGTATTGCTTGGGCGTTACGCCTGTCGCTTTGTGAAACTGCCGGATGAAATGATAGACGTTTGAATAGCACAGAAGCGCCGCCGTTTCGGTGACGGACGTATTGCCCCAGAGAAGCGCCTTTGCCTTTTCAACGCGCATCAGAATCAAATCCTGCCGGGGAGCAACGCCGAACGTTGCTTTGTAGACGGTATGTAGCCGCGAAGGACTCAGGCTTACCTCTGCGGCGATGTCCTCTACGGACCAGTTTTTTTCCGGCTCAGCCAGCATTTTGGCATGAACGCGGCGCAAAGCGTCCGAGGTTTCTTTGCTGACACGGGTGCGAAGCGGCTGTTCATCCAGCGCCTGCGCCGTGCGGATGAATAACTCGCTGACCTTGACCTGCGCAAGCTGATGCCAGAAAAGCCGACGCGCGAAGAACTCTGTTTCCAGCAGCCCCGTGATCTCGCTGATGGCGGATTCGATCTCCGGCTGGTAGAGCGTATTGGGCTTTAAGCCGTATTCGCCCATGAGCAGATCCACATCGCCGGAAAGGTGCATCCAATCGTGAATGAGGACATCTTCGCTCGTGAAGCCATGCGGATATCCGGGGGAAAAGACGATGAGCGAGCCGCAGGGCGCGGCAACTGTCTTTCCGCCATAGGTCAATTCGATGGGCGTGAGAAAGTGCAGCAGGATATAGCAATTCGCGCCGTCAGGACGATTCAGACGGAAACCGGCTTTTTCCCGCCAACGCTGCCGAACCAGTTCGACCGATATATCCATCTCCAATCACCTCTGTAAAAAGCATAGCAAAAGCAGGATGAAAAGTCAACAAACAGGGGTCAGGCAGCGAAGCGTTACCTGACCCCAAGCGGGTTTAGTTTGGGTAAGACTTAATGGTCGAGTTTAATGAGCAGACCATGCGCATAGCGACCGCTCTCGCGTCCATACAAAGCCAAACCGCCCTGTTCCTTTACGCGGAAGGTGACGGTCAGCCTGCTTTCGTGGGCAATGGAGGGAAGCAGATTGACGGGCAATTCGATGCGCTGCGGCTCGCCGTAAGAACCGGCTTCGTCCAGCAGATTGTCAACCGGCTGCGCATGCCAGGAGAGCATACCGCGTGCGTCTGCCCAGTCGTTTTTCAGGTAAAGCGTGTCGATGACCTGACCGTTGATGATGACCTCAACTTCGGACGGGAAACGGGATTCATCGGTCATCCAATAGGAGTTATCGAACGCGCCGCGATCTACGCGGTAACCGCGCATGAAGCCCAAATCCTGTTCCTTTTCTTCAACGATCTGCCGATCTTTTTTGAGGATGCGTTTTGCTCCGGCTTCAAGATAGAGGGTAATGCTGTTGAACGATTCACAACGGGGAAGGAAGGTCGTAAAGGAAACCTGACCCGCGCCGCCCATGCAGAGCTTTTCGCCGCTTATTGCCTGCCAGACGACCTCGAAGCCTTCTGCTTTACCCTGAGAAACGGGAATCTCAATGAAATTATCGGGCAGAGCAGCGTGAACATCGAATGTTGTGAAGTTGCGGGAGACGACGCTGCCCTTTTCATCTTTGAGATACAGGGACAGAATGGCGGCGGCGTTTTCGCTCGGCATGCGGACTTTGAGCGGAGAAAGCGCGGTCGTGCCGTATCCGAATTTAGGCAGTTTGATCTGACCGGAAGCGTCGGTCACGCGCCCATCAAGCCCGTCATGCCAAAGCTCCCAAGCCATTGTGCAGGTCGTTCCATGCAGCTTGTCCGAGAAGCTGGACAGCACCAGGGGAACGGTCATGATTTCGCCCGCGTTTGCGTCGCGCATCGGCGCGCAGTCCACGGCGATGAAATCGGCGGCGTGCAGGTCTTTGAGCGACATGCCGCGGCAGAAATTCTGATAGCCGAAATCCTTAGCTTCGCCGTCGATGCGATAGTAGCCGTTGAATTCGTTGATAACGTCGTGGAATTCGGTAAAGACGAAACCACAGAGCTTTTCGTGCAGACGGTATTCGTTGAGCATGTAGTGATACTGCCACGCCAGATCGCTGTCGCCCGCGGAGTTTTTTACGCCCCAGACCAAGCCGCACTCGCTGTTCATCAGCGGAGCGCCCGTCTGCTTGTTGCCGCCGATGTAGTTAAATTCAGAACCGACATAGGTGTTTTTCACAACGTCGCGGATATGATCGCGGACTTTTTCATAGCCGTTTTTATAAAAATGCCAGGTGTTCAGGTCGGATTCGACATGATCGTTGTTGCAGGGCGAATTATCCTCGACCAAACGGGTTGGGTCGAGCGCTTTCGCGCGGCGGTAGACGCTGCGCACCCATTCCTGCGTTTCGGGCAGATAGCTGCGGACCGTGCCTTTTGTGGTGAACAAGCCCCATGTTTCGTTGAATACGACCCAGGAGAAGATGGACGGATGATTGAAATCGCGGGCAATGATATCACCCCACTCATTTTCATACGCATTGCGGGCTTCTTCGTTCGGTTCGCCCCAGAAGCACGGGACATCCTCCATGACGAGGATGCCGAGCCTGTCCATCCAGTAGAGCTTGCGCGGCTCTTCTGGTTTGATGTGGATGCGGACCATGTTCAGTCCCAGACGCTTGAGCCGCCATGCTTCAGCGTGAATATCTGATTCATCAGGATAGGTGAAGTAGCCCTGCGGATTAAAAGCCTGATCGAGCGTGCCGTTCAGATAGATGGGCTTTCCGTTGAGCAGAATCCATTTGAAATCGTGTCCATCCACCTGCGCGGCGCTGATCTCACGCACGCCGAAATAGGTGCAGACCTCATCGGTCTTGCCGTCCTGTTCCACGCAGAGCGTACCTTCGTACAGATGGGGCGAATCCGGCGACCAGAGGCGGGGATTCTCCAGATGCAGCGAGAGTTCAGCTTGTCCATGCTGCACGGGTGCTTTTACATGCTGTCCGTCGAAATGCGCGGAGAATACCGCTCCGTCGGGTGCGCTGACCTGCGCGGCGATGTGTACGTCGCCGGTGATCTTCGTCGTGATACGGAAATCGGAGAGATAAGCCTGCGGGCGTTCTTCAAGCCAGACTGTTTGCCAGATGCCCTGAATCTCGCCGTAACCCTGCTTGCCGTAGGTCTGCGTTTCGCGGCGGTAATCCTCGGCACGGACTTCGATAAGGTTGTCGCCGGATTGCCAGGCATCGGTCACATCCAATTCAAAATAGGTATAGCCGCCTTGATGACTGCCGACATGCGTGTGATTGACGAAAACGTCTGTGCGATAATCGACAGCGCCAAAGCAGAGAAAGATTCGTTCCGCGGCTTCAAAGTGTACGACCTTGCGATACCAGCCGATGCCGGCAACGTCTTCTTCAACTTTGGAGAGCGGGCAGGTCCAAGTGAAGGGAACGACGATGCGGCGGTTGTATCCCGCGCGGGACTGCGCAAAAAGTCGTTCGTCAGCTTCCTTTCCTTCGGGGAAAAGCATGAAATCCCATTCGCCGTTCAGATTCTGCCAGCGGCTCCTTTGACGTTCGGGACGGGGAAACTCTTTCTTCGGAATGTTTTGCATACAGATGCCTCCGTTCAATGATGTTGGCTTCATTATAGGCTTTCAAGTTGGAACAATCAATTCAGAGTACGTTTGAAAAATTGACCTTTTCTACTATAAAGGTACGAATGAATGATGGAAATTAAATAAAACGGCGTTTAGCCACCATTTCTATAAGCTACATTGCCGTGATCCGCCGCCTTTCTGTCTTGCCATTTTTACGCACGACAGAAAGGAAAAACAATGTTTGATAGAAAAAAATGATGTCGCTCGTAACAAGAAACGGGCAGATGC
>ENA-UOOA01006168-UOOA01006168.1-human-gut-metagenome-genome-assembly--contig:-P61old-NODE-6168-length-11787-cov-5.670218_pt1 | contig 11787 bp, 7 predicted proteins | sample MGYA00242467_ERZ724014 | MGnify/ENA metagenome assembly ERZ724014
TCGGCTGTGATTTCTCCCGGCTTAAAGGACTGGATGATGTGATAGCCCAAAACTCCGCCCGTTTTGCCGAAATATTCTTTCGTTGCCTGCATATGCGCATAAGCAGTCTTAACATCAGGCAGATTAATGACACTTTCGTACAAAAATTGCTCAGCATTAGTCGCCGTTTTTGCAGGATTCAAGGCGTAGTCTATTTTTTTCGCCAAGTCGGAATCGGTTTTCTCGCTGTCGGTGATGTAATTGACTGTTTTCTTCAACTGCTTGCGTACGGCAAATACTTTAATAACCGCCATCAGAGCTCGTCCATCTTCTGCCACAGCTTATCCAGTGACTCCTTAACCGCAAGCAAGGTCTGCTTGTCTGTCAGCCCGTGAATGTTGGCGCGATGGGCGATTTGGTTGATGTTATTGCCAATTGCACTCATTTGGCGAATGAGCTCCGCCCATTCTTCCTGCGGGCGCGGTTTCATCTTTACGCCTGAGATTAAATTGCGCAGGAACGGCTCGATTTTTAAACCGACTAAGTCTGCTTGCTCTTTCAAATGTGCGTACTCTTTTTCGCTTAGGCGCACGCTCACGCGATGCATTCTGATTCTTCCCATCTCTGCCTCCCGAGGTCTTAGGATACTTCCTAAAACAGATTTTTGCGCATTTGGTGTCCAAATGCTATGCTTGCAGGAAAATTCGGACGTGAGTTTTCTTCATCGATCTAAATCCTTATTTTTCGCCTCTTTATCCTTGCTTTTCTCCACAGGTTCCACTTTGAGCGACGCTATTTCGGACCTTTTGTTGATGTAGAATATTTCCGCCGGATAAAATTCCTCGGCGTATTTTTTCTGTTGTTCCGGTGTTAACGAGTCAAAATTCTCCTCGCCCAAGCCGCAGACGAAAAATGTCCCCGCTGCGATGTCGAATCTTTCGCCGTTTTCATACAAACTGCGGTTTAAAGGCGAGCCGTTGATCTTGCCCTCCTCATTTACAATGACGGCGACATCATCGAGATAAATCGGCTCGATGTAGCCGCCGACCACCTTTTGCATCGCGTCCAAAGTATTGTCGATCACCGCTTTGTAAGGCTTAATCATCGGCTCAACTACTAAGATTTCAATTTGTTCTGTTTGTTCAATTTCCATACTTCTTTCCTCTTGCCTTTGCAAGCATTCGTTTAACACAAGGCGCAATTCCTCGTAATTTTCGTTGAAGCCGCTCGCGAGCCATTCGTAATACAGCTGCTCCAGCGGATATTTTACCTGCAGCAACAGCTCCGCCTTTTCTTCACTTAATCCTCCCTCCTCTAAGATGCTCAAGATGTCCTGCATTTTCAGCATTTTGTACGCGTTTTCGATGATGTAATCCTTATCATGCAGCTTTAACTCATCGACGAAATCGATGTACTGCTTCTGCGCTTTTGCAATTAATTGTTCTTTTGCACTTTCGTTTGGCATAATCTCACCTACCTTTCTTTTGTCTTACTCCTTGACTTTATACGCATTATGCGTATAATATAAATATAAGGAGGTCTCTTTATGACATTTCGCGAAATCGAAAAAATCCTCACTGCCGATGGCTGGACTTTTAAAAATGCCAAAGGCTCGCATAATCACTACATCCACCCCACCAAATCAGGCAAGGTTACTGTTCCTAATCATTCCGGCGATCTTGACCCCCGCACTGTAAAATCAATCTTTAAGCAAGCCGGTATCACCGCTACTCGCTTCATTTAATCGACTATAGTTTCAAAGGAGGTTTATATTATGAAACTCACTTATCCTGCGTGTTTTTACCCCTGTGAAAATAAACCCGGTGCTTATACTGTTGAGGTTCCAGATCTCCCCGGCTGTGTGACCGAGGGCGATACCTTAGCCGATGCCATTTTGATGGCTACCGACGCCGCTTCGGGGTGGGTATTAGATGAGCTTGAGGACGGCGAGCCTGCCCCAGTCTCGTCTTCTATCGATCAGATTACGCCTGAGCCCGGCGGCTTTGTCACCATGCTGGCGTTGGATATGGACACTTATGCCGAAAAATACGGTGCAAAATCCATTCGTAAAAATCTTACCGTTCCTGCTTGGCTTAATACCTTAGCTGAGCAAAATCATCTCAATTTTTCGCAAATCCTTAACGAAGCTCTCCAGCATAAGCTTCGCTTGCAGTGATTTTATCCCTAAACGCTACGCTTGGGGATTTTTATTCTCCTACGATTTTGGCATGAAAAAAGACCAAATGAATTTTCTCATTTGGTCTTGACGAATAATATTTTGCGTGTTAGAATAAATTACAGAAATGAGAGTTGCCGTAAGCGGCAAGCCCTCGAAAATTCGTTCTGAAGATACTCCGTCACGATTTCTCAGGTCAGACGGAGTATTCTTTTTGCCCTTAAAAAAGGCTTAAAAAAGATTACTGTTTGTTGCCGCTGTTTAGAGCGATTATAGCTACTACCAACAAGCCAAACGTGAAAATGCACGTCAGCGATTCAAAAGTAACCGTATAATCACCCCCTTTGGGGCTCACCGTCATTGCCATTAAAAACAATTTACTTAAAGCAACTCTCAATCGCTTAAAGCGACAAAAAGATTATACCATTTTACCCTATTTTCTGTCAATCACCTCTCCCTTGTCTCCTTAATCGTCGTTTTTTCTTCCTCAACAGCAATCGTTTTCTCATCCATGCTCAAAAGAGCGTTCAGCGTATCTAAACGCTCTTTTTTCGTGTGCAGTTCTTCCTCGTACATAAACGGTGCCTGCACTTCCTTTTGCGCGTTTGCCAATTGTTTCTTTGTCTCGGCAAGCTTCATTTGCAAGGTGTCTCTCACTTCAGGCATTTTCTCCAATAAGTTGTTCATACGCTGAAGGTTGCCGTAAATATCAGCTCCTAAGGTTACATAATGTTTCAGTTCGCCTTGCAGAGTCATAATATACGCCTTTTCAAAGCGATCAAAGCTTAGACTGAGTTCAAATCCCCGCCAAGAGCCTACTTGCAAATTATCCGCCATTTTCGCTTCTTTACAAAGCTCAATTAATTTTTCTCCTGCCTCCTTTTTCTCGTAATAGATTTTCCCTTGCAAGGTCGTCGGTGCAAAGTTATCTTTACCTTGGTCTGTTCGGTTGAATGTCTGAATATCCATTCCCATCTTTTCTATTCTTTCGGTGTATTCGGCTATTTTTTCAGGATAATAACGGCTTATTTTATCCTCCAAAAGGTACTTCTGATTCAGATAATCGCTTTTTAGCAGATTAAGCTTATTCACTGCGACATCCAAGTCCATTTTTTCGATGATTAAGGGATTGCCTGTCGCCAAGGCTTTAATTTCGCCGTAGGACAAGGCCGCTTCATCTACGTCTTCGGCACTTCTTAGCGGCGATTTTCCCGTCATGATTTGCGAAATAAACTTCTGCTTATTCTCCAACAGCTGATACAGATAGCTGTCAAATGTTTTCTCGGTGACATAGGTGTAGATTTCAACTTCGGCGTTTTCGTTGCCTTGGCGGATGATTCTGCCCTCGCGCTGTTCCAGATCGCTCGGCCGCCAGGGGGCGTCCAAATGGTGCAGGGCAATTAATTTTTGCTGCGCATTGGTGCCTGCGCCCATTTTCTGCGTGGAGCCGATTAGAATTCTCACTTCGCCCTCGCGCACTTTGGCGAATAATTCTTTCTTCTGCACCTCGCTTTTGGCGTTATGAATGTAGGCAATTTCTTCATTCGGAACTCCTAATGAGATTAATTTTTCTCTTAAATCGTCGTACACATTAAAACCGCCGTCATTTTTCGGTGTGGACAAATCGCAAAAAATCATTTGGGTTGAATGTTGCTCCTTAGTCCTCTCCCAGATCTCATAAACTTTCACGGCGCATTTGCTGCTTTTGCTTTCGGCATAATCGCTTAATAACGGATTAAGTAGTCTTTGATCTAACGCCAGTTTTCTGCCGTCGTTGGTAATGAGGAGCATATTATCCGTACTGACATCGACTTGCTTATTGCGCACCTTTTCGGCACGCTCGGCTAAAGAATCGACCATTTCCGTCTGGGTTTCCGAGGGTGAAAGAATAACCGTTTCTCTTTTTACTGCTGGCACAGGCAGATTGAGCATTTCTTTGGTTTGAATGTCCGCTACTTCTTTAAAGGTCATGATTAATTCAGGTAAGTTAAAGAATTTCGCGAAACGCGTTTTTGCCCGATAACCCGGTCTCGTCTGCCGACTCGGTCGGTGCTGCTGAGCACCTGCGTGCTCAGCGGTCGCCACCGGCGACCCGCACCCTTCAGGCGATAATTCTATCGCTGTTACGGTTTCGCCGAAATTAGCCGCCCAAGCGTCAAAATGGATTAAGCCCTGCTTCTCCAAGGTATGATACTGCAAGTACCGTTGAATCGTATACATCTCCGTCATACTGTTGCTGATGGGCGTGCCTGTGGCAAAGACAGTGCCTTTGCCGCCGGTTATTTCATCAAGGTATTGGCATTTCATAAACATATCCGAGGACTTCTGCGCCTCGGTTTGGGCGACGCCTGCGACATTGCGCATTTTTGTTTGCAGGTAGAGGTTCTTATAGTAATGGCTTTCGTCCACAAACATGCGATCAACGCCTAATTCTTCAAAGGTAATGACGTCGTCTTTCCTGCTTTGGTCGTTTAGTTTAGCCAATTTTGTCTCTAAATTTTTCTTCGTTTTCTCCATCTGCTTGACGGTGAAATGCTCGGCACGGGAGTTTTTTGCCTCGGTGATGCCTTGGATAATGTCGTCAATCTGTTTTTCTAATATTTTTTGCTGCCTTTCAACGCTGACAGGGATTTTCTCAAACTGCGATTGGCCGATGATGACGGCATCGTAATCTCCTGTGGCAATGCGCGCGCAGAATTTCTTGCGGTTCTTGGTTTCAAAGTCTTTCTTCGTCGTGACTAAAATTTTCGCCGCCGGATACAGCTGCAAAAACTCGCCTGCCCACTGCTCGGTTAAATGATTGGGCACGACAAATATCGACTTATTGCAAAGTCCCAAGCGTTTGCTTTCCATCGCAGCCGCGGTCATGGTGTAGGTCTTCCCCGCGCCCACCGTGTGTGCCAGCAAAGTATTTCCTCCGTAAAGAATACGTGCCACGGCGTTTCTTTGGTGCGGGCGCAAGGATATTTCGGGATTCATTCCCTGAAAGGTGATATGCCTGCCGTCGTATTCACGCGGACGGTTGGAATTGAAAAGTTCGTTGTAAGTTCGGCAAATATCCTCTCTCCGATTTTGTTCGCTGAAAATCCATTCGCTGAATTTTTCCTTGATCAGCTCCTGCTTGCTTTGGGCAATAGCGGTTTCTTTTTTATTTAAGGTAGCCGTCCTTTTGCCGTCAATGTCGACCGAGTAATCCATGACGCGCACGTCTTTTAGATTGAGCGTGTCTTCAATGATTTCGTAAGCGTTGATCCGCTTCGTGCCGTAGGTGTTAAGCGCCTTGATATTGCCGCCGTCACGGCTTTTGCCGTCGATGCGCCAAACGCCGGTGAAGGCGGAATAATGCACCTTAACATACCCGCGCATGTAATACGGCGTGTCCAAAAGCTCGTAAATGAAGTCCTCAATGTAGCTTTCTTTCAACCAGTTTGCGCCCAAACGCACGGAAATTTCACCCGCCTTTAAATCCTGCGGCTGTACTTCTGTTAAGGCTTTAACGTTGACCGCAAAGCGTTCGTCAACCGCAGCTTTAAGCTCGGCTATCCGCAGTTTCTTGCGGACATTGCCCGAAAGATATTCGTCGGCGGGAAGATATTTTTCGAAATTGGGATTAAAATTCGTTTCATCGTACAACGGATTTAAAAAGATTACCCCCTGCAAATCTTCTGCAATTTGCTTCTCAGTTTTGCCTGTCAGCTTACACATAAAAGGCATATCTGCTTTCGCTTTCTCCGCGATAGAAAGAGCCAAGGCCTCGGCGGAGGTTTCCGCTTTGTCCTTGGCTTTCTGCGCCTTAACAGTGCGCTTAGTGAACATATCCGCTTTGGCTTTGAAATTGCCCTCGTTATCTAAAATTTCTAAGGAGCAGAGCAAATAGTACGAGTCATCGTCTCTGAACGCCGCGGCATTGGCGCGGGAATTAATGATGCCGTATTCGCGGACAAAATCGTCGTAAAGTTTGTTTAGCTTGACTTGTTCACTCAATATTTCTGCGTCGCTGCCGTCGTTTAGCTGGTAATCTATTAATCTCCGTACACTGTCGCGGATTTCGATTAAACGGCGAATGCGGCTTTCGGCAGCAGGATTTAACTTCATGGGATACATGCGGCTGTTGTTGCGATAGTACAATTTACCCTCAAAGACGCCATAGCTGAAATTGCGCAGTCTGTCCTCGGCGGGAATTGATGCGTCAATTTCCGGTGCTTCTTTAGCGTCAAACTCAGCAGCCGGTTCCGCTAAAGGAATCATCTTGCCTTGAATATTGGCAACGGCATTTTCCAAAAGGTCGCTTAAATTTTCGCCCTCTCGGGCAATGCACGCCGTTTCTTTGCCGAATGCCCCGCTTATCTCCCGCATTTCGCCCAAAACCATTTCGGGGTGATTGATGAAGTATTGGTTCATTCTAACGCCGTCTTTTTCGCCGATTTTGAGCCACTCGGCATCCGGCTCGGCGATAAATCTTTCGCGCTTTTGCAGGAAAATGATGTCCGCGGTGACTTCCGTGCCTGCATTTTTCGCAAATGTGTTATTGGGCAGACGAATCGCGCCCAAAAGTTCAGCACGCTGCGCCAGATATTTGCGCACCTTTGGATTTTCTTTATCCAGCGTGCCTTTGGAGGTGGCAAAGGCGACTATACCGTTCGGGCGGACTTTGTCCAAGGCTTTGGCGAAGAAAAAGTCGTGAATGAGGAAGTTTTCCTTGTCGTAGCGCTTGTCCTGCACTTTAAACTGCCCGAACGGCACATTGCCGATCGCCGCGTCGAAAAAGTTATCCGAAAAGTCCGTGCGTTCAAAGCCTCGGATTTGGATATTCGCCTTTTGATAGAGCATCTGCGCTATATGTCCGCTTATTTTGTCCAACTCCACACCGTAAAGACGGCTTGCGTTCATGCTTTTGGGCAAAGCCCCGAAGAAATTGCCCAAACCGCAGGAGGGCTCCAAGATATTGCCGCCTTGGATATTGCCTCCTCGAAAGCCTAAATTCACCAAACCATGATAGATCGCCGTAATTACCGTCTGCGGCGTGTAAAAGGCGGTCAAGGTTGATTCTCGCGCGGCTTTGTATTCCTCCGCGCTAAGTAAATTTTTAAGCTCCAAGTATTCGCTATGCCAAGCGCTTTTCGTTTCGTCAAAGGCCTCGCTCAAGCCGCCCCAGCCCACATACTGCGCCAAAATTTCCTGCTCGCTTTCATTTGCCAAGCGCTTCTCCTGCTCCAAAGTTTTCAGCAGTTTGATGGCTTCAACATTGCGTTTAAAACGTTCTTTAGGCGAAAATGTCATAGGTTCGTCGTTAGAAAGACGATAATTACGCTTTAAAACTTCTGTTTCAACTTTTCCGTTACCATCTTTCGCTGATATTTGCGTTTGCGAGGTTTTGGCTTTTTCTTGCGCAGCTCGCGCTTTTTCCTGCGCAGCTAACTGCTCCCTGATGAACGCTATTTTCTCCGAGCAGAAGATAGGATAGCCCACATTTTCGGTAAAAGTAATATCCCGCAAGAACACTTCGCCCCATTTTTCCTCCACGCTTTCGATGACAAATTTTCTATCATCCAGCATAAGCTCGGCACCGATAGGAATGGGCTCCTTTGCTGCTGCCTGGGCAGTCAAGGCGTGCATGGTAACTTCATTTCTGCCCAGCAAATCCGGCTTGCGCGCAGTGTATTCGTTCAAGAATGCCGTAAATTCCGCTGTTCCCTCATCCACCAGTTCTGTCTCGACGCGCTCGTCGAGGTAGTTGTAAAAGTCTGCAACGGTAAGCGTGTTCGCTTTCGCCTCATTTAAGAGCTCATATGAAAGATATAAAACGACGAATTGCCCGCCTGCGTCAGCGTCAGGATTATAGTATACAGCCTCATATTCGCCTGCACTCGGGCGGTGAAAATACCTGTCCTCACCGTCAAATAAGGGGTTTTCAAGCAAGGTAGCTTTTGCTATGTCCATTTCAGGCTGGTTCATATTTTCGGGATTCTCGCCGAATAACGCCAACTGTTCGATCTCGCTTTTGAGGACTGGCAGTTCGTCAACGTCAGGTAAGTCCTCATTCGTAAACTCCTCGTCTACACGCAAAAACGGCGATGAAGCAGGCTTTTCGCCGTTTTCATCACCGTTTCGGGCTACATCAATATTATTTCGCGGAGCACGATTTCCTCCGCCTGCTTGTGAATTTGATTCGTCCTCTGCACCCACGCCAAGGGATTCGCGTTCTTCATTTCCTCCGTCAAATCCTCCGCTTGGGCAAAGATTGCCTCCAATCTCGCTATTTCCTCCAATGCTTGTTGTTCTATTTCCGCCAAATGATTCGTCAGCTCGCCTTGGATCAGCAGTTTGTTGTACAGCGCGCGTTTGGTGTTCTGCAGATATTCCTTGCGCATTATGCCGTATTTGCCGATTTTCTGCGTGTTCGACAGTGTTAATTCCGGCAGGAGGTAATCCCCCGTTTGTCTGTAAGTTATTTGCATGGCTGTCGCTCCTTTCAAAATTTTCCTCACGCTCATTATCTCCTATTTGCGCGGATTTTGCAAAAAATTGCGCCTCTTTTGCTTGCTTTTCTAAATCTTTGACCGTTCGCTCCATATCCCGCAAACCCACTTGAGCAATTTCGCTTACCGCAGTGCCTAAAATTGTAACGGTATCTATGGTGTTAAAATGCGTTAAATACGGGAAGTTTACACTGTTTTTGTATGCCTCATCAGCCATTCCCGCACGATTAAGAAGCATAAATTCAACAGAATTTCTCAGCGTTTGGTGCAAGGCTTCCTGCACTTCAATTTCGCTAAGCGCATTTAATTTGCTCTCGTTTTTAACTGTAAGCAGCTCCGCTAAGTAATCTGCCTCATTTGCCACCGTTAAATTTTCCGCGATTTGTCCGATGTTTTGCTTAAAATCCAAATTGCTGATTTCGCCGAAATTGTTAGCAAGACTCTCAATTATACTTTCTTGGTGCTCCTCCCGCACCTGCCAGAGCTTGAATGTTTCGTCGTGATAACAGTGCGTGTCTGCCGCATCAAAGACATAGCGCAGTTTCAAATCCACACCGTTATCGTCCAAAATTGCAATACCTTTGGAATTTTTCTTCACCCAGCGCTTGTAGCGCTTATTCCAGAAATCTATGCTTGCACAGGCGGTAGCTTCAGGCCGTTGGGCGTAGATTAATACCTGATTGGCAAAGGAATATTTGTAGTTCATGGAAGCGGTGCTTAAAAAACTCCGCCAACTTGCCTCCGTTAGGGTTAATTCGCTTGCCGTCGCCTGCAATATCTCAACCGCATTTCGCAGTTTATTCGCCATGCTGTCACTTCCTTTTCGTGAGATTTACTTTTTGGTGCGTCACCTTTCCATCTTTCTTCTCTCGCTGCGTTCGAGCATATCCAAGGCTCTTTCGATGCGCTCGCGGATTTCTTTGGGCGTCATCTCCTTGGAGAAGCGTTTGGTTATCCATTTGCCGTCCAAGACGAGTTTGCGCTCGATGGGCTTTTCCTCGCTCATAACCTCCTCGATTTTTTCGGCGTTTAATTGGCCGTCTTGGCTGAATTGCTTTAAGCGCAAGGCTTGGGCTAAGGACGGCGTGCATTCGTTGAGGTTGATGGATTCGACGAGCTGTTCCTGCTCCTCTTTCGTCAAATACGACACTTCCACCGCCGGGCGAAAGGACATTAATTTTTCGTCCACCATTTCGAGCAACGCAGGTGTTAATTCTGTTAAGCGAATGTAACGCTGGATCTGCGTATTGCTGTCAGACGAAGTTTCCGCTAAAATTTCTCTTGATGTTTTTCCCTTTAACTTCTGTCCCATTGGGACAGAAGTTAAATCTGTTCTCGCACCCTGCCTTTTCATCGCTTCAAGTTTCAGCTTATAGGCAAAGGCGCGTTCGCTTGGCAATATTTCTTCTCTCTGCAAGTTTGCATCGACCATCAAAATTATTGCGGCGTCATCGTCCAAATCGCGCACGATCGCAGGCAGGGCTTCTAATCCTGCCATTTCAGCCGCATATTTGCGTCTGTTGCCGGAGATTAATTCATAGCCTCCTGTCTCTAACTGGCGCACAATTGCCGGCGTCATCACGCCGTATTTTTTAATGCTTTCCGCCATTTCCTGCATTTTTTCATCGTTCATGACTTTGAATGGGTGAATAGCAGGTGTGTGTAATTCAGCTATGGGCAGTTCAACAATCTTTTCTCCGTTTTCTTGGGCGATTTCGGGATTTAACAATTCATCGTAAGAGGTCAGTTTTATGTTTTTTAAGGGACTTTTCATTTTCGAGCACCTCCTCGGTCAGCTTGCGATAGGCTAATGCGGCTTTGCCGTTTTTATCGTAAGTGTAAATGCTTTGACCTGTGATACTGGTTTCAGAGGCACGGACGGAATGGGGAATTTCGCTTTGAAAGATTCTGATTTGCTTGCCGTAATTTTCTCTTAAAAGCTTCGACGTTTCTTTGGATAAATTCGTGCGGTTGTCGGTCATGGTGAGCAAGATACCCTCGATTTCTAAAGCGGGATTCAGATGCTTTCTTACTCTGCCGATGGTTTTGATGAGCTGCTCCAAGCCCTTGATCGGCAGATACTGCGCCTGTAAAGGGATAAGTACGCTGTCGGCGGCTGTTAAGGCGTTCACCGTGAGCATCCCTAAGGACGGCGTGCAGTCGATCAGGATATAGTCGTAATTTTTCCTGACGTTTTGCAGATAGTCTTTGAGGATTAATTCCCTGCTCATGGTATTGACCAAGGTCACTTCCATACCCGAAAGTTCGATATTAGCAGGCATTAAATCTACGCCTTCATCATGGTGTAAGATTCCCTCTGTTGGACTAATATTTTTCTCATTCATCGTTTTTTCCAGCATAGTTGAGATGGTGATCTCGATTTCATCAGGACTATAACCTAAGCTTTCGGTCAGGCTTCCTTGGGCGTCGAAGTCTATGAGCAAAACTTTTTTGCCCATATCAGCTAAGCCGATGCCCAAGTTTGCCGCAGTCGTGGATTTACCCACACCGCCTTTTTGATTGGCGATCGCTATGGTTTTCATGATTTTTCACTCCTTGTTTTGAATTTTTAACTCAGTTTTAATTTCCATCTCACTTTTGACAAAAGAAATTTTGCAAAAGAAAAAGCACCGCTTGGGTGCCTTGAAGATTTCTCTCAACATTTTTTACGCATTCGTAGCATTCGCATGATAATTCACTTTTGCCTGATAGTAATGCTTCATCGTGGCAGGTGCGTTAAACAGGCACTCCAGCAGATAAGCTTTGATATTTTTTATGTTCACAGGACTGGCGCGCAGAGATTCGAAAATGTATTCGATATGCGCGGAGTTAAGCATTTGCAGTCTTTCTTTGACTAAAGCCGTTGGAATATTGCGCCTGCCTATTTTCAATATTTCCGCTTCGGTGCAGTAAACCTCAAGCATCAGCTCGGCTATTTCGTTTAATGCACTTTCGCCGTATTCTTGGGCTAAGATGTCGTACTCGATTTGCGAGTGAATCGCTTGGCGGGTTTCATCTATCTCATCTGTCTTATCAATCTTTTTATTAATCTCAGGATTATTATTCTCAGTCTTATTAGTCTCGGAAAAACCGAAGTCTTGATTACGCTTTTGCCGAAGTCCGGACTTCTGATTTTCCGTAGTCTTGACTTCG
>ENA-UOOA01006174-UOOA01006174.1-human-gut-metagenome-genome-assembly--contig:-P61old-NODE-6174-length-11774-cov-3.753819_pt1 | contig 11774 bp, 8 predicted proteins | sample MGYA00242467_ERZ724014 | MGnify/ENA metagenome assembly ERZ724014
TTTTACATGAGGGATCTTTGCAAGTTTTTCCATAAAATAAGTACCCATCTTTGCCGCATTGCCAGCCAGATCTCTGTCGAGAAGTTCACCAACCTCAGCCAGTGCCGCAGCACAGGAAACCGGATGGCCGCCGAAGGTTGTTCCGTGGGAACCAGGTGTGAATGCTTTTGCCACTTCCTCTGTAGCGCAGATCGCGCCGATCGGCATACCTCCTCCAAGGGCCTTTGCCATGGACACGATATCCGGTTTGATCCCGTAATGCATATAGCTCATCACATTACCGGTTCTGCACCAGCCTGTCTGAACCTCATCAATAAGAAGGAGCATATCGTTCTCATCACAAAATTCCCGGAGTCCCTTCATAAATTCCATGGTTGCCGGATGGACACCGCCCTCGCCCTGTACAGGCTCTATCATAATGGCAATGGTATTTTCCGTGCAGGCATCCTTGAAAGCCTGAAGATCATTGTACGACGCATAGGAAAATCCGTAGGTCATAGGACCAAAGCCAACCTGGCATCCGTTTCCCGGCTGTCCGGTGGCGGACATGGCACCAAAGGTTCTTCCATGGAATCCCATCTTTGCAGTTACGATATGATAACGGTTCGGACCATATTTTTCGATTCCGTATTTTCTTGCCATTTTGATCATAGCCTCATTTGCCTCTGTACCGGAGTTCTGAAAAAATATCTTATCCATTCCGATGGTTGTGCAGACCTTTTCAGCAAGAAGAGCCTGGGGAATGGTGTACGGATAGTTGAAGGTATGCATCAGTGTCTGTGCCTGGTCCACAACCGCTTTTACTACCTTCTCATTGCAGCTTCCTGCGGAGTTTACTGCGATACCTGCATAAAAATCCAGATATTTTTCGCCCTTCTCATTGTAGATATACTGGTCTTTTGCACTTTCTGCCAGAAAATCCATTCTCTCATAGGTCTCGATCATGTATTTATTTACTTTTTCCTTGATATCCTCAAATGTCAGTCCTGTTTCTTCCAGCTTCATTTCTTTTCCTCCCCTTTTGTGATCTGTTCTGATAAGATCTGTTCCCGTGTGATCAGACCCTTCATCACCAGATATTCTTCGATCATCTTTACGCATCCTGTAATTCCGACTTTTTCACTGTTCAGCGTCATATCGTAATTGACGGGATTGGTCCAGTAATTTCCTTTTGTATAATATTTATAATAGTCCGCCCTGTACTTATCTGTGTTCTCAATGGTGGCTGCTGCCACATCTGCGGATACCTTCATCCTCTGCATGGTCCGCTCCAGACAAAAGGCACGCGGCGCTTCGATATAGATACTTACCACATTTTTTCTGCCCTTTAAGACATAATCCGCGCATTTACCGACGATCACGCAGGATTCCTGATCTGCCAGATTTCTGATGATCTGTGACTGATACTCAAACAACCGGTCATCGGAAACAAATTTCTCGTTTCTCGCAATGTACTGCCTGGATCTGGGCAGCCCTTTAAGAAATCCTGTAAATCCTCCGTTACTGCGGATACGCTCATTGATATCCAGGAAAAGCTTTTCATCCAGTCCGCTCATCTGGCTTGCCAGTGTCAGGATACGATTTTCATAACAGTGGATCCCAAGGTCTTTTGCCAGCATGGAGGCGATTTCCTTTCCGCCGGTTCCAAAACCTCTGGCAAAGGTTACAATAAAATTTTCCATTTTATACTCCTTCCTATCCTGCCAGATAACGGCTCAAAAATTCTCTGGTACGGGCATTTTTAGGATTTTTAAACAGCTCCGCCGGAGGTGCATCCTCCACAATGTAACCCTGATCCATAAAAATCGTCCTGGTGGAAACATCTCTGGCAAATGCCATCTCATGAGTCACAATGATCATAGTAAGGCCTGTGGTCGCCAGCTCCTTCATAACATTTAAAACCTCTCCTACCATCTCCGGGTCCAGTGCTGATGTAGGTTCATCAAAAAGCAGGACCTCAGGATTCATGCAAAGCGATCTTGCAATGGCAACCCTCTGCTTCTGTCCACCAGAAAGCTGTGTTGGATTTGCATTGATAAACGGTGCCATTCCTACCTGCTTCAGATGTGTGATCGCCCTGTCAAAGGCTTCTTCCTTTGACAGATGAAGGACTTTTCTTGTACAGAGCATACAGTTCTGAAGAACAGTCATGTTGTTAAAGAGATTAAAGGACTGAAATACCATGCCGACCTTTGACCTATAATCATTGATCTCCTTCTGTACTGCTCCGATCTCTTTTCCATGATAGCGTATCTTTCCGCTGGTCTGGGTTTCCAGCTTGTTGATACAGCGAAGCAGAGTGGATTTTCCGGAACCGGAGGAACCAACAATACAGATGATCTCGCCCGGCTCCACGTTGAAGTCAATTTTTCGCAGTACTTCATGCTGTCCAAATGCTTTACTTAATTCCTCAACGGATATGATTGCATCACCCATTATTTTTCCCTCCTTACGGATTTTCCATATATTCCACTGCCAGTGCGTAGTTCTCTGTTTTCTTCATCTTCTTTTCAAGGAATGTAAACAGACGGTTGAATACAAAGCAGAGTACAAAATAGATCACTGCAATAACAAGATAGGATTCAAAATATTTATAATAATTTCCGCCTACAGTTTTCGCTGCCATAAACAGCTCCTGAACTGCGATAACATTCAGAACGGAAGTCATTTTCAGATTTGTAAGAAATGTATTTGCCATCTCAGGGATGATATTTTTGAAAGCCTGCGGAAGTACCACGTAGATCATGGTCTTCATAGGTGACATTCCCATGGCCCAGGCGCCTTCCCTCTGCCCCATATCAATGGAACCGATGCCGGCTCTGACAGTTTCTGCCATGTAGGCTCCGGTGTTCAGTACCGTTACCATAACACCTGCAAACAATGGTGTAATATTCACATTTGCCTGACGGATACCATAATACAGGACCATTGCCTGAACGATCATAGGCGTATCTCGGAAAACCTCCACATAGATCCTGCAGATTGCCTTTAAAATTTTAAAAATTCCTTTTTTCAGAATGCTGTCGCCTTCATTGATACGGATATCCTGGATGATACCGATGATATAGCCCAGCAGGAAACCAAGAATGGTTCCTGCTACAGCTATATAGAGAGTCAGCCAGGTTCCTTCCAGAAACATACTGGAATATTTTTTTGCCAGAAAGATCATCCATTCCAGGGAATTGGACGGATCTGTAATTGAAAAACCTAACATATCTCCACCCCGCTTTGATTAGTTTGCTGCCGGCTGCTGTGTCAGGACGGTATCCATAAGCTCATCCATTTTTTCCTTGTCATCCCAGCCAATATCATCCATGGCACCCTGCAGCTTATCTCTCAGCTCTGTATCATCTTTTCTTGTTGCGATGCAGACATTGACCATTTCATCATCATTTTTAAAGGTATCCTTCTCATCCAGGTTGATGATCTTCAGATCCTTGTTTGTCAGTGCTGCTGATTCTGCTGTAGGAACATCTACAACGCAGACATCTGCAACTCCGTTGGAGATTGCCATAAAGCACTCGGAGGTTGTCTCATAGTTTCCGGACTGCTCTGCACCGTCGATCTGATCCAGAAGCGGTACCCATCCGGTTCCAAGCTGTGTGGTAACCTTGCAGCCTGTTCCTGCAAGATCGGAAAGACCTTTGACATCGTCATATTTGCCTCCTGCCTTTACCACGATACAGTTATCTCTGTAATAATATGGTTCTGTAAATGCATATGATTTTTCTCTTTCTGCCGTTTTTCCCATGCCTGCGATGATACAGTCATAATCGCCGGCATCCATGGAGATTCCGATGGAGGACCACTCAACCTTGTGAATCTCCAGCTTCATTCCAAGCTGATCTGCAAGCTTCTGGGCTACTGCCACATCGTAGCCATATGCGTAATAATCACTGCCGTAAATAGGTTCTGCCTTGCTTCCGTCCGGGGTTGTGTCTGTATCCTGGGTCCAGTTGAACGGTGCATATGCACATTCCATACCAACCCTTAACACATCCTTATCGGATTTGTCTGCTGCCCATGTGGAAGCTGCTGTAGATGCTAACATTGCTGCGGAAATAATACCTGTGATCACCATTTTGCCTAAAAGATTTTTTTTCATATTTGTTTCCTCCTCTTCTACATAGCTGGCACAAAACATATTTAGCTGGTCAACCTGAACGTTTTCGCCTGTAAACAAAAAGGGCGCTGAAAGAAATTCTTCATTTCCTTCAACGCCTTTGTTGTTTGATAGACTTCATTATACTCAGGAGAAGCTTTTCGTCAACTTTTATTTTGCACAAAGTAACTGTGCATTTTGCACAGTGCTGTTGTTTTGTACCGTATTTGCAGAAAACAGATTTTCAGGAAAACATCAGCCGTTTGATCAGGATACAGTTCACCACATCCAGATATTCCATGTAGTCATCCAGCTCAAAATCCACCAGCTCCTGGATTTTATTCAGCCGGTACTGCAAGGAATTTCTGTGGATAAAAAGCTCCTGCGCTGTTTTTCCCACGCTGAAGCCATTCATGTAATAGGCAAGCAGGGTATCCAGAAGAAATGCCCCGTTGGCATGATCGTATTCCTCCAGCTTACCCAGCCGTTCATTACAGTAATTCAGGATCTCATCGTGATTGTCATTGTTAAACAGATACTGATAAATCCCCATTGCTGTGGCACTTAAGACTTTTTTATGTTTGGGGTTGGGAAGTATGTCTTTTTTGGGGATCAGACGCTTTGCCTCCTGATAGCTGGTGCCGAAGTCTGCCGGATTGGTGTAGATGCCGCCCAGGATACAGGTGCTTCGGATGGTTCCGTGAAACTGCGGACTGGCATCGATCTTCTGCAGAACCTTCTCCAGCTCATGTTCAATGCTTTTGTCTTTTTTTGCCTCAAAAAGAAGGACAAATTTGTTGAGAAACCGGAGGAACATGGGATTTCCCTCCATTGCCATGACTTCCTGGTTCAGATAATTGGCATAATACTCGTAGATATGCTCATCCTGCTCCAGATTGATGCCGTATTTCCGGTCAGCCACAATGATCCCTACTCTGCAGGGTGTTGTAAAGTTGATCCCGAACTGCTGGGAGATTTTTTCGATATAGCGATCATTAATATCATAGCCAAACAAAAGATTGTAAAGATAATCTCCCATCCGTTTATTCTGCATTTCATATTCCAGGATGATCTTTCCCACACTCTGGGCAATATCCACAAAAGAAGCTCCTTCCCACCGGATGTAAAACAGCGGAAGCTTCAGTTCATTTGCTTTGTCGATCATCTCCTTCGGGACGGGCTCCTTGTCATCGGTGATAGAGATCCCAAAGCCGGAAATTCCAAGCCCATACAGTTCTTCCATGGCTTTCCCGGCTTCTTCCAGGTCAAACCGGACATAGTCTGCCACACACAGAGCAAAATTCCCCTGGTTCATATGCTCCTCAAAAGGCCGGGTCTGCACCATATAGGTCCATGTGACAGGTCTTGTGAGACCTTTTTTCCCGGCAATCAGCTCCACTCCGTCCAGCTGCAGCTCCAGTATATCCTGACAGGTGATCATATGCATCAACTCCTTATTTTTGCAGTATTTCACACACTCGCATCCATAAACAGGCAAAACAATATCTGATCTTCTCATCCTTCCGTTATCCTAGCAGAAATATCGGATTTCGGCAACTTATAAAAAAACCTGGAAGAACTCAGCCACAGGCATTTTATTTCTTCCAGGTTTTTCTGTTTTCAGATTCTCAGTCAGCTGTTTTTGATCCGGCAGCCGGCACAGCTCTGCATCCAGTTACATTCAGATTTATTCTGCCTGTGGTTTGCGTACCTGTGCTGTACCCTTCTTTGCTCCGACAGATTTTTCAGCATGCTCTTTCACAAGATTTCGTCCAAGCAAAGTCAGGCATACAAATGCGATCACTGCAAAAACAGCTCCTATTCCAAATACCACGTTCATCTCATAACCATTGCTGCTCACCAGACCAGAGATCGCCGGTGCACCAAAGGTTGCAAATACGATGCCGAACATGACGAATCCGTAATTTTCCCCGGTGTGCTTCATTCCGAAAATAGAGCTTGTCAGAGACGGAAAGCTTCCCATGATGCCTCCGTAGCAGCCGTACATCAGGACAATGGCAACCGTTACTGCCAGGGATCCGGATACAGCGAGAACTCCCATAGCGATCACTGCCACGATCAGCACGCCTTTGATGCAGACAATCCTGCCTGCTTTATCTGCAAGTGTAGGAAGCACCAGTCTTGCTCCCGCATTAACAATGGAGCCAAGCATAACTGCACTGACTGCCACTGCAGACGGAATCCCAAGGTCGATCTGATAGGTCTGGGATACCGGTGAAACCATAAAATAAGAAATCAGTCCAAAGAACATGGTCGCAAGGAGAAGATAAAAATTCTTTGTGCGCATCATCTCTCCGGATGTATACTGCTTCACCTCCGGTGTCCCGGACTTTGCCGCAGAGCCACCTGCGTTCACCAGTCGCTTATCGGGTGCCTGAAAAAAGATGCCGCACAGGATCCAGGACACTGTGATGGCTGCCCCGACGATCAGAAGGGTTTTCTGCACGCCCTCTGCCTCCAGCAGCTTTCGGCTCAGTGGTGCCAGGAAAAATCCGCAAAGTCCGTTGGCAGTTACCACAACACCGGAAGCGAATCCGGTGCGGTCCGGGAACCATCTCTGCACTGTTGCCAGGATCACCGTGTAGATCATTCCCTGTCCAAATCCCTGCATCACCCCGTAGGACAGATACATAGGAAGCGGTGTGGGAACGATCAGAAATGCGGATGCCAGGATTCCTGCCGCAAAGATCCCGCCTCCGATCCATACAATCGTCTTTTCCTTAAAGCGGTTCTGCATCCTTCCGCCTACGATATTTCCGAATACAAAGGTGCTCAGTGCCAGATAAAAGCACATGGATGCCTGTCCCTGGCTCCAGCCTGCCTGCTCCATCACATAGGGCTGGTAAATAGACCATACATGAGGATATCCAGTAAAAAAGATTGCAAAAGCCCCGAAAATCATAGTAAGCAAACGCTGTCTCTTCAACTTTCCAGTCATAATAACCTCCTTCGAACAGCAAAATTGCGTGCATTTTGTTATACATGCGTGCTTATTGCGTGTTTATCTTGTTTTGTGTATAATATCACACGCATTTTAATTATGCAATGTTATTTTTCTTTTTTCCGTTTTTTCGCATTTTTATCTAATTCGCAGTATATTTCTTTGTATATCATTTACAATTTTCGCCTTTAGAGTGCAAAAAAGCACGCGTGTATATACGCGTGCTTTTTATTCAAAAGTTTTTTCAGTTCAGAAGTTCTGCCATAGTTTCCAGAAGCCGGGATATCTCAATCGGTTTCGCAACGTGACCGTTCATTCCTGCCGCAAATGCAGCTTTACGGTCTTCCTCAAAAGCATTGGCTGTCATGGCCACAATGGGAATCTCTGCCCTCCTGTCTTCAAGTCTGCGGATTACCTTCGTTGCCTCATATCCATCCATATGTGGCATCTGGATATCCATAAGGATCATATCATAATAATCTGCCTGATTTCTCTTCAGCATATCTATGACAATATCTCCATCACCGGCAAGCTCTACCTCTATGCCGTAATCTTTCAGAATGGTCAGAATGATCTCTGCATTCAGTGCATTGTCTTCTGCCACCAGGATTCTTTTTCCTTTCAGCTCTTCTGCACAGGTAACTTCTGTATTTTGCATTTTTTCTTCCTGTTCCTTAATTTGGGCTACAGGATGTGAAAGAACAACTGTAAATCTTGTTCCTTTGCCTTCTTCGCTTTCAACAGAAATCCTTCCATCCATCATTTCCACAAGAGATTTTACAATGGAAAGACCAAGTCCGGTTCCGATGACACCGGATTCCGAAGATGTTTTTTCTCTGGAAAAGGGTTCAAAAATATGTTCCAGATATTCCTGTTTCATACCGATGCCTGAATCTCCAATCACTGTTCGAAATGTTGCACAGCCCTCTTTTTCCGGCTCGATCTCTGTAATGGTCATCACAACTTTTCCATATTCCGGAGTATACTTCACTGCATTCCCCAATATGTTTACAAATATCTCTTTCAGTTTCAGGGGGTCACCGATTACATTCTCATGAGTGATCCTCAGATTTTTTTCGAATTTCAGATGTTTTTTCTCCAGGGTGCCTTCTGTGATAATCTTAAGATCTTCATAAAGGCTTCTGATATTGCAGTCAGATTCCTGCAGCGATTCCTTTCCGCTCTCGATTCTCGCTGTCTCCAGAACATTGTTGATGATCTCAAGAAGATAGTTACTGGACTCTTTCAGCTTATAGAGATAATTCTCCGCCAGTTCTCTGTTATCCCAGTGACGTTTCATCAGCTCTGAAAAACCAATAATGGCATTCATAGGTGTTCTGAGATCATGAGACATATTAAAAAGAAAAGCCGTTTTTGCACGGTTTCCCTCTTCTGCCTGTTTCAGTGCATCTTTCAGCATGACCATTCTGGATACATCCAGAAATGTGGTGACAATAGCCCGTTCACCGTCCGGTGTTGTAAAGATCTGGGTTTTTGCCATTGAATGACATTCCTTCTCTGTATCTTTATTGATAATGCATTCATATTCCACATTATCATCTACATTCCGAAGTGCTTTCAGCTTGTCAATAGTGCCGGGATCCGGATAATATACTCCCCTTATGATCGGCCCCAGTTTGGACTGTACTTCTGCAATATCTGTATATCCATAAATCCTCAGTGCCTCTGCATTCATATGTATCAGCCTATGTCCCGGAAAGGTATATGCCATCAGCCCACAGTTCTGCACGTCCAGAAGATCTTTATAGTAATCTCTCTGAAGAAGATGTTCCTTACGCAGCGTATAATTCTGTTCTGCCAGCCGTTTCTCTGCCATCTTTTCTTTTTCCATCCGGACAGTCCGGGAAATATCCTGATGGAATCCTATAATACAGACTCTGTCTTTTTCCGCAAAATCTCTTTTTCCGCTGCAGCGGACATACATTTCGCCACTTATCGGATGAATATAACGGTAAACGATCTCTGTACGCTCCTCTGAAAGTTTATCAGAATATTCCAGGAACATTTCCATATCATCCTGATGAATATGTGCTCTGTGGAACAGAAAACGCTCCTCCGGAGTCATATCTGCTGAAATCCCCATCAGTTCATCTGTAACAGAATCCGCATAAAAACGTGGAGTTACCCCCTCTTTCTCTTCAAATTCGATCTTCCAGAATCCCAGTCTGGACTCTCTCAGAAGCTCCTCCATGTCACATCCGTCTAATAAACTCATTCTCTCCCATACCTTTCTCCCCGCCTGTTATCAGTAAAAACTGCAGCCGTTCCGTCCATGCTCTTTCACATAATAGAGAGCCTTGTCCGCATCTTTGAAAATACTTTCTCCCGGATTCTCTCTGTCTGCAAATGCTGCTCCCACACTCAGGGAAACCGGTGGAAGATCGTCCTCCGGGTTCAGAAGAAGGGCAAAAGAGCTCTTGCCTTCATCATATATCCTGATGATCTTGTCAAAATATCTTCTGTTCAGAAGTTCTGTCAGAGCATCATTCTCAGCTTCATGCCGGATCAGTTTCTGCGTCTCCTGAATATCCCTGTACATGGTGTTATAGGTTTCTGCCAGATTCTGTAATTCCGCTGCACCGATCACAGGAAAAATTTCACCGTTCTTAATACTCTGGTTGTAGCTGAGAAGAGGCTTTACTATCAGTTTTCGTATTATTACGCTGATGATCACGATCAAGGCAACCAGAACTGCCATACAGCCTTCCAGTTTCTTCACGATTTCTTTGGAAATACGAATAGATTTTCCCTGAACATTTCTGGTAGTGTCTGCAAGAAGTGATTTACATTCCTGACATTTGTTGGTAATCCGTTCTTTGGCAGCCTGATAACTGTTGTTACTTACAAGCAGCTGGGCTGTACGCATCTTACCGGTAGCAGAAAGATCGCTTTCTGGATATGACAGTTTGATAGCCTGAATTTCCTGCGGCCATGCCTTCCTGGAAAGTCCGGTGTTTTCCACTACCAGACGCATAGCCTTATATTCAATGTTCATTAATTCTTCAGAGTTCTTATACGCCGCCTGGATCACATAATACATTTCTGTTTCGCCAAATTCTTTTTTTATGGACTCCAGGGAAGCTTCTCTTTTTTTACCGGTTTCCTTCTCTTTAAAATAATTATCCATGTGTTTGGTCGCATCCTCGCAGGTAATATACTGTTCTGTCGCTGTCTTGATGGTATTGAATTCCCCCCAGCTCCACACAGCAATTCCCAGAAATACAAATGTGAGAAAAAAAGCAATCACCGTGCTCCAGGTGCTTACTTTTTCAATCCGGATCTTTTTCTTCATTTTTCCGATCCACCCCCGGACTTTTATCGTTACTGTTTATTTCACAGCCAGCATTTTTATGCGTTATGCACGTACATATAACATAAATTTTACTCTAATTTGTTTATTATGTCCAGTTCTTTAGTGAAAAAAGTGAACAGTAACCACCGTAGTACTTTACTCAGAAAATCTGTTATTCATGGAAAAGGATCTGGGAAAAATATCGGATCTTTCCGTCATCTGTCCAACATAGCATGTTTACCGCATCTGCCATTTTCTGGGCATTTACGCAATAGGCAGACATACAGGAATTATGTTTGTACGGACCTGCACTCATGATGAGAATGTCTGTTTTTCCTGCTTCTTTCATTTTTTCCGAAAGCTGTTCTGTAAGTTTGTTGTGAAAAAGCTTCGCCTTCTTATAATCCATAAGGCTGTCCTGAATGGTCTGAAGCACCAGTGTTTTTTCATATTTAAGAGCACGTGCCTTCATCTCTTCCACAGTTCCGCTCTCCGGCGGACATGCAGGGTTCTTGTCATAATTACCGCAGGCATTCTCCTCACAGAAAACACGGTACTCCGGCATAAAAACCTGATTATCTGTATCCAATACTGCTGCATCGGAAAAGCCCATTACCTTCGCTTCTTCTGTAAAATCCATGTTGATCGCTCCTCTGATTTTTTTATATCATCTATAGTGCCACATTTTTATCTGCTTTACAAGATATAGCACTGGAATTTCTGTGACCTTCGCTCACCAAAAACACCTCGCGGAATATTGCCAGTGAACAATAACTTACTGTTCACTCCCCATGTCATATACCTCACCCGTGAAACCGTACAGAAAATGCGGCAGATCACTCTGCCGCAAGTCTGATAAATTCTTCCATCTCTCTTGTCTTAAACTTATTCTTATGGTAAAAGATCTGCCGGTACATGGATATCTCCACATCTTCCACATGAAGAAGAGCGATACGTCCTTTCCTGATATCCCGCTCCACAGCCAGATAGGGAAGGAAGGAAAGTCCGTGATTTTTTTCCAGCATACGGATGATAAAGGCAGTGTCGCTGATCTCCAGCACCGGTGACAGGGCCTGCTTCTTAAGTGCCAGCTGCTGATCCAGAGCCTGCCGGTAATTGGCATTCCTCTCTGTGAGAAAAAAAGGCTCCTCCAGGATATCGTTAAGTTTCAGAGTTTTTCCTGCAAAGTCCGAATCTGCAGATGCCACGAACACCACGGGTTCTGCCTTCTCCATTACTTTGATCCAGTTCTGATCCCATCTCGGAGTATCCAGTATGTAAATAAGATCCAGTCCATTATGCTCCATCATCCTGATCAGCTGCTCTGGCGTATCAATCGTTACCTGGAGACTAACTTTCGGATGAAGTCTTCGATATTTGGTAAGAACAGAGGGAAG
>ENA-UOOA01006176-UOOA01006176.1-human-gut-metagenome-genome-assembly--contig:-P61old-NODE-6176-length-11770-cov-97.811694_pt1 | contig 11770 bp, 8 predicted proteins | sample MGYA00242467_ERZ724014 | MGnify/ENA metagenome assembly ERZ724014
TATACCGGCATATAAGAACATCTAAAGAGATAATTAGAAATCTATTAAATGATTATGATAATATTATTATATCATTCGTTAATCGCTTGTCAAGAATGCTACGAAAATATATTTTTTCAGCAAAACGACCGAACCCGCTTCACCGCGCCGTTCGGTCGTTTTTGATGCCCATTTTCCGCAGCAGGAACGCTACAATCTTCCTTCCCCAGTGCTGCCGTTCCAGATGCGCCACCGGCAGTTCTTTCACGCGGTAATCCTGCTGTGCCAGCCACACATCCAGCAGCCGCTCCGCCAGAAAACCATGCACCCGCTTATCCCGTGCGCTGTAGCCCGTCGTGTCAATTTCCGCCGCGTCCAGCAGGGGGAACAGCCACGATGCATAGCTTTGCAGCGCGTCCCGGCGCATCAGCATCAGGTTGAACCGATGCCCGGATCGGCGCGCCATCACGCGGTCAAACACGCGCTCCTGCCCCGGATGCAGCCGCGCAAGCGCCGCCCGCGCCTTCCACAAATCCTCCTCGTGGTGCGCATGGGCATACTGCGTGAAGTTCGTTTCCAGCCAGTAGTGCCGCTTTTTCGGCAAAAAAATATCCGCCGTATCAAGCAGGGGCAGCAGCTGCGCGCGCGTCAGAATGCGCTTTTGCGGGCAGCCTGTCCTGCGGAGGGAGAAGTACCGCCGATAATGGCACAAGCCGTACCAGTCCGCATCCACATTGTGCGCCATCCAGTACAGCACCGTCAATTCGCAGTAGCTGCCGTTCTTCGCGCTGATATTTTCGCCCGTGTCGTCGCGCATCAGCCCCAGCGGCGGATGAATCGCCGCGCCCGCCTGAATTGGCGTATACAGCGCATCTGTCGGCAGCGCGTACTTTTCGTGCAGCGCCACAGCAAAAAAGATGCGCGGCTGTTGCATGCTTCTCCCCCCTTCCTACGCTGCATTGTACCATGCTCCCTGCCTTCCGTCAACAGCGAATGCGGACGGAAGTTGTAAATTTTCCATTCTTCTGCCGGTTTTCGTTGACAATCGCCTTCTTTTTATGCTATTCTTCAGGTTGGAGTATCATAGAAAGGAATGGCATTGATTATGAAGAAATGGCTGATAGCGCTGCTGACGCTGCTCGCGCTGAGCCTGAGCGTTGCCTTCGCCGCGGAAGCGAATGATATCACAGAGGACTGCAAGTTCAAGGTGTGCAGTTCCGGGCGGAAATACACGCTGATGACGGACAAGAAGTATACTTCTTACTGGGAGAGCAACAAAATCAAAACCCCATGGATCGCAATTACCGCGCCGGAGGGCAAGCCAATTGCCGGGCTTTATGTCTGCTTCGGCAACATGCCTGAATCGTGGGAAATCCAGACCAGCGACGACGGCAAGGACTGGTTCACCGCCGTGCCGGGCGACACGCGCTTCCTCCACGCGTATGTTGCGCTGCCGCAGCCCGCGCAGCATGTCCGCTTGGCGGTGACAAGCGAGAAGAAAACCGCCCTGCGCATCAACGACCTGTTTGTGCTTTCTGAGGGCGATTTGCCTGACTGGGTGCAGGTATGGCAGCCGACGGAGGAGAAGGCGGATATCCTCTTCCTCTCCACGCACCCGGATGATGAGCTGATTTTCTTCGGCGGCGCAATTCCCACCTACGCTGTCGAGCAGCAGCGCAAGGTGGTTGTGGCGTACTTCACCCGCTCCAACACCACCCGCTCCTCCGAGCTGCTCAATGGTCTGTGGCACATGGGCGTGCGGACGTATCCGGTCATTGGCAATTTCAAGGACAGCTATGCCAAAAATCTCAAAGCAGCCTATAAAACTGCGGGCGGCAAAGGCAAAGTCAACGAATGGATTGTGGGGCTGTATCGGCAGTACAAACCGGAAGTCGTTGTGACACAGGACACCAATGGCGAGTATGGCCACAAGCAGCACATGATGATTGCTGACGCCGCCCAGAACTGCATTGCATTGGCAGCAAACGAGGATGAATTCACCGCGTCCACCATTGCATACGGCACTTGGCAGGTCAAAAAGCTGTACCTGCACCTGTACCCCGAAAATCAGATTACGTTTGACTGGACGGTTCCGCTCAAGAGCATGAATGGCGCGACCGGCATCGAGCTGGCGGAAGAAGCCTATACCCTGCACAAGACGCAGGCCTCCTCCGGCATGAGCGTCACCGAAACGGGCACGAAGTACGACAACCGCGTGTTCGGTCTGGCGTTCACGACCGTAGGCGAGGACGTCCGCAAAGACGACTTCCTCGAAAACATCTACGACGCGCCCGGTTCTTACGATGCGGCGGCAAACAACGTAGAGGCCACGCCCGCGCCCACCGAAGTGCCTGCGTACATGGCGCACATGCCCGCCCTCAACGCCAAGGGTTTCCTCGATGAAGGCGAATACCTCTACTCTTCCGAGGACGAGGGACTGTGGATTTACATCAGCCAGACCAGCAAAGTCATCATCCAGCGCAAATACGACGCAACCCAGCCGCTGACGTGGTTTGAGGCGGATCTGTACGGCGATTTGGACGCGGGCGAAATGCTCCGCACGGTGCAAAACGACCCGGAGAAGATGGGCAAAGTGCGTGTGGACGCGACAGAAACCGCAAAGAAGCACAACGTCGTTTTTGCGATGAACACGGACTACTACACTTACCGCGTCGCCGTGAACAACAACCGCCACACGGGCATTGTCATCCGCGATGGGCGCATTCTCTATGACGACCCGTACACCGAAAAGCAGGTAACGAACTCCATGTTCCCGAATCTGGACATGCTGGCGTTCATGCCTGACGGCAGCCTTAAAGTCTACCACAGCTGGGAAAAGACGGCGCAGGAGTTCATCGACGAGGGTGTACAGACGGTGTACTCCTTCGGCCCGTATCTGCTGCTGGACGGCAAAGTGTCCGAGCGCGCCTACGCCAACAACGAGAACAAGAATCCGCGCTGCGCCATCGGCATGGTCGAACCCGGTCACTACGTCGCCATCATGTGCGAAGGGCGTCTGAAGCGCTCCGCAGGCGTTACCATCAGCTATTTGGCGAAGATGATGCGTGCTAAGGGCTGTCAGGTCGCCTTCAACATGGACGGCGGGCAGACGGCAGTGATGGTCTTCATGGGCAAGCAGCTCAACCAGATTGGCGCTTACGACGGCGGCAAAACCAACTCCCGCCCGACAAGCGAAGTGCTGGGCTTCGGCACATCCGAGCAGGTCGGGACGTACGAAGTGCAATAAACATACGATATCGGGGCAGAAGAACGCGCTTCTGCCCTGTTTTTTCCGAAAAAATCGTGAAATTACGGCTCTCACCCTTGACGTGACAAGCACCAAAATGCTATAATAAAGCGTTTTCAAGCTACTATTTCGCGGGAAATGCCGGTTTGCGGCGCTTCCCTGACTTTTTCAGGAGGGATTTTCTGATGTCTGGGCATTCCAAGTGGCATAATATTCAGGCGAAGAAGGGCAAGGCGGATGCTGCCCGCGGCGCTGTTTTCACCAAGATTGGCCGTGAAATCGCGATTGCTGTGCGCGATGGCGGCGCAAACCCCGAATCCAACGGCAAGCTGCGCGACATCATTGCCAAGGCGAAAGCCAACAATATGCCGAATGACAATATTCAGCGCTCCATCAAAAAGGCGAGCGGTGAACTGTCCAACGTGACCTACGAGCAGATCACCTATGAAGGCTATGCGCCCGGCGGCGTTGCGGTCATCGTTGATACCATCACCGACAACCGCAACCGTACCGCTTCCGACGTGCGCCACTGCTTTGCCAAGAACGGCGGCAACCTCGGCACGACTGGCTCCGTCAGCTTCATGTTCGACGAGAAGGGCGTTCTGGTGGTGGAACGCACTCCCGGTTCGGACGAAGAAGAAATGATGATGATGGCGCTGGACGCCGGTGCGGAAGACATGAAGGTGGATGACGACGCCTACGAAATCTACACCGCGCCGAACGACTTCTCCACCGTCCGCGAAGCGCTGGAGAAGCAGGGTGTCACCTTCCTGACCGCTGAAGTGGACAAGATTCCGCAGAACACGGTTGCGCTGCCTGACGAAGAAACGATCCAGAAGATTCAGAAGCTGCTGGAGATGCTGGAGGACAACGACGACGTGCAGAACGTGTATCACAATGCCGAACTGCCGGAAGAAGAGGACGACGAGGACTAATCCTCCGTCGATTTTCACTGCCCCCTGCCGAGGAGTTTTCCTTCTCGGCAGGGGGATTTTTTGATTTCTGAAAGCCATTTGCAATATCCTATTATTTCGCCAAAAACAAAAATGCCGCAGATTTCACTGCGGCGTTCGTGGCTCAAATAGGATTCGAACCTATGACACTTCGGGTATGAACCGAATGCTCTGGCCAGCTGAGCTATTGAGCCAAATGGTTGCGGGGGTAGGACTTGAACCTACGACCTCCGGGTTATGAGCCCGACGAGCTACCAAGCTGCTCTACCCCGCGTCATTCCGTCGCTTTTATCGGCGACATTGATTATTATACCCTATTCCAACGGTTTTGTCAAGAGGGTGCGGAAAGTTTTTTTGCAGCGGAAGCAGAGGATGAAAATGCGGCTGCTGACCTTCTTTCCCGAAAGCCAGCAGCCACGCTGTATTGATTCTATTTAGGCAGTGAGGGGGATTATTCCCACTCGGCAAGTTGTTATTTTGGCTTAAACTATTTTATTTAAGTTCTGTTGAAAATCTGCCGATATTTTACCTCATTTACACATTTTAGGCTCCCCCTCATAATTGCGCCAAAACCAGCCGTGTGATCTTCGGCGACCCAAAGTTTCGAGAAAAAGCGCAATTCAAGCGCACTGTTTGCACGCGAAATAAACCTCGTTACGCAACCTTCATTCGATTGCGAGCAAGGTATAAATTCGCAAGTGCAAACAGTGTGCAGCAATGCTGATGCAGTTTTTCCCGTCCTCGGTAATGAAAGATTCTCTTTATCACGCAAAACACATGTTCCACTTTGGAACGAACCGAGGATTTCGCATGTTCGATTGCCTTGAGCAGCTCGAACTTTTCGCCGCTTGCTTTCTTCAGCTGCGACGGACGCTTGTTGATTTGATACCGGATAGGCTTTCCTTCATTGCTGACAAGAACTGCATCATCCTTCTTTTCTGCACCCAGATACCCGCTGTCACCATAAACATCCTCCTCTGTTCCTTGAAGAAGCTCGACAACCATGTTGCTGTCGTGCACATTGACGGCTGTCGTTTCCACCGTGTGAACCAGTCCGCTGTCCGCATCCACGCCGATGTGCTCCTTGTAGCCGAAGTACCATTGGTTGCCCTTTTTGACGGAATGAGCTTCCGGATCACGCTGCTTTTCCTTGTTTTTCGTCGATGAAGGCGCGGCTATCAGCGTCGAATCCACAATCGTTCCCTTTTTCAGCATCAGATTGCACTTCTGCAAACTTTCGACCACATTCGTGAAAAAAGCCTCGCCGAGCTGGCTTTGCTCAAGGATATGCCGAAAACGCCCGATGGTATCGCCATCCGGCACCTGATTGCTGGAGTCCACACCGCAGAACTGCGAGAACGCACGGCTGTCGATGATTTCATTGCGCGCCGCGTCATCCGCGAGGTTGTAGAGGTGCTGCAGCACGTATATCCGGAGCATCAATTCCAAGTCGTAGGGCTTATTGCCGCGCTCTCCTTTGTAATAGTGCGGCTGCACGATCCCAACCCATTGCGACCACGGAATCAGTTTCTCCATGATTCCCAGAAACTCTTTCTTCTTTGTTGTTGCCTGTCCCAGCTCGTCGCTGATCAGGCTCATCGTCAATTGCTTCTTCACCTCTTTATTATACCTCTTTCCTAACCTTTTTGCTGTTCTTTCTTTGTGCGGGATTGCCCTAAAAAAGCATACAAAGCATTTCAATTCACGCCCCTCCGCGAGGGGCGACTGTAGGTTGCCGCCAGCCCCGCGCCGCCGCTCACATTTCAATTCACGCCCCTCCGCGAGGGGCGACAACTTCTACAAGGAAGCGTTCGACAATCTCATTATTTCAATTCACGCCCCTCCGCGAGGGGCGACTCGCACGACCAAGCGCTATTTCCCGCAGAACAAGATATTTCAATTCACGCCCCTCCGCGAGGGGCGACAAGCTACTTCGACAGCGTGCCGCACAAGGCGACGAAATTTCAATTCACGCCCCTCCGCGAGGGGCGACCATCAACGAACAGTATAAAAGATGGTACGAGTGCTATTTCAATTCACGCCCCTCCGCGAGGGGCGACACATCGGCATTGGTACATTTTACGTCTACATAGAGATTTCAATTCACGCCCCTCCGCGAGGGGCGACAAGGCTTTCCGCATCACGTCCGATGCGCGGGACATATTTCAATTCACGCCCCTCCGCGAGGGGCGACAGCAAAACGTTGCTACATGGCTAATATGGCGTGGATATTTCAATTCACGCCCCTCCGCGAGGGGCGACGAGCGTATGCGCGCGCTGCTGCGTTCCGGCGTGCAATTTCAATTCACGCCCCTCCGCGAGGGGCGACGCGCGCAGCGGTGGAATCGGCTCGTTGAGATGATTTCAATTCACGCCCCTCCGCGAGGGGCGACGCGATTCAGAATTTCCGCCAAGAGAGGAAGAAAGTATTTCAATTCACGCCCCTCCGCGAGGGGCGACTACCTTTGTTGACGTTCCGGCAGGGTGCTGCACATTTCAATTCACGCCCCTCCGCGAGGGGCGACGATACCGCGCATGGATGGGGAAGGAAGCGCTGGAAATTTCAATTCACGCCCCTCCGCGAGGGGCGACAGTTCTCCATCATTTCTCCAAGCGCATTGAAAATAATTTCAATTCACGCCCCTCCGCGAGGGGCGACGCCGATTGCGGAAATGTCCGCCATCGCCGCGCTGATTTCAATTCACGCCCCTCCGCGAGGGGCGACCTGAAACTCGATGAAGTGCCATGCGTGGTTGCTGATATTTCAATTCACGCCCCTCCGCGAGGGGCGACGCGCGAAGGATATGTATACAGCCTTTTTATGCTGATTTCAATTCACGCCCCTCCGCGAGGGGCGACACGATGGAAACGCACAATGGAAATCATTATGTGCTATTTCAATTCACGCCCCTCCGCGAGGGGCGACTTACTGGGTGCTGAACAACTTCGGGGGCAACTTCATTTCAATTCACGCCCCTCCGCGAGGGGCGACCGGCAGACAGGCGAAATCCGCAGGCAGCCCAAGAGGTATTTCAATTCACGCCCCTCCGCGAGGGGCGACGCGCCACGCGGCGAATCGTACACGCTCACCGTCAATTTCAATTCACGCCCCTCCGCGAGGGGCGACTTGTTGAGATTGTAAAAGAGTGCGCGGAGTACGAATTTCAATTCACGCCCCTCCGCGAGGGGCGACAGAAGAAAAATCAAATTTTTTTAGCGGAAAACTTATTTCAATTCACGCCCCTCCGCGAGGGGCGACGCCATTGAGCGCGACGTGAGCGACGACGGAAAAATCATTTCAATTCACGCCCCTCCGCGAGGGGCGACCCCTGCTGTTGGCAGTTAAGTACGAAATGGACAAATTTCAATTCACGCCCCTCCGCGAGGGGCGACGTACGAGTGCTGACAGGAGGAACGAGCATGGAAATTTCAATTCACGCCCCTCCGCGAGGGGCGACGTTCCAGCGGTGCAGCGTCGGGGACGAATGGAAAATTTCAATTCACGCCCCTCCGCGAGGGGCGACACGTTGCAATCAGTTGCGGAAGCGAAAAAATCGTGCTATTTCAATTCACGCCCCTCCGCGAGGGGCGACTTTCGCGCCACCTCGCTTTTCGATTCGGGCAAGATTTCAATTCACGCCCCTCCGCGAGGGGCGACACGAACATTTTCTGCAATCCGGGAAATCGGGAACTATTTCAATTCACGCCCCTCCGCGAGGGGCGACGGGCATTAACACGCCGGACGACATCACCAAGCTATTTCAATTCACGCCCCTCCGCGAGGGGCGACGGACGGGCAGAGCGTTGACCAGTACACGATTCATAATTTCAATTCACGCCCCTCCGCGAGGGGCGACTCTCTTGTATTACGCAGAGTGTCAAATAGGCGTTATTTCAATTCACGCCCCTCCGCGAGGGGCGACGTCCGAGACGGGGCGGTATCAGGCGGGGGAAATTATTTCAATTCACGCCCCTCCGCGAGGGGCGACGCGGAGAGCGCTGCGACTGCGGATGCAGCCAAACGATTTCAATTCACGCCCCTCCGCGAGGGGCGACCACAAGCCCCGACACCACAACTGGGAGGGATAACCATATTTCAATTCACGCCCCTCCGCGAGGGGCGACGTAGTGGTAAAAGTGCCCATCTGCCGTGCTGCGGAAATTTCAATTCACGCCCCTCCGCGAGGGGCGACTTTCCCGGTGTCCGAGAGTCCGGGCGTCGGGAAAATTTCAATTCACGCCCCTCCGCGAGGGGCGACTTTTGTGGCTTTCCGACAACGTTTGCCCTGCAAATTTCAATTCACGCCCCTCCGCGAGGGGCGACCGGCGGCGCGGGCGACCGTGAGCATCACAACCAATGCATTTCAATTCACGCCCCTCCGCGAGGGGCGACGGCAAAGCAATTCCTCGGCGGCTATTTCGGCAGTATTTCAATTCACGCCCCTCCGCGAGGGGCGACCATCTACTTGCAGTCCAACACGCAAATCAAGCTATTTCAATTCACGCCCCTCCGCGAGGGGCGACTTCGGCAGCATTTGGAGCACAATTGGTGAATATATTTCAATTCACGCCCCTCCGCGAGGGGCGACAAGAGGCGCTTGACATCGCCACAGAGCGCCTGAAAATTTCAATTCACGCCCCTCCGCGAGGGGCGACGAAATAATAACACAGAAGGCGGTGAAATAAATATTTCAATTCACGCCCCTCCGCGAGGGGCGACAATAGGGCGGAACGCAGGAGAGCGGCAAGGGATATATTTCAATTCACGCCCCTCCGCGAGGGGCGACTCACGAAGCTGGCGTACAAAAATCTGGGACAGATTTCAATTCACGCCCCTCCGCGAGGGGCGACAAGAGGCGCTTGACATCGCCACAGAGCGCCTGAAAATTTCAATTCACGCCCCTCCGCGAGGGGCGACGAAATAATAACACAGAAGGCGGTGAAATAAATATTTCAATTCACGCCCCTCCGCGAGGGGCGACGGACGGCGGCGTTGCACGCCGCAATCGCCGCGTTATTTCAATTCACGCCCCTCCGCGAGGGGCGACGGAATGGCAAGCGCTGGACGCGGCGGCCGCTGCCGGATTTCAATTCACGCCCCTCCGCGAGGGGCGACGAGCAGCGGCGCACACGCGCCGCGACCACGACTATTTCAATTCACGCCCCTCCGCGAGGGGCGACGGCGTGATGAGAACGCGTTCTCGCCGCCCGACTTCATTTCAATTCACGCCCCTCCGCGAGGGGCGACGGAAATCTGCAAGGCAGGGAACCGGGCAACCGACATTTCAATTCACGCCCCTCCGCGAGGGGCGACGAATGCCTTTGTGATGCCTATCCAAATAGCGCCCTATTTCAATTCACGCCCCTCCGCGAGGGGCGACCCGGAAGGGTGAGCACGGCATAGTCGTATGCCCCATTTCAATTCACGCCCCTCCGCGAGGGGCGACGCACCTGTTCCGGATACTACACAGGCACAGTTTATTTCAATTCACGCCCCTCCGCGAGGGGCGACCGCTTGCGGATGCGCGACCGCAAATCATCAGCGTATTTCAATTCACGCCCCTCCGCGAGGGGCGACCGGAGGGACAAATAATGAATGTATCTGACATTTTATTTCAATTCACGCCCCTCCGCGAGGGGCGACGAAAAATCAAAACAATCGACGACCCGGACGACCTATTTCAATTCACGCCCCTCCGCGAGGGGCGACGCTATGAGCGCCCAGCCATTACAGATTGGGAAGCATTTCAATTCACGCCCCTCCGCGAGGGGCGACATATGAATAACAAAATCGAGAAGACGCACGAGGAATTTCAATTCACGCCCCTCCGCGAGGGGCGACAATTCTGGCGAATTGGCTGTGTGGGTTGACAAAATTTCAATTCACGCCCCTCCGCGAGGGGCGACCCATTCCGCGGCCGTGAGGTGCTTTTCCGCCGCATTTCAATTCACGCCCCTCCGCGAGGGGCGACGAGATTCGGAGCAGGGAGGAGGCATATGCGGAATATTTCAATTCACGCCCCTCCGCGAGGGGCGACATGGCGGACATTTCCGCAATCGGCAAGGACAAGTATATTTCAATTCACGCCCCTCCGCGAGGGGCGACCTTTCGCGACGTCCGAGAGTCCGGGCGTCGGGAAAATTTCAATTCACGCCCCTCCGCGAGGGGCGACCGTTTCCGCCTCTCGTCCGTCGGTGAGCTTAAGAATTTCAATTCACGCCCCTCCGCGAGGGGCGACTCGGAAAGCAAGACGGCATAATGTCCGGAATCGCAATTTCAATTCACGCCCCTCCGCGAGGGGCGACCTTTCGCGACGTCCGAGAGTCCGGGCGTCGGGAAAATTTCAATTCACGCCCCTCCGCGAGGGGCGACGTTTCTCATCCTGCATGAGCCGGAAGAGCCGCAGATTTCAATTCACGCCCCTCCGCGAGGGGCGACGTTGACCTTGTAACGCTGGACGCAGAGGTACAATGCATTTCAATTCACGCCCCTCCGCGAGGGGCGACGTCCCGGCGGACCGCACGCGCTCCCTCGGTAGCATTTCAATTCACGCCCCTCCGCGAGGGGCGACGTTGCGTTTTTATCCAGGCAAACAAGAGTTTTGCATTTCAATTCACGCCCCTCCGCGAGGGGCGACGCCCGTGTCGCGGGTACAAAGCGCGAACACGAGCAATTTCAATTCACGCCCCTCCGCGAGGGGCGACCGGGTTGACGTGGCAAACGTGCCGAATCAGGAAGATTTCAATTCACGCCCCTCCGCGAGGGGCGACGAGGGGCGGGGCGAATCGCGGGGCCAACGTCCAAGGATTTCAATTCACGCCCCTCCGCGAGGGGCGACGTGGATGTAATTACGTTCGGAAGCCCTTGCCAGATTTCAATTCACGCCCCTCCGCGAGGGGCGACTCGCGCGGCAGAACGTCGGCGACTGCATCCGCGTATTTCAATTCACGCCCCTCCGCGAGGGGCGACTTCTGGCAAAATCTCCAGAAATTAGCAAGCAACAATTTCAATTCACGCCCCTCCGCGAGGGGCGACATTACCTAAACAAGCACGGCATTGATGGCGAATTATTTCAATTCACGCCCCTCCGCGAGGGGCGACGCCGACTGGTAAACGCCCGTCCCGCGCTGGTGTTATTTCAATTCACGCCCCTCCGCGAGGGGCGACAGCACCCCGGCGGCGCAAGCCGCCACGCACAAGCCAATTTCAATTCACGCCCCTCCGCGAGGGGCGACGGCCCGCCCCGGCACGGCAGACGACACGCGGACCTTATTTCAATTCACGCCCCTCCGCGAGGGGCGACGGGAATCTACACTCAATCCCGCCATATGGCAGGGCGATTTCAATTCACGCCCCTCCGCGAGGGGCGACGTGACAATCACCTGTGAACGACGTTACCCGATTATTTCAATTCACGCCCCTCCGCGAGGGGCGACGATAGCGCGCATTATGTATGAGGTTGAGCATAAATTTCAATTCACGCCCCTCCGCGAGGGGCGACCAGGGCGCATAACAGTAGTAAATCCTGAAATGCTTATTTCAATTCACGCCCCTCCGCGAGGGGCGACTTTTCATGTACGGCATTCCGCC
>ENA-UOOA01006179-UOOA01006179.1-human-gut-metagenome-genome-assembly--contig:-P61old-NODE-6179-length-11768-cov-8.131307_pt1 | contig 11768 bp, 10 predicted proteins | sample MGYA00242467_ERZ724014 | MGnify/ENA metagenome assembly ERZ724014
GTGCACGAGACAGGACTTGAACCTGCACTCCTCACGGAACTGGAACCTAAATCCAGCGCGTCTGCCATTCCGCCACTCGTGCAATGACTTTATATTTGAACTTTGACGATATTCCAGCCGTTTTCACGGGAATATGCAATGGAACATGCCATTTCTTTTACAAGATGAAGCCCGACTCCGCCGATTTCACGCGTCTCCAGATTCATTGACAAATCCGGCGCCGAAACACTCCGCGGATCAAACTCGCGCCCGTCATCCATCAGCGTCAGGAACACACCTTTCGCATTATTTTCCAGCAGAACCTTGATCCAATGCCCGGAAGCATCGTCGAAACCGTACTTCACAATATTGGTCGCCAGTTCCTCGTAGGCAAGATTCAGGACATAACTCTGGCGCTCCGACAGCCCCGCCTCCTCCGCAAAACGGCGAATGAAAAGCAGAGAATCGGAAACATCCTTGAAACAGTTGCGCAGATTGAATTCCAGTTTACCGGACATGCCCTGCTCCCTTCCCTGCGGAAACCATCAGACGGTCAGGCGTTCTTCAAAAGAGTCAATGCTTTTGAAAAATCGTTCTCTATCGGCATTACTGCGGCAAAACCGGCAGTCTGAAGCGCTTCCAGCACGACAGGCTGCGGATTGTAGATGACAAGCTTCGCTCCGTTGGCGCGCAGGGCTTTCGCCGCGCTCAACAGCATACGCATCCCCAGAGAGGCGATAAAACTGACTTCCGTCATATCCACAATCGCGGGTTTTCCCTTGGCGCTGACGACATTTGTAAAATTCATCTCGACCGACGTCACTCCATCAATGTCAAGCCGTCCGCAAAGCGCCACATGCGTATAGTCGCCGTCTGCTTTTATTACTTTCAGTTCCATATTATTATTCTCCAAAAAATGTTTTGGATTGAAAATATCAATCATAAATAAGCGCCTTAATGTAACCTCTGTCTGCGGAAAATGCAAATCGGGGAATCTTTTTCCGCAGAGAAAAGGTCAGCGGCAGGAAAGATCCGGTTTTCTCGCCGCCGCCGTTTCATCCAGACGCTTCACCGGCATGTTGAGAGGACACGCCTTCAACGATTCCGGCGACTTTTCCGCAAGTTCCGCAATCTCGATCATCGCCCGGATGAAAACATCCATGTCTTCCCGCGATTCGGTCTCCGTGGGCTCAATCATCAGAGCCTCCGGCACGATCAGCGGGAAATAGATCGTCGGAGGATGAATTTCCCGGTCAATCAGAGCCTTTGCGACATCCAGAGCATGTACGCCCCCCTCTTTCACCTGCCTTGAGGCGGAAAAGACACATTCATGCATACAGACGCGGTCATACTTGCGGTCATAATAAGGCTTCAGCGCCGCCATGATGTAGTTCGCGTTCAAAACCGCATTCTCGCTGATCCGCACCAGTCCCCTGCGACCGAGAGTCAGCAGATAGGCGTAGGCACGGAGGATCACTCCGAAATTGCCGTAGAACGGCGCAATGTAACCGATGGATTCGGGGTGTTCATACTCCAGCACGCACATGCCGTCCGACCGGCGCACGACACGCGAAACGGGCAGGAACGGCACCAGCTTCTCCGCCACGCCGACAGGCCCGGAACCGGGGCCGCCTCCGCCATGAGGAGTCGAAAAAGTCTTATGGATATTGACGTGCATCACATCGAAGCCGACATCGCCGGGGCGCAGACGCCCGATGATCGCATTGAAATTCGCGCCGTCGCAGTAACAGAGCCCGCCGACGCCGTGGACCAGCGAACAGATCTCTTTCACGTTCGGATCGAACAGCCCGAGCGTATTCGGGCAGGTCAGCATGATGCCGGCGACCTCGGGGGAGAGCAAGCCTTTCAACGCTTCCAGATCGACATTGCCGTTTTCATCGCTCGGCACCACTTTCGTCGTAAAACCGGCGACGGATGCGCTTGCGGGATTCGTTCCGTGGGCGGCGTCGGGAATCAGCATGATTTTCCGCGCGGAATCCCTGCGCGATTTATGGTATGCGGCGATCAGCATGACTCCGGTCAACTCGCCGTGAGCACCCGCCATCGGCTGCATCGTGGTCTGCGAAAAGCCGAGAATCTCGCTCAGCATACGCTCCGTTTCATAAATCACCGTCAAAGCCCCCTGCGTCAGCACGCCGCCGTGACGGAGCTGGGGCAGAAGCGGATGCAGTTCGGCAAAACCGGGCATCCGCACGATCTTTTCATGAGATTTCGGATTGTATTTCATCGTGCAGGAACCGAGCGGGTAAAAGTTCGTATCCACGCTCATGTTCATGCGGCTGAGATTCGTAAAATGGCGCACCGTCTCAAGTTCGGACACTTCGGGAAGCCCTGCGGTTTCAGTCCGCCTGAGCAACGGCGGCACCGCGCATCCCTGGGGAACATCCAGAACGGGAAGGACGGAACCGGTGCGGCCGGGCCTGCCGGATTCATAAATCAGTTTCACAGTAATGCCTCCATTGCGTTTGCGAGAGCCTTGATCTCTTCTTTCGTGCGTTTTTCCGTTACCGCGATCAGCATCTGGTCGCGCCTGTCCGCGTAATACCGCCCCAGCGGGAAGCCCGCCGCGAATCCCTTGTCGATCAGCTTGCCCGCCAGTTCCGAGGAATCACACGGCACCTGAATGACGAACTCATTGAAAAAGACGCCGCTGCCGACCGGTTCCACGCCCTTGATTTTCAGAAGTTCGTTTCTTGCGAACACCGCTTTCGACATGCAGAGATTGCCGATATCCACAAACCCCTGCTTGCCGACGGCGGTCAGGTAAATCAGAGCGGAAAGAGCGCAGAGGCTCTCGTTGGAACAGATATTGCTTGTGGCATGTTCGCGGCGGATGTGCTGCTCCCGTGTCTGAAGCGTCAAAACAAAACCGTCCCTGCCGTCCAGATCCTTCGTGCGCCCGACAATGCGTCCGGGCATCTTGCGCATGTATTTGCTTCTGACGGTCATGAAGCCGAGATACGGGCCGCCGAAACTCAACGGGATACCGAGGCTCTGCCCTTCCCCCGTCACAATGTCAAACCCCATCTCTCCCGGAGTTTTCAGAACGCTCAACGCAATCGGATAAGTCGAGCAGACAGCCAGCGCGCCGTTCGCATGGGCGGAGGCAGCCACACTGCTGAGGTCCTCGATCTCTCCGAAGAAGTTCGGATACTGGACGATCACGCACGCCGTGTTTTCATTGACCGCACGCTTGAGATTCTCAAGATTGGAATCCGTTCCCGCGCCCGCTCCGACCTCGACCCGTTCCACATCCAGATTGCTGCAATAACACTCGATCATGCAGCGGAAAATCGGAGAAACCGCGCCGGAAATCACAACCTGCCTCCTGCCGGTGATCTTGACAGACATCATCATCGCTTCAAAAAGCGCCGTCCCGCCGTCGTAAAGGCTCGCGTTGGAAACCTCCATGCCGGTCAGGCGGCACATCGCGGTCTGATACTCGTAGATCGCCTGAAGCGTTCCCTGCGAGGCTTCCGGCTGGTACGGGGTATAGGCGGTATAGAATTCTCCGCGGGAGACAATGCTGTCGACGACAGACGGAATGACGTGGTCGTAATATCCGCCGCCGACGAAGTTAATGAGATCCGTGGCATTCATGTTCGCAAGATGTTCGAGATGCCTGACGACCTCGTATTCGGATTTCCCCTCCGGAATTCCCTCCAGCGCCGGATACGGGAAACGGACGCCCGCCTTCTCCCACATATCCTCCAGGCTCGAAAAGCCCGCGGCTTTCAGCATCTCCGCGCGATCACTTTCAGTATTCGCAATATACGGCACAATCATTTCTCCCTCTTTAATTTCAGTCTGACATATTAAGATGTCACGGGAAGTGCTTTTTTCAAGGCACGGACATGAAATCACGCATTTTTCTTGCTGGCGGCAGCCTTCTTCCGGTCCGAATGCAGGCGGAATCACGCAGAGCATAAGCAGATGGAATCCCGGACAGATAAAACCGATACGAAAAACGCTTCCGCGGCGTCAGCGACGCAAACAATGAGTTCATTCTTTGCCGTCGTCCCCGTAAAGCTTGTATTTTCTCCGGTCGGCATCCGTGATCGCACGCAGAACACGGCAGGGATTTCCCGCGGCAAGCACGCCGGAGGGGATGTCTTTCGTCACGACGCTTCCGGCGCCGATCACGACATCATCGCCGATCGTCACGCCGGGAAGCACCGCGACATTGCCGCCGATCCAGACGTTATTTCCCACGGTGATCGGAAACGCATATTCCAGCCCGCTGTTGCGCTGTTCCACATCGAAAGGATGCCCGGCGGTATAGAAACCGCAGTTCGGCGCGATGAACACATTGCTGCCGAACTTCACTTTCGCGTTATCCAGAATCACACAGTTGAAATTCGCATAGAAATTCTCGCCGATCTCGATATTGTATCCGAAACCGCAGTTGAAAGGCGGTTCGATATAAAACTTCTCAGGAGCCCTGCCGAACAATACGCGAAGAATCGCATGGCGTTTGTCTCTCATGCGAGGCGGCAGATTGTTCGCCTCGTAGCAAAGATCCATCGCTTTCAGATGATCCTCGTCGATTTCCGCATTATGATTGGCGTCATACAGAAACCCTGCCCGTGCCTTTTCTTTTTCCGTCATCATTTGCTGTCTCTCATCCTGAAGTCCGCGGCATATCCGCATTTTTCTCAACTGAATAAACAGCAGACAATGTAATATCCTCCGGGAAAAAATACAAATGAAAAAGACACGGGAAAATATAAAATATCAATTCATTGCGGCGTACTCCAGTTCCGCAATGACATACATCGGGTTCCCCTCCAGAAGAATCCCGCCGCGCACCGCGCCGCCCTGTCCGCCCAGCGGACAATGAACAGCCTTGACCGGAACGGAAACCCGGATATGCCGTGCACAATCACGCGGGCAGGCTCTCCGGATCAGCTCCACGTGGGAATGCTGAAGCCGCATGGCTTCCAGCTCCCGATCCAGTTCGATGTCGTAATTCAGCGCCAGGAGATGAATGGAGTTTTCCCGTATCGTCACGGCAAAACCGGGCGCTTCGACTGCTGGAAGGCGGTCTCCCGTCAAACTCCGCACCAGTTCAAGCAAACCGGCAGGATTCCGGGACGGATTCCGGAACAATCCGGGTCTGACTTCCGTCCATCTGCCGGAAACAGAAACGCCCGGTGCGAACTGCTGCTCTTTCAGCCACCGCAAAGATGCGAAATCCTGCTCCGGCGACGAAGGCAAACCGGCAAGGTCATCCGGACCGAACCGGAGAATCCTTCCTCCGTTTTCAAGGTAACTTTCCATCGCAGACTGTTCCTCCGGCTTGAAAACCGCCGCAGACGGCACAATCACACAGGGACACTCCGAGGCGTTCCGTGGAAAATCGAAAACCGTTTCTGCACGAACTCCGTTCACCAGCAGTTTGCGGATCAATTCACGGTAATCCCGTGTCGCCCCCTGTTCACAGGCGCCGAAATAGGAATCGGTCTTGGTATTTTCGGAAAAATATACGCCGCATTCATATAGGATATGCCCGGAGAAAAGTTCCGGATGAGCCTGCTCAAAAGCAAAGGCGCGCGATGCCGGTGAAAAGTCATCCGGCAGTTTCCCCAGCAGCTCCTTCGACAGCCCGAGACGCCCCTTCAGAGTTGAGAACCATGTGGAAAAGCCGGTCATGTGATTCAACGCCCACAGATGCTCCGCGGAATCGGGATAAAAGCCGTAACCGATCGCCGTTACAGGCAGCCCGTATTTCTTTGCCGCGCCAGCCTGATAACTGCCGGCAGCCAGGCGCTCGCAGACGTCGGCAGGATTATTCCCGCATATTTCAAGGTTGATGATATTGTCGCCCCTGCTCAACTCATGCACAGACTGCGCGCTGTAATTATTGCCGCCGTATGCTCCTGACGTGCAGCAGGACATCAGAGGAAAATTCTCCGGCAGCGCCGCTTTCACGGCTTCCAGAAAACGTCCGATGGAATCGCGCCTCATGGCGAGATATTCCAGCCAGCGGGAATTTCCCCAGTTGCCCCAGAAAGTCGTGTCATGGGCAGGCGGAAGCTCAAAGCCCAGGCGGGCGCGGCAGCAGGGACAGGAACAGGTGTAGAAACCTCCGAAATAAACCATGTCGTCGCACATCAGTCCGGCAATTCCGGTTTCCGGGACCAGCCGTCCAAGATATTTGCAGTATGCGGCGACAAAGCCGGGATGATTGATGCAGAACTGCTCCGCCGTGTAAGTGCGGATTTTCGCCGGTTTTCCGGTCTGCGCATCGATCACGCGCCACGAATTGAGATATTCGCCGTTATATTTCCAGTCCGCCGCCGCCTCGATCGACGGTGCCATGGGCAGATGATGGATCATGTTCAGCATGGTCCGCTTCATTTCCCCGCAGGACTCATAACGGTGCGTCAGTGTCGCCGAATGATGATCGAACAGGCGGATGCCGTATTGCTTCAGGGTATCCGCCACCTCGGAAAAATACACATGAAGCAGATTCCAATAGGGAAGAAAATCCCAGCGGAAATGCGCGCCGAAAATAATGGCGGTATCGGCGGAAGCCTCTGCGATCCATTCTGCGCGCCGTTTGATTTTGTCATGGATTCCGGGATTCCCCAATTCCAGATCCGCCCACTCAACCCACCAACTGACGGCTCTCATTTTTTCACCTTCATACAATATAACCTTTTCATATCTATTCTGCTGCTTATTTTAGATTCTCAAACGCACCGCCAATTTATGACAATCGGTGTCTAAACCACCTCATAGCTGTTATTCTTTTTTCATCAGAACGGCAGTTTGAGTAAAGATGTCTCTTTTCCTTTGGAAATCGTAAATCTCCAGATCGGACGATCCGGCGGTTCACCGGCCTCGTTTGTGAGATGCCGGAAAAACGACATCCATTCCCCCGGCTTCACAGCGGCAGATGAATCACCGAAAGGCTGAACCGCCGAAACGATCAGCGTTCCATTACCGTGTTTGAGTCTGATAATTGCGGGCTTCCCGTCCGGATAGGAGGCAAGAAGCGTTGCACCCGACGGTATACCGCTGAAATCCCACGCATCAAACTTACCGTTTTCCCCGTCCGTGAGATTCCGGACTTTAGAAATGGAAAGCTGTTTGCCATCCGCCATGTTCAGAAAATCAGTTTCGAGCATTTTATGCGTAAGATTCACACCACCAAGCCACTGTTCCCGCTCCGCGAACGCACTTCCGTCAATATGGTAGCGAAGGAACCCGGGATCAAGCATGACAAGAGTCCCCCCTTTATCCATGAACTTCCGCAGCGCATTGAGAGTTGTCCTGTCGCAGAAACGCAGACGCGGCACAATCAGAAGCCGGAAATGCCCCAGTGCGGCGCGGTTCTGAAAAATTGAACTCTGGCTGACGAAGCGGAACCATACTCCGAGGTGTTCGCCGAGAATCGTGTAAATAGTATAGGCTGCATGCCCGGCGGAATCCCCCAGCGCCCATTTATCGTATTCGCTGAAAAAGATGCCGACAGCGCTTTCCTTCGGGATGTCCAGTTTTTTCATCGAGGCCATCCTGCGATTCATGTCAAGCATTTCACTGTAAACGTCCGATGCGTTCCGGATCGCCAGATCACCCGTGTACCAAAGGAAGTGCCGCGCACCGTTTTTCAGCGACTGGGCAGTCCACTCCCGGATGTCTTCACGCGAAGGTTTGACCCCGTGGTAAATGAAGCTCTGCGGCATGACGCATACTTCACTTTTCGCGGCAAGGTCTGCAGTCATCTTCACTGAAAATCCCGTATGATAGATCGCGCGCGCCATGCCGTAGAGCGCCGCTGTGCTGGTCGGATAGGGATCGCATCCGATCCATGCGGATTCCGGTGAGAGCAGCGCGATGTCGGTCTGATCAATTCCGGCTGTAGTGTTCCGGTTGTAGCCGAGATACGGCACTTCCGGAAGCTGTTCGCGCAGAAGTTTCGACGTAGTGGCAAGGTAATTGCGGAACTGCAGATTCCACCAGCGCCAGAAAGCAATTCTCCGGAACGGCGTCTCCGCATCGGCAGGGGCAAAGCGGTCATACAGCCCGAAATTCCCGAATCCCGTTGTTTCCCGAATCATCCGGTCCACATCCTCCAGAGCCGCTTTCCCCTCCGGATTCCTGGTCGGACTGAAGCAATACGCCGTATGATTGGTCGGCTCGTCAATTCCGTGGAGAAAAGCAAGCATTTTCCGATATTCCGGATCGTTTTGCGTCCGACGGAAAACTCCAGCGAGCGTGCTTTCCACCGATTTAAGATAGGCCGGATCGGTCGGGTCAATGAGATTTTGTGCAGAAATGAAGTAGCGCGGCTCAAATTTCCGGATCGCTGTCATACGGAGTCCGGATCCGAACAGTGCATAAGGATATTTCATTCCGGTACGACGATGGAGTTCCTTGAGCTTTTCGATGCCGATCAGGTTTGCCGGAGTTTCCGCCCATGGCAGGAACGGACCCGTCATCTTCGCCTTGTTCCATGCTTCAAAAAGCTGATCCTGCCATTTCATGAACGCCTCGTCCGTGATTCTGTTCCGCAAAGCCGGGGGGAAATCAGCTTTGTAGATTCCTCCCGCCCATGCGCCGAGCGTATAGTTCCCGTTTTCAGAGGTGAACACCTCATCGAAAACAGGCTTTTTGCGCGACGGAACATAGGTAATGTTCTCTATGGCCCGGCTCCGGACAAGCTGAACAGGATCTGCTGTAAAGTCTATTTCCGCAAAACGATCCACCGCTCTGAAATCTCCGCGTGCGGTAAGAATATGCGAATTTTCCGGAACGGTCTTGCGTTCCCTTGCCGCATTAACCAGAAGTTTACGCGGAACAGAATCATATCCGAGTGTTTTCCACGGAATCTTTATGACTGTTTCCCAGCGTTCCGTCTTCCAGAATACGGCGCTTTCCCAGACTCCGTTCCATTCCCGGGACGTGCGGTAGGGATCTCCCGGAACGCGCTGATAAAGCAAGCCGTCAAAATGCGTACCGGCAGGATTAACGGCAAAGTGCCAGCCGGTATTTTTTGCGGGATCGAAAAGAAAGAGTTCCACGCAGTCATCTTTCCATACGGGACCGTCGTGCTCCTTCACCTGATCCACAAGATATTTCATCTCCATTTCCGAGGCAATGAATCCCGCATAAAACGCTGAATCATCAAAGCGGAATTTAACCTGCGTCTCTGTCTGCGCAGGCTCACCCGTGGCGTGATTGTAGAACGGCTGCATCGCACGAAGCTTCCACGTTGACGGGAGCTGTTTCCATACTGCACCGGACGGCAGTTTTTCTATTTCCGCCTGATCACGGGCATAAGTGAGTTCCAGTTTCTGCAACACAAATTCCGCATCACCGCCGGCGAGCGAGATTACCATCTGAAAACCAACCGCATCCTTCGGCACGGCGGCATGGAACTGGAATTCACGCATTTCCGCAGACTGCGGCACGGGAAAACGGACGCTCCCGGCGGAACCGTTCCGACTGTTTTTCTTATTGAAATTCAAGGTCATGCGAATACTTTCAGATTTCTCATCCGTGCAGGTCGCGCGGTAACGGATTTTTCCGGACAGCTCAATATATTTTTCCGGCAATTTCCAGTGACCGTGAACCGACAGCGAACTTGGCAGCAACGCGCTCCGTGAAAGACGGCATCCCTCCGGAGTTTTCGTCCAGTTCGCTTTGTATTTTGCCGGATACACGCTCAGATTCGCAGAGTTCCGGTAGTCGCGAATATAGTCGGCACCATACAGGGTGCAACTGGTAAGAAACAATAACAGCAGACAACGCATTTTATTTTCCTTTTTTCAAAAATCTGTGTTTTTATTAATTCCGATATGCTTCGGGAAGCCACATCTGGGAATAACCGCTCGTTGCTCCGGTTTTGTAGCCCAGCTTCAAACGGCTTGCAACACTGCCGTCATGGAGCGCGGCATTGACACTCATCCCCATGTGGCGGTGCGGGCACATGCCGCCGGAGTTAGCACTGTATCCGGTATTAACGTTAGGTTGATTGCATGCCTCACTAAAAATCCAGGAACGCGTTTTGTTTTTTGCGCTCCTGATTACCTGCACCTGCTTTTTACCGCTGGCTCCGGCATAAATGGCAAACTGCATACCGCACTGCCGCCAAATGGTTCCATTCGGTTCACGGCCCGCGTCCGGAAATTCCGGACAACTGAACACTTTGATCGGAGCATACGGAAAACGCTCCTGTACCGGAGAATAGATATCCTGAAGTTCCGCATAGGTAAGCCGACGGTAATTGCCGAGATAAGGAACAAATTTACATGCCCAGGCAAAGTTATTGTTGACGACCGGTATCACATTCCCCGCTTTCAATGGGAAAAATTCCTTATAGTCGGAAAGATAAAAGTTGCTTGCCATCACAATCTGCCTCAGATTCGCCGTACAGGTGATGGATTTCGCCAGACGCCTGGCATTGCCCAGTGCTGGCAACAGCATCGCCGCAAGAATCGCTATGACAGCAATCACGATAAGGAGCTCTATCAAAGTGAAATGTTCTCTTTTCATTTTATTTTTTCCTTTCTGTTTGTGTTATGATAAATGGAATCCTTATTTCTTTCAGTTCTTTGTCTCCGCCAAACAATTCAAGCATCCGTTTGACGGCATGCCGCAGGACCTTGGAAAGATCCGCATACGCGTGAATATCACAGGCGGACTGATGGGAATAATCCCGGAAGTTGACGACTGTAAGTGCCGGGAAATGCTGTTTCAGAAAAGAAGTCATGGGCGGAATTGTCACCACGGCATCCGGAGGCGAAGCGCTCCACGCGTTGATCGTTTTCATGGCGGCGGCTTCATGATAAGACTCTCCGTAACGACGGTAATAAGCGGCGGAATCATGAGTCACAAACAGATCGGGCTCAAACCGGGTTCCCAATACGGAAATGAAAATATCCCGGATGTCCTCGATATAATTTCTGAAATCTCCGGCACGTTCATAATCAAGAAAGGCAATTCTCCTGCATCCCTGCCTGAGCAGCAGCTTCAATACACGCGCATATCCGTCGAAATGATCCATGCCGACATGATTCACTTCCGGAAAATTGGAATTGATCGTGCAAATCACGGGAATGCCGTCCGCCATGAGAGTCTCAAGGAGAGAACGGTTCAGGGCATCGCCGAGAAAGATATATCCATCCACAGGAAATTGAAGCAGAAGGCGCGGATTTGCAAAAAAGAGGCGTGGATTGTTTGCAATATCCATACACTTGTAACCGCTGTCCGAAATGAAAGCATTCAAGCGCTCGAAAAGCATCTCCCGGCAACAACCGGTGCCGGAAGCCCCGACAATCCCGATCAGGCAATGCTTCCGCAGACGGGGAACTTTAGTGCAGACAAAAGTCCCTTTGGATGGAATCACTTCAAGACGTCCTCTGTTGACAAGCAGTTCCACAGCCTTTCTCACCGTGATGTGATTCGCTCCCAGAATCTTCGCAAGTTTCTGAAGCCCCGGCAGTTTTCCCGTCAGTTCATGCTCGGAAATATAATGTTCCAAGCGGCTGCTCAATTCATTGTAAATCGCTTCCGGCATAATCTCCCGAATCCGGGCTCTGCCCGGTTCCCTTTCTTATGTTTTCAGTAATTATAACAACCGTTATATATCAGTGTCAAGAGGGTAAAATAAAAATAATTGAAAAAAATGATATTCAGCGTAAAGACCGGCAAAGACGATACACAGATTACGACTTCTTTAAAGACGGCAAACCTGGTTGCCGGAGTGCAGGTGACTCTCACCTGCCGCGGAGTATGAGGGCGCGAAGCCCTCATGGTCT
>ENA-UOOA01006187-UOOA01006187.1-human-gut-metagenome-genome-assembly--contig:-P61old-NODE-6187-length-11759-cov-4.381323_pt1 | contig 11759 bp, 10 predicted proteins | sample MGYA00242467_ERZ724014 | MGnify/ENA metagenome assembly ERZ724014
GAGCATGAAATCATGCGGCTGGCAACCGGCGGCTGATGCGGATAAAGGAGAAAAACGACGATGGAAAAGACCAGACAAAAAGGTTTTGCGGCATGGTTTATCGATAACTGGAAGCGGAAACCGCTGTTTTCCACGGGCATTGCGCTGCTGGTGATGGTGGTTTTGCAGATTCTTGCGCTGGGGTTTGATTACGCCTCCTTCGGCGAATGGTTTGGGGCGTTTTCGCGAAACTGGATCAACATTCTGCGCAACAACGCGGGCGTGGGCATTATCGCGCTGGGCATGACGTTTGTCATCATTTCGGGCGGCATCGATCTGGCCGTCGGTTCCACGATGGTGGCGATCGGCGCGGTCATCATGTCGCTGATTGACAGCGGCTCCTCCGGCCTGCTGGCGGGCATGGGGATTACCGGCGTGCCGGCGTACATCATCGCGATTGCCGTCGGCATTCTGCTCGGCGTGCTGCTGGGCGAATGCACCGGCGTTCTGGTTGCGCATTTCGGCATGCCGCCGTTCATCGCCACGCTGGGCATGATGAAAATCTGCCGCAGCGTGACGCAGCAGTGCATGCAGAAAGCGTCGCCCACCGTGCCGAAGGCGTTTTTGAAGATTGCCAACGCGCGTATCGGCGGCGAAATCATTCTGCCGATTCTCTATTGGCTGGCGCTGGCGGCTATTCTGCATGTGGTGAGCAAGCATACGGCGTTTGGCCGTCAGGTGTTCGCTATCGGCTCGAACGAGCGCACCAGCAAACTCAGCGGCGTGAATGTCCGCGCGGTCAAGCGCCGCGTGTACGCGCTGATGGGCGCGCTGGTCGCGATTACGGCGGTCATTCAAATTGCCCGCATCGGCAGCATGGATTACGCCAACGCGGGCAGCGGCTATGAAATGGATGCCATCGCGGCGGTCATCATCGGCGGCACAAGCATGAGCGGCGGCCGCGGTTCGGTGGTCGGTTCCGTGCTGGGCATGCTGATTCTGGCTGTGATGAACAATTTGCTGAACCTCATCGGCGTGCCGCCGTTCCTGCGTGAAGCCTTCAAGGGTATCATCGTCATCGGCGCGGTGCTGCTGCAAAAGAAGGAAAAGGCCAGCTAAGGGAGGAGAAAAACATGTTTGGTATCGGTATCATTGGCTGCGGCAAGATTGCGCAGGTGCGGCATATTCCCGAATACAACGACAACCCGGACGCAAAGCTCGTCGCGTTTTATGATTTGAACACGGCGCGTGCGAAGGCGCTGGCCGAGCAATACGGCGGCAGAGCCTATGAGAGCGTCGAGGCGTTGCTCGCCGACCCGAACGTGGACGCGGTGAGCGTCTGCTCGGCAAACGCCAGCCATGCGGAAATCACGGTGGCGGCGCTGGAGGCGGGCAAGCATGTGCTGTGCGAAAAGCCGATGGCGACGACGTTGGCGGATTGCGAACGCATGGTCAGCGCGGCGAAAAAGAGCGGAAAGCGGCTTATGATCGACCAGAACCAGCGCCTGGCCGGTGCGCACGTGAAAGCGCGCGAGCTGATCGAGCAGGGCGAGATTGGCCGCGTCATCACGTTTGCGACGGCGTTCCGCCACGGCGGGCCGGAAACGTGGAGCATCGATCCCGGCCAAAGCACGTGGTTCTTTGACAAAAAGCGCGCGGCGATGGGCGCGATGGCGGATTTGGGCGTGCATAAGACGGATCTCATTCAGTATCTGATTGGGCAGACGGTCGATGAGGTGGAAGCGCAGCTCTGCACGCTGGATAAGAAATTTTCCGACGGCAGCCCTATCACGGTGGACGACAACGCCTTCTGCATCTATCGCATGGACGGCGGCGCGGTCGGCACGATGATTGCCTCGTGGACGAATTACGGCCCGGAAGACAATTCCACGGTCATCAACGGCACGGAAGGCGTTTTGCGGATTTACGACGATCCGGCGCACACGCTCGTTTTGGAAAAGAAAGACGGAACCCGCGTCTGCTATGACGTGGACGCGATTCAGACCAACGATAACCAGACCAAATCCGGCATGATCGATCTGTTTGTGGAGGGGCTGAAAGATCCGACGGTGCAGGGCATCGACGCGCAGAGCGTGCTGACGGCCATGCGCGCAGTTTTTGCGGCGATTGAGTCCTCCGAAACGGGCCGCCGGGTGAAGACGAGCGAAGTATGATCGGGGAGGGACGCGGCATGAAGCGCATCATCGCGGTCAATTCCAACTGCTATCACGGCTACGCCATCGAAGAGGCCGTCGCGGGCATTCGCAGGGCGGGTTTCCATTACATTGAACTGACGGCGACAAAGGGCTGGACGGAACACGTCTTTCCGGATATGCCCTTTGAGCGGCTGCTGGAAATTCAGGATCTGCTTCGCCGAAACGAGCTGATTCCGTTCTCCATGAGCGGGCACTGCAACCTGATGGACCCCGAACGCATTCCCGATTTCGAGAAGAATATCCGGCTGGCCGCGTTTTTTGGCTGTCAGTATATCGTTTCGTCGATCGGCGAAGCGCATCTGGCCAATCAGGCTGTTGCGGACGACCATCAGGTCGCGCGAAGCGTTTCGGCGCTGATTCCCATGCTGGAGCAGCACAACCTGACGCTTGTGCTCGAAACGCACGGGAAGGAGCACGGCACGGGCGAGAAACTGGCGCGCATCGTCCGCGAGATCGACAGTCCGCGCGTGAAGATCAATTACGATACGGCGAACGTGATCTTTTACGGCGGCGTCGATCCCGTGCAGGATTTGAAGACCTGCCTTTCGGAAACGGCCTATATTCACATCAAGGATAAGGGCGGCCGGGACGACGCGTGGGATTTCCCGGCGCTGGGAAAAGGGCATATCGATTTCCCGGCGATTTTTGAAGAGCTGGAAGCGGCAGGGAATAACTGCCCGCTGAGCATTGAAATCGAGTTTACGCCGGAAGGGGCGGGCAGCCTGGCGGCGGTCGATCAGGCGGTGGCGGACAGCGCGGCCTATTTGACGGCGCACGGCTTTGAACTGTAAAGGAGACGCAACGTGAGAATCGCATTGGTCGGCGCGGGCGGAATGGGCACGTGCCACTACATGAATTATCAACATATCGAACATGCGCAGGTCGTTGCGCTGGTCGGCCGGGGCGAGAACGACCGCGCGCATGCGGAAGCATGGGGACTGCCGCTGTATGACAGCGTAACCGAGGCGAATCGGCTGGAACAGATTGATTTGTTTGACGTGTGCGTGCCGACATACCTGCACAAAGCGATTGTGCTGGAGGCGCTTGCCTGCAAAAAGCCGGTGATCTGTGAAAAACCGATTGCGCTGCACCTGAAGGATGCGCAGGAAATGTTTGATGCGGCGCAGGCGAACGGCGTGCAGCTGTATGTGGCACAGGTGCTGCAATTTACCCGTGAGGTGGAGTGGCTGCACCGCATTGTGGACGAACGGCTTTACGGCGAGCCGCTGGACGCCTGCTTTGAGCGGCTGTCTCAGCGCCCGGCGTGGAGCCAGGGAAACTGGCTGTTTGACAGGGAAAAGAGCGGCCTTCTGCCGTTTGACCTGCATGTGCACGATTTGGATGTGATGGTCAGCGTGTTCGGCAGGCCGGACAGCGTGGATTACACGGCCTGCCGCCGAAAGGGCAGCGAAATCTGCGACCAGTACCGCATCCGATACGGGTATCGAAACGGTCCGACGGTCAGCGCGGAGGCGGCATGGCTGAACGCCTGCATCCCGTTCACCGCCAGATGGCGCGTGTATTTTGAGCGCGGCATGGTCATTTGTGACGAGAAGGGGCTGACCGGCTACGGCGCGGACGGGCAGACGACCCGCTTTGACGTGGAAGACCCGGTCAAAGTGCCGTGTGGAATCAATCTGCCGCCAAGCGGATGGTTCTTGCGCGAATTGACGCATTTTGTGCAGTGCGCTGAGCAAAACGCGCCCAGCGACCGCGTGAAAAAGCAACAGGTTCTCGACGTGCTGAGCGTGCTGGAAACGATTCAGTGATACAAATTCAGATGAAAAAAATCGAACCCACTTCCAAATCTGGAAATCGGGTTCGGTTTTTTGCGTGATGGAGACTGCCGTCTTGAGCCCCGTGCCGCAGCCCTTCGATGGATTCCTTGCGCTGGTTGTTGGAAAAATAGCAGGTATACTTACCAGCACGCATTATGGGCGAGTACAACAAACCGGAAGTTGTATCATCATTTATCTTTATCTTTTTTAAAAAAAATAAGACTGCCAGATATACCAAAAGATATACCCAGACATACTCCGATTCCAATTCCAGCCATGCTATTTAAGACATTTATAAAAACAACGCTCCAAAGTATTGCTGCGGTTATTCCGATAGTGACTCCTATAATTATCCTTTTGTTGTTCATCAGCTTTATCCTCCATAAACTCCGATTTATTGAGCCAAGTATACCATATTCCTCAATGAAAGAATATCCTTATATGAAGAATGCGACTGTTTTGCTGTATACTTGTTTCGCAAGGCTTCTAAGGAACCTCAGCACCTTACACACTGACCTTGCCTGCAAGGTTTAGTGTGTTATACATTTGCGACAGAAAAATAAGAAAAAATCCGAACCCATTTCCGATTTGGAAAATCTGGTTCGGATTATACAAGTTTGGTGCGGATAGCGGGACTCGAACCCGCACGCCGTGCGGCAGGGGATTTTAAGTCCCCGGTGTCTGCCATTCCACCATATCCGCAACAAGGATATTATATCGGCTTTCGTTTTTATTGTCAAGCGAGAGAAAATTTGATACAATGAGATGCAGCAAAAACAAAGGCGGACAGAACGAATGGAAAAGAACATGGTGCGGATTCAAAATGTGACGCTGGGCGCGGGCATACCCAAGGTTTGTGTGCCCGTGATGGGAAAGGATCTCCGTGAATGGACGGAAGCGGCGACGGCTGCGAGGGAGCAGGCCGATCTGATTGAATTGCGGTTGGACAGCGTTTCGCCTGAGCTGGATGCAGAACGCGTGCGGCAGGCCTGCCGCGTTGTTCGCGAGAAAGCACAGGGAAGTGCGCTTTTGGCGACGATGCGCACATCCCGCGACGGCGGTGCGGGCGATGGGGATGCGGAGCGATATGAAACCCTGCTCGTTATGTTAGCCGGAGAGCGGCTGTGCGACGCGCTGGATGTGGAATTGAGCGTCGGCGAAGCGGCTTTTGCGCGCATTGCACAGGAGGCGCATGCGGCGGGCGTGCCGGTGGTCGGTTCGTATCACGATTTTGGCGGAACGCCGGAGAACGCCGAGATGCTTGCGCGGCTGCATGCCATGGCCCGGCTTGGCGCGGATGTGTGCAAAATTGCGGTGATGCCCCGCGATATTCGGGATGTTTCCCGGCTGAACGCGGTTTGCATGCAGGCAAACGACGAGCTGCCCCAGCCGATCATCGCCATTTCGATGGGGGAGCTTGGCGCGTCCACGCGGACAGACGCGGAGGCGATGGGCAGCTGTTTAAGCTTCGGCACGGCGGGGCAGGGCAGCGCGCCGGGGCAGATGGACGCGCGCGCGCTCAGACGGGCGCTTGAAGAGGCGCACCAAAAACTGAGCGGCCAGTGACCCCGCTCCGGCCTGAACAATTTAGAAGTGTTGAAAAAATTAAGCAAAGAACGACATCGACAAATGAAATGAAGCAATGAAACGGAAGAAAGAAAAGAAGATGAAAAAATGTAGGACAAATCTTTACAAAAAAGCATATGTCGTTTATAATAAATTCAATAAAGGGCGTTTGCCCGACAGAGGAGGATATCTCATGAAGAAGTTTGCGACCCTGATGCTGGCGCTCGCTATGCTGATTTCCTGCGCAGCCATCGGCATGGCCGAGGACATCACGCTGGACGTCATCATCTGCCAGTACGGCCCGAAGACCAACGACTGGTTCACCGGCACGGGCATGAACGGCACCAGCTTCGTCAAGAAGTTTGAAGAGGCCAACCCCGGCATCAAGCTGAATTTGGAAGTCGTCTCCTGGAACGATGTGTACACCGTGGTGTCCACCCGCATCAGCAACAACAATGCGCCGGACATCCTGAACCTGGACTCCTTCGCGGATTACGCGAACGAGGGTCTGCTCATGCCGGTTAAGGATTACTGCCCGGAAGAGCTGTACAACGATTTCTTCCCCAGCTTCATCGAGCAGTCCGTGATCGACGGCACCGTTTGGGCTGTGCCGGATCTGGCTTCCGCCCGCGCGCTGTACTACAACGTGGATCTGCTTGAGGCGGCCGGCGTTGAAGTGCCGACCACTTGGGCCGAGCTGGAAGACGCCTGCCAGGCGCTGGTTGACTTCTACGGCGGCGACGTGTATCCGTGGGGCATCGACATGACCACGGACGAAGGCCAGGCTGCGTTCGCGTACTACGCATGGGGCAACGGCGGCGGCTTCGTCGATGACGAGGGCAACTGGACGGTCAATTCCGACGCGAACGTCGAAGCGGTCGAGTTTGCGGTTGACCTCTACAAGAAGGGCTACACCAACCCGAACCCGGCGACCCAGACCCGTTATGACCTTCAGGATATGTTCGGCGCGGGCAAGCTGGCGATGGTCATCGCCCCGAATTCCCTGCCGACTTACATTGCCGACAAGGGTTACACCAACGTGAACTATGCCGTGGCGGATATCCCGCATAACGAGGGCAAGACGTCCAGCTCTGTGGGCGTTATGGACCGCATCATGGCGTTCAAAGACGACAGCGCGCCGGATCAGGCCGCCCGCAACGAGGCCATCGGCAAGTTCCTGACGTTCTTCTACGATCCGGAGAACTACGTGGGCTGGGTCAGCATGGAAGACTTCCTGCCGGCCGTGAACTCCGCTGTGGCGGCGCTGGTTGAGGCGAATCCGTCCTTTGAGGCGTGGCTGAAGGTGCTGGACGGCTGCAAGTTCTACCCGACCGCGAAGACCGAATGGATCGACGTGAAGCAGGGCGCGGCGGCTGTTGAGCAGAGCGCGCTGACCGGCGGCGACGTGAAGACGCTGCTCGACGAGCTTCAGGCGAAGATCACCAAGTAAGGCTGTATTCGGATTAACGAAAGCAAACCTGTGAGGGAAGGGGGTTGGAAAATCCGACCCCCTTCTTTTCGGCTTTTATGAGAGAGCCTCTGAAATCATTTTACAATCAATCTGCGCCGGACAACTCCCTCAGTCGGCTTCGCTGACAGACCTTCGGCATTCCGCTTATCTGTTTCCCGCACAGCGGGCGACAAGCTCCACGCCCTCGGGGAGGGAGCCTTTAGGTATAAGATACCGTCAGGTGAAAATGAATTTTTCTTTACAGAACAGTGAAGATGTTTATACCCAAAGCCTCCCTCTTTGAGGAAGGCGGCACGCCGCAGGCGTGACGGAAGGAGTTATACATCACAAGGAGGTAAACCAGTTTGAATTCCGTTCTCGTGCGTCACAAGTGGGAACCTTATATCTGGCTGCTGCCAAGCATCCTGCTGATGACGATCTTCGTCGTTTTCCCGATTGGCATCGTCTTCAAGCTCGCGTTCAGCGAGATTTCCAAGGCGGGCATTGTCGGCGGCTTCGTCGGCTTTGCGAATTTTAAAGAGGCCGTTTCTGCGCCCGTGTTCGGCACGGTGATGCTCAATACGGTGGTGTGGGTGGTTTCGGTCGTCGGTCTGTCCACGCTGTTCGGCTTCATCATCGCGATGACGCTCAACCAGAAATTCCATGGCCGCAAGCTGGCGCGTTCGGTCGTCGTCTTTCCGTGGGCGACGTCGCTGGTCATTCAGGCTTCCGTCTGGAATTACATCATCAAGTATGAATACGGCAACCTGAACAACGTACTGCTGAATCTGGGTATCATTCAGGACGCGATCAACTGGCGCGCAACCTACCAGATCGAGTTTGCATGGGAATGCGGCGTGGGTATTTTCGTCACGATTCCGTTCGTCACGTTCTGCGTGCTCTCCGGTCTGCAATCCATCGACGCGGCGTATTACGAGGCGGCGACGGTGGATGGCGCATCCTGGTGGCAGAAGCTGACGAAGATCACCATTCCGCTGGTCCGCCCGTCGCTGACGGTCAGCACCGTGCTCAACGTGATTTACGTCTTTAACTCCTTCCCGATCATTTACACCATCACCAAGGGCGCGCCGGCCAACAAGACCGATACGCTCATCACGTATCTGTATATGCTGGCGTTCTACGACCAGAAGGAGGATCAGGCATAATGGAGAGGCAAAACAAGAGCAGATTGCTGGTCTGTCTGAGCTGTGTGCTCATTACGCTGTCCGTTCTGCTGCTTCCGCTGGCTTTCTTTGAAACGAATATTTTCGTCAAGCGCAGCGCAAACACATTTGTCGGCGACGAGAAATACGTTGAAGCGCGCGCGGAGGTGGAGGCCATCGCGGCGCAGTACGAAGGCGCGTCGATTGAGGAGAGCGTGACTGAGCGCGTCAACTCAAAGGGCGTCGCCACGTCGATGGTCACGTTCACGGTCAAAGAGAAGATCAAGCGCAACGGCCTTGACTTTCTGCTGGGCGGCATTGGCCACAGCGAGGGCATGACGGGCATTGGGCCGACGAACATCATGCGCCTGCTGCTGGTCTGCCTGGCGGTTTCGCTGGCGCTGGTGGTTGGCGCAAGCCGTAAGACGCTGGCGCTGGCGCGCGAACAGCTGCCCGAAAAGGCAAAGCGGCTGTATCTGGCTTCCGGCGTATTTGCGCTGATTGCGCTGTTTTGCGTGCCTGCGTTTGCGAGGTCGATCAATTACACGTTCTCCCGGCAGGTGGATCTGCTGGTCGGCATTTCCCAGCTGATGAACACGCTGCATTTGAACGACACAATTCTGGGACTCATGCTCATCAACGCGGCGTTTAACCAGGCATTCGCCATCTGGCTGCTGCGCGGCACATTCGTCTCGATCTCCCCGGAAATGGAACAGGCCGCCTGCATTGACGGATGCAACACCGTCGGCGCACTCTGGCACATCCTGCTGCCGATGGCCGCGCCGGGCATTGTGACGACGCTGATCTTTGTATTCATCAACTCGTGGAACGAATACACGATTTCCACCGTGCTCATTTCCACCCCGGCAAACAAGCCGATCACCGTGGGCATCACCCAGTTCAGCTCGTTTAACATGATCGAATGGCAGTACCTCTTTGCGGCGGCGCTGCTGGCGACCATTCCGGTTATCATCCTGTTTATGTGCATCGAAAAGCACCTCGCCGAGGGCCTGACTTCCGGCGGCGTGAAGGGCTAATTGAAAAATATGGCTCCTCCCTCCAAGGGAGGAGCTGTCGCCGTTAAGCGGCTGAGAGGAAAAATCACATGAATCAGCATATCGAAAGCGTCATCCTCCAATTTGATATTCCGGATGGCGCGTGGACGGCCGAACCGTATGGCAACGGCCACATCAACGACACCTATCTGATTGCGGCGGGGGAGAAGCATTTCATTCTCCAGCGTGTCAACGGATACGTTTTCCCCAAGCCGGAGGACGTGATCGAGAACATCGAGCGCGTGACCGATTTTCTCAAGGAACAGATTACCCAGGAGGGCGGTGACCCTGAGCGGGAAACGCTGACCCTCGTTAAGACGCAGCAGGGAACGCATTTTGCGTATGACGAGCAGGGCAATCTGTGGCGCATGTATCTGTTTATCGAGGATGCGGTATCCCGTGATCTGCCGGATACGCCGGAGCTGTTTGAGCTTTGCGGTGAGGCTTTTGGCAAGTTCCAGCGTCAGATGGGCGCGTTTCCGGCCGATTCGCTGCACGAAACCATCCATGATTTCCACAACACCCCGGCGCGCTATCGTCAGCTGCAAGACGCGATTACGCGCAATGAGGCCGGAAGGCTGGACGAAGTGCAGCCGGAAATCGCCTTCTGTCGGCAATATGAGCAGGAAGTGCGCGCGCTGGTGGACGCGCTTGAGCAGGGGGAAATTCCGCTGCGCGTGACCCACAACGATACCAAGCTCAACAATGTGCTGCTGGATAGCAAAACCGGGCGCGGCGTGTGCGTGATCGATCTGGATACGGTGATGCCGGGTCTTACGGCCTACGACTTTGGCGACGCCATCCGCACGGGCGCGAACACCGCCGAAGAGGATGAGCGCGATCTGAGCCGCGTTCAATTCTCTTTGCCGATGTTTGAAGCGTTTACCCGCGGCTTTTTGAAGGAGGCCGGGCAGACGTTGACGGCGCGGGAAATTGAGTTGCTCCCGATGGGCGCGAAGCTGATGACGCTGGAATGCGGCATGCGCTTTCTGGCCGACCATTTGAACGGCGACAAGTATTTCCGCGTCCATCGCGAAGGCCATAACCTCGATCGTGCGCGCACACAGTTTGAATTGGTGCGCCATATGGAGGAAAACTGGCAGAACATGGCGGATATTGTTCGGATGTGCGCAAAATAATACAGAAATGCAAGCGGTTTGATTCCCATATTTTTTAGGAATCAGGCCGCTTGTTATTTGTTACTCTCCGCGTTGATTTGGGGCAGGGGTTCGGGTATAATAAAAAATAGAAAAATCAAAAACCCGCAGGAGGAGAGAGAACGATGAAGGCAGCGCCCGCAGCACAGCCGTTACTTACCTTCGGCCAATGTTTGAAACAGATTCTTAAAACGCGCAAATTGTCAGCCTCAGCGCTGTCGCGGATGATGGAACAGAAGAGCCGGAACAGCATGTTCCGCATTTTGGATGATACCGGCGGCCCGGCTGTGCAGGCGGCATTCTATGAAAGCTTGAAGGAATGCGATTGTCTTCACCTGACGAAAGCGGAAGAACACGCGCTTGAAGTCGCGCTGGAGGTCAGCCGCGTCGGTCAGACGGGATACACGACCAACCTGGCGATGCACCGCCTGCTTGGAGATGTGGATATTCAGACTGCCCCGGATGTGCCGTTTCGTGTGGATCGCAGTCTGGATGGTTCGGTGACCACGCTGCGCGAGAGCATGAATCGGCTTGCCAGCGAGCAGAAACGCGTGCAGTTTACCATCACGGGCTGCTGCTATCGCGCGGTGTTTGACCGCATTACCGAGGCGTTCAGGCAGTCCGACTGCGAGTTTTCAATCAAGCATTATATGTATACCGGCGGCGACGAGATCATCAACTGCGTGTCGGCGATCCAGCCTGTGCTCTATCTGCCGTCCTATACGGGTTACTGCATCGAGGAGAACATGTTTAACGCCCAGCGCGAGCAGGTCTATCGGTGCAACACGATTACCGCGCACTGCGAAGACGCGCAGGGGCGCAAGCAGACGTATATGGCCGTCATGATCGACCCGCGGCGCATGATTTCCATCGGGCTGGCGGATGAACGCAATGTTGGCATTCTTGAACGGATGATGCGGGAGGATCAGCCGAAGATGCATCCGATCAAGAGCAGCTTTGCGCTCAACCATGCGCCGGAAGATTATCTGGCCTATACCGAAAGCTTTTGGAAACTGGAACGCGGGCGCAGCGTGTACGACATCAAGCTCGATGTGCCGATCAATTTTATTGCGCCGGAAGTGCTGGTCGGGCCGGCGCGGGACGGCTTCGCGGAAAAAGGCTTTGCACAGGATGATGCGCTCGAGGCGATGATTCAGCGGTTTTATGCGGTGCATCAGAAACGTTTTGACAACTATTTTCAAAAACGCAGGCCGACGCACACCATTTTTTCCAAACAGGCGATGGCGCGTTTTGCCAAAACCGGCAGGCAGAGCGATCACTTTTTCGCCATGCGCCCTTTCACAAGGGAAGAACGCGTCGCCGTTTTGACCCATCTCAAGGCGCAGAACGAGCAGAATCCATATTTTTCCATCTATTTCTTCAAACCGGAGTACC
>ENA-UOOA01006191-UOOA01006191.1-human-gut-metagenome-genome-assembly--contig:-P61old-NODE-6191-length-11750-cov-49.872168_pt1 | contig 11750 bp, 9 predicted proteins | sample MGYA00242467_ERZ724014 | MGnify/ENA metagenome assembly ERZ724014
AAATACCCCTCCAGCCAGTTGATCCCGGTGTGCATCGCGGCCTATACCGGCATTGCTGTCTTTGCGTTCTTCCTGACCCGGCAGTGGCATTTCTGGGTGCTGGCGGTGGTGGTTGGAATGTTCCAGGGCGGCGTGCAGGCGCTGAGCCGCAGCCACTTTGCCAAGATCATCCCGGCGGAAAAATCCGGCGAATACTTCGGCCTGTTCGACATCTGCGGCAAGGGGGCATCCTTCCTGGGCACCATGATTGTCAGTGTGGGCAGCCAGCTCACCGGCAGTGCCAACGTGGGCGTGGGCAGCATCGCGGTGCTGTTCGCCATCGGCTTTGTGCTGTTCCGGGTGTCGTGCCGGACGGAACACGCCAAGCAGGTGTAACACACGTTTTTTCAAAAGGCTCCTCTGTGCATGCACAGGGGAGCCTTTTTGGGTTATTGTTTACAAACCGGCAATTGTGTTTTGGAACGGTGAATGATACAATAGGGCCAGACCAAAAACACAAAGGAGAATAAAGCGATGAAGCAGGTTCCCGGTTATACCCTCGTCCGCACAGAGGACTGCCCCGAGCAGCACGGTACCCTGACCGTGCTCACCCACGACGTGAGCGGGGCCACCATCCTGCTGGTGGAAAATGAGGACAACAACAAGGCCTTTGGCATCGGGTTCGGCACCTTCCCCTCCGATGACACCGGCGTTTTTCATATTCTGGAGCATTCGGTGCTGGCCGGAAGCGAAAAATACCCGGTCACCTCGCCGTTTCTGCAGCTGCTCAAGAGCAGCATGGCATCCTTCCTCAATGCCATGACCTTCCCGGATAAGACCGTGTACCCCTTTGCCACTCCCAACGAGACGGATTTCAGAAACCTGATGGACGTCTACCTGAACGCGGTGTTCTGCCCGCTGGCCATGGTGGACAGGGCTGTGTTCGAGCAGGAGGGCTGGCACCGGGATGCCGACGGCACCGTGAGCGGCGTGGTGTACAACGAGATGCAGGGGGCCCTTGCCACCCCGGACGCTCAGCTGCAGAATGCGCTGGAGCGTGCCATGTTCCCGGACACGGCCTATGGCTTTGTGTCCGGCGGCGACCCGGAGAGCATCCCGGCGCTGACCTATGAGAAATATCAGCGGGTGTACCGCCGCCACTACAGCGCGGACAACTGCTGCATCACCCTGTACGGCAAGATGGACATGGCCGAAAAGCTGGAAATGCTGGACCGCGATTACCTGTCCCGGATGCCCAGGACCACCACCCGCCCCCGCCTGACGGTGCAGGACGAGCAGCCGGGCACCTGCGTGGAGCTGCCCTATTACACCGAGAACCCGGAGCCGGACGAGGTGCAGTGCGCACTGGCCTGGTACACCGGTGCCTTTGCGGACCGGGAACGGCAGCTGGGTGTGGAGATCCTGCTGGACGCGCTGCTGGGCACCAACAATTCGCCCCTGAAAGCGGCCTTGCTGGCCGAAAAGCTGGGTGCGGACATCGACATGGGCTTTGATGACAGCACCCTGCAGCCCACGCTGGAGCTGGTGCTGCGGGGTGCCACCGAAGAGAGCGCCCGCAAGTTTGCCCCGGCGGTGCGCAAGGCAGTGGATGACGTACTGGCCCGGGGCATCCCGCAGGAGCTGCTGCTGGCCTCGCTGAATTCGGCAGAGTTTGCCTCGCTGGAGCGGCCGGGCAGCCTGCCGGACGGCGTGCTGGACGCCATCAACGCTTCCACGGGCTGGCTGCACACCGGGGACCCTGCCCTGCTGCTGCACACGGATAAGCTGTTTGCCTCCCTGCGCAGCAAGATGGCGGACGGCTGGTTCGACGAGCTGCTGCGCAGCCTGTTTGCCCCGGCTCCGGTGCAGGTGCTGCAGGTGCCCACCCTGCCCAAGAAGCAGGAAGAGACACAGGCCCCGGCCCGCACCGACGCCAAACTGGTGCTGGATCATCCGCTGACCGTGGCCGACCTGGGCGAAGGTGCCCCCAGCGCGGCCGGGCAGACCGAGCAGGTGGCCGGTGCCACGGTGCTGCGCCACCCCTCGGCGGGCAGCCTGTACCTGAATTTCTACTATGACCTGGGCCATGTGGCCCCGGAGGACCTGCCGTATCTGGACCTGCTCACCGATGTGCTGGACGAGCTGGACACGCCGACCCACACGGCCCAGCAGCTGAACACCCTGCGCAGCACCTGGCTGGGCGACAGCCGCGTACTGCTGGACTTCTGGACCGGCCGGCAGGAGGGCGCACCCTGCCATGCCAAACTGACCATGAGCCTGAGCCTGCTGGAACGCAGCCTGCAAAAGGCCGTGGAGCTGGGCGGCGAGTGGCTGTATGACACGCAGCTCACCGGCCCGGCGGCGGAAGCCGCCTTTGCCCGGGTGCTGAGCCAGCAGAAACTGAACATGGAACAGCAGTTCATCCAGCAGGGCAACGCCTATGCGGCGGTCCGTGCCAGTGCCCACTACAATGTGGAGAACGCGGCCAGCGAGCGATGCAGCGGCGTAAGCTATTATCACTTCCTGTGCGATCTGCTGGAAAAGGCCGACTGGGCAGGCCTTGGCACAAAGCTGGAAACCCTGCGGGCCCAGGTGCTGCAGCACGCCCAGCTCACCGTGAGCCTGCACGGCTCGGAGCAGGCGCTGGACACCTTGCGCACCCTGCTGCCGGGCAGCCGGTTTGCGGCGCAGGAGCGCGACGCGGCGCAGCCCTATGCGGAGCCGCTGACCCCGCCGGTGAACGAGGCCTTTATTATTGACGGCGGCGTGAACTACGCGGTGCAGGTGTGGCCCATGGAGCGCCGCAGCGACCGCAAGGTGCTGGCCCGCGTGATGAGCTACGAATACCTGTGGCACAACATCCGCGAGGTGGGCGGCGCCTACGGCACCGGCATGCTGTCGTCGGACGGCGTGGAGTACCTGTACACCTACCGGGACCCCCACCTGACCGAGAGCTACGACACCTTTGCCAAGGGCCCGGCGGAGCTGGCCGCCCGCGATTACACCGAAAAGGACCTGAACGACCTGATCGTGGGTGCCGTGGCCAAGCTGGACACGCCCCGCAAGCCCCGCGCCGAGGCACGGGAGCTGGACCGGCAGTATTTCTGCGGCATCACCGAAGCAATGAAGGCTGCCGACCGCAAGGCCCTGTGTGCCGTGGACGCAGCTCTGCTCAAAGAGCAGGCCGCCGGTCTGGCCGATGCCATGGCTGCCGGTGTGAAGGTGACCTTTGGCAGCAGGGACGCGGTGGAGACCGCAGGCTCCCTGTTTGACCGCGTAGAGACCCTGTAACGAAAACAAACCAATGAAGCCCCGGCACAGTGTGGAATGCAGACTGTGCCGGGGCTTGTTTTGTGCGAAAAATCAGAAGGCACCCTGATAGTATTCCAGCAGGATGCAGCCGGTGCGCAGGACATTGCGCACGGCGGCATCGTCCAGGTCCAGCTGCAGCAGGGTGCGGATGCGCTGCAGCCGGTACACCAGCGTATTGCGGTGGATGAAAAGCTGCCGGGCCGTGGCATGGAGGTTCTGCTCCTGCAGCAGGTAGACGCACAGGGTGTGCAGCAGGGCGGTGCTGTGGGCCTGGTCGTACTCCTGCAGGCGGCGCAGCATAAGGCCACCGTTTCATGAACGAGGGCACCTGGGTGCAGGGCAAGAGCATGAATGTCATGCACCAGACCGGCAACGTTGCATGGTCCATCTTTGATGCAGACTACGGCAAGTACAACCGCATGTCTCTGGAGAACGGCACCGGCGGCGACATGGAAGTGACCGTGACCATCACCGACGGCAAGATCTCGGACATCGTGGTCAACTCCCACGCCGAGTCCTCTGACATTGGCGCACCGGCTCTGGACAAGCTGATCCAGAACGCCATTGCTGCCAACAGCGCAGAGATCGACGGCGCTTCCGGCGCTACCATGACCTCCGACGGCTTCCGTGAGGCTGTGGCACAGGCTCTGGCAAAGGCACAGTAAGGCTTTATAAAAAAACCGGGGACGGGCAGCGCAGGACGCTGCCCGTCCCCTTTTTGCGCAAAAAAGCGGCGTCTGCAAAAAGCAGACGCCCCCGGAAAAAAAAGGGCAATACGCGCAGAAGGGTCAGTTCTTGCGGGCGATCATTTCGGTGTAGGCAAGCACCAGCGGGCCAACGCCCTTGGCGTCGTTGCACACCACCGGCTCGCTGAAGTAGTAGGCCAGAGAGCCGTCGCGGTGGTCCTTGCCGCCCAGACCGGCCACCAGGCAGATGCCGTCCAGCTGCAGGCTGCCGTCCGGATTCTTGGACAGGTACTTGTCGCAGGTGCCGTAGAAGGCCTTTTCAGCCCAGGCTGCCATCCGCTTGGGCAGGTAACCCAGGCGCACGCCCTTGAGCACCGCGTAGGCAAACAGGGCAGTGCCGCTGGTCTCCAGATAGTTGCCCTCCACGCCGGGGTGGTCCATCACCTGCCAGAACATGCCGGTCTCCTCGTCCTGGAACTTGTGCACGTCCTCGATGGTCTGCTTGAGCATGGCCATGATGCCGCGGTACTCGTTGTACAGCTGCTCGTCCATCCGCTCCAGCACGTCCACCATGGCTACCATGAACCAGCCCATGGCACGCAGCCAGAAGTTGGGGCTGCAGCCGGTGACGGGGTCGGCCCAGTACATCTGGCGGCTCTCGTCGTAGCCGTGGTAGTACAGGCCGGTCTTCTCATCCCGCATGTGCTTCTTGATGTTCATGAACTGCTTGTAGCTGTCGATGCAGCCCTGCATCTTGTTGTAGCGGGTCTCGTATTCCATGTAGAAGGGCTGGGCCATATAGGTGCCGTCCAGCCACACCTGCCAGGGATAGATGTCCTTGTGCCAGAAGTTGCCCTCCTTGGTGCGGGGCTGGGTGAGCAGCTGGCTGCGGATGGTGTCGATGGCCTTGCGGTACTTCTCGTCGCCGAAGATGTCGTAGAGGATGAACAGGTTTTTGCCCTGATTCACGTTGTCGAGGTTGTACTCCTTCGGGTCGTAGGTCTTGATGGAGCCGTCTTCCTGCACGAACCAGTCGATGAAATCCTTGGAAAATTTCAGATACTTTTCGTCGCCGGTGGTCTTATACAGGCTTAGGCAGGCGGTGATCATGCAGCCGTCGATGTAGTTCCACTTGTTGGGCTTGCCGCTGCGCACCTTCTCGATGTTCCACATGGGTGCTTCGGCGCTGGAATTGGCGATCAGGTAGTCCACGTAATCGCCCAGCATGGCAAGAATTTCTTCATGGGTCATGGTATCAGTCCTCCTCAAAATGGCCGACATTTGCAAAGTGCAGGCGTTCGCCCTCGTAGCCCTCGATCTTCACGTTGTGCAGGTCGATCTCCTTGACGTTCTCGGCGTAGATGGCCAGCTTCTTCACCAGCGGGCGGTTGTCGGCCATGGCGGCCTGACCGGCCTCGGCGTTGGGGTCAAAGGTGATGGTCACGTTTTTCATGGAAACGCGCTCAATGGGCTGCTCCGGCAGGCCGTCGAAGTAGCAGCCGGCAAACTGTGCGTCGGTGGCTGCGATGTCCTCCATGGTCAGGCTGCCCAGTTTGGGGGTGTACTCGTCCACCGGCATGGCGTCGCGGCACTGCACATAGGGGCCGTGGCCGTCCGGGTCGCAGAAGTAGAACATGTTGATGACGAAGGGTGCCTTGACACCGCGCATCTCCACGTTGCGGAACACCAGCCCGTCGATGACGGCGGTGTTGCCGCGGCCGCGGCGGGTCTTGACCCGCAGGCCGCGGTCGGTGTGGTCCATCAGGCACTGGGTGACCACCATGTCCTTCACGCCGCCGCTCATCTCGCTGCCGATGACGATGCCGCCGTGGCCCTTGTCCAGCAGGCAGTTGCGGATGATGGTGTGCTCGCAGCTCTTCTTGAGCTTCATGCCCAGGAACACCTTGCTGGCCTTCATGGCAATGCAGTCGTCACCCACGTGGATGTTCGCGCCGATGATGCGGATGTACTCGCAGCTCTCGGGGTCGATGCCGTCGGTGTTGGGGGCGTTGTAGGGGTTGTTGATGTTGAAGTTGAGCAGGTCGAGGTGCTTGACGAAGATGGGGTGGATGGTCCAGGAGTAGCTGTTCTGCACCGTGATGCCATGCAGGCAGACCTTTTCGCTGTCCACCATGGCCACCGCACGGGGACGCCAGGCGATGCGCTTGACCTTGGGGTTCACCCACCAGTCGCCGTTCTGGGCGTCACAGTCCAGGGTGCCCTCACCGGTGACCACGACGTCGTGCACCTGGGTGATGTTCAGCAGGCCGGCAAAGCTGTTCAGCGGGTTGCCCTCCCAGCCGGTCAGGTAGTACTCGTCCACCTCGTTCTCGCTGGGCAGTACGCCGGGCAGGATGGGGTAATGGGTGCGGTCGTTGTCGCCCAGCAGCACGGCACCCTTTTCCAGATACAGGGTGGTGTTGCTCTTCAGGAACAGGCTGGCGGTGCGGTAGCGGCCGGCGGGCACATACACGGTGCCGCCCTTGGGGCAGGTGGACAGAGCGGCCTGCAGCTTGCCGGTGTTGTCGGTCTCGCCGTCGGCCACCAGGCCGTAGCGGGATGCATCCACAAAGAACGTTTCAGCCTCGGTGACAAAGGTCAGGCTCAGGGTCTCGCCCTCGGCCTGCACGCCCACGGTGTACTCGGTACCGGGCAGCAGGGAGAACAGGGAGAACACATTGGTATTGCATGCTTCGTAGACAGTCTTGCCGTTCAGGGTAACGACGAACGGGCGGGCCGGACGGAAGCACAGGCCGTTTTCCAGCTCGAACACGGCACTGCGGGTCATGGAACGGATAAGGGACAGGTTCATGAGAAAACCTCCTGATAAATGGTTTTGGCTTGCCCGCACCGGGCGGGCATGGTATGATAAAAAGAAAAGCGGGTGTGCGCGGAGGACGTTAAAGAATGAAGGCAGAACAGGAAAAGATCAGTGCAAAGGTCCGGGCAGTGTCGATGCACCTGAACGGCGGCAAGCTGCAGCTGCCCGCCGAAGAGGAGAGCTGCTACGTTGTGCTGGTGGCAGAGAGCGGCTGTACCCTGCAGTACGCAGAGCAGACCATGCTGCTCAACCCGGGCAGTGCGCTGCTGCTGGGACCCGGCGGCGGCTGCATCCAGCAGACGGGCAGTGCGGCACCGGAGCTGGTGGGCTGCAGTTTCCCGCTCAGTGCCCTGCACGAGCTGCGCACCCAGACCCAGCGGGATTTTTCCCGGCTGTTTGAGCCGGAGCAGTCTGCTGTGCTGTACGGTTCCGTGCAGTGGAACAGCCGCCTGCGCACCCTGCTGGAGCTGATGCGCACCGCCATGGAAGAGCCGGATTACCCGGGCGCGCTGTACCTGCTGCTGGTGCTGCATTACATCGAGCAGGAATGCATCGCGGAGAGCAGCGCGGTGGCCCGGCCCCACAATAAGACGGTGGAGCGCATCTGTGCGTATCTGGCCGCCAACTACCGCCAGAAGTTCTCCCTCAGCGAGGTGGCAGCGCGGTTCTACCTGTCGCCCTACTACCTCAGCCGCCTGTTCAAGCGGGTGACGGGACAGTCCATCGTGGACTACATCAACAACCGCCGCATCGAGGCGGCCCAGAAGCTGCTGGAGACCACGGAACTGAGCATCAGTGCGGTGGCCGAGCAGACCGGTTTTGCCAGCGCGGCCCATTTCCGCCGTGTGTTCCATGAGGTGATGGGCACCGGGCCGCTGCAGTACCGCAAGGCACATAAGAAATGATGGGTTTTTCTGCGGAAAACAGGATGCAGCCCAGCGGGCTATGATGTCTGCCTGCGGCAGAAGAGGTGTGCCTCACGGCACAATGTTGTGCAGCGTGCAGCATGTTCCGGAAGGGTATACATCATTCACAAATAAAACACCCCCTGTGCCCTCTACGGGAACGGCACAGGGGGTGTTGTTTGCATCAGATGCTCTTTGCGCAGCGGGACAGGGGCTTAGCCCTTGACGGCACCAGCAGAGATACCTTCAACGAACTGGTCCTGTGCACAGAAGAAAACGATCAGCTGCGGCAGGATGGAGATCAGGGACAGCGCCAGGATCTTGTTCCAGGCAAAACCGGTATCACCGTCCATGGACAGCTTCACGAACAGGGACATGGGGTACTTGCCGGGAGTGCTGACGTAAAGCAGCGGGCCCATGAAGTCGTTGCAGCTCCACATGAACTGGAACAGTGCGCAGGACACCAGAGCGGGTCCCAGCATGGGCACGATGACCTTGTACAGGGTCTGGAAGGAGGAGCAGCCGTCGATGGCAGCGGCTTCGTCCAGATCACGGGGGACATTGCGCATGAACTGCACCAGCTGGTAGACGAAGTAGGTCTCGGTCGCAAATGCGCAGTGCACCCAGATAGCCAGATAGAAGGGGCTGTCCAGCCAGCCGAACTTGTTGTACAGCAGGTACTGCGGCACATTCAGAACGACCTGCGGCAGGAACAGGGTGGCCAGCATGATGTTGAACATCAGCTTACGGCCGGGGAAATCGAAGCGGCCAAAGCCGTAGGCAGCCACACAGGCGGAGACCACCGTGCAGATCACCTTGGGGATGACGTAGCTGTAGGTGTTCAGCATGGCCTGCAGGATGTTGATGGAACCGCCGAAGTTGTTCAGTGCGCCGCGGTAGCCATCCAGAGTGGGGTGCTTGATCCACAGGCTGATGCCTGCAAAGATCTCGCTGTTGTCCTTAAAGGTAGCGCTGATCATCCACAGCAGAGGATAGATCATGATGACGCCGACCAGGATCAGGACGAAATACTTGAAGAAGGTCGCGATTTTGTTCGATGCTTTCATTCCCATACTGGTCACCTTACCTTTCGTCAGAGTAGTAGACCCACTTCTTCTGGCTGGTGAATGCAATGATCGTCAGGATGCAGACGATGATGAACATGATCCATGCCAGAGCGGATGCCATACCCATGTCATAAGACTTGAATGCGTAGTTGTAAACCAGCAGAGAGATCAGCGTGGTGGAACCACGGGGGCCGCCGTTGGTGATGATGTACGGGCCATTGAACTCCTGGAATGCCTGGCAGATCTGAGTGACCAGGTTGTAGAAGATGATGGGGGTGATCATCGGGACGGTGATGGAGAAGAACTGACGCCACTTGCCGGCACCGTCGATGGTGGCAGCCTCGTACAGGTCTGCGGGCACGCCCTTCAGAGCGGCCAGGAACAGCACCATGGCAGAGCCGAACTGCCAGATACGCAGGAAGCAGATGATCCACAGCGCGTAGTGGGGGTCGCTCAGCCACTCCGGGCCCTGCACCAGACCAAAGGTCACGGCACGCAGCACGGTGTTGAGCAGGCCGTCCTTGCTGAACACAGCCTTCCACAGCACGGCGATGGCAACGGAGCCGCCGAGGATGGAGGGAATGTAGTACACGGTACGGAACAGGTTGACGCATGCGATCTTGAAGTTCAGGATGTATGCGATGAACAGCGCAAAGACCAGCTTCAGCGGCACGGTGATGAAAGCGTACTTGAAGGTGATGAGCAGCGCCTTGGTGATCTTGGTGGTGGTAAAGGCCGTGATGTAGTTGGCCAGACCAACGAACTGGGTGCCGCTCTTGAAGAAGTTCATATCGGTGAAGCTGTAGTACAGCGACTGACCGAAGGGAACTGCCTTAAAGACGACGAAGCCGATGATCCAGGGGATCAGATAAAACAGGCCCTGATATTTGTCCAGCCATTTCTGGAACGGGGTGCGCCCGACGGCGGGAGCATTGCTTTCTTTCATCTGGGAAATCCTCCTTTTTAAGGAATTTCGGAGCATGAGACGGACGAAGGGGTAACAGACTGGATACAGCTTTGTCAAGATTTTGTAATATATCCCTGACAAAAAAGGGGCATCTGCCGGTCGGGCGGCAGGTGCCCCTCCGTTTTAGCCAAAGGGTGCCATTTATATGTACGTTACCGCACACCGCGGCACTCTGAAGAAAAACTTAGCCGATGGTGTAACCAACAGACTCCATGCCGTCCAGCAGGGTGTCAACAACGTCTGCACCGGAAACGCCGTCGTAGTCAACGGTGTCGAACACTTCCTGATAGATGCCGGTGCCGGAAGCCTTCAGGTCGTTGTTCTCGAACAGGGGATCCAGCTTGTTGGTGGTGAAGGCCATGACCTTGGCGTTTGCATCAGCAACCAGATCCTTGACAGCGCCGGCAGCCTGAGCGTAACCCAGACCAGCCTTGGAAGCGGGGATGCCGCACTCAGAACCCATGATGGAAGCGCCCTTCTCCTCGTTCAGCAGGAAGTTGATGAGGGTAGCTGCCTCTGCGGGATGCTCGCAGGTCTTGGTGATGGCCAGACCCATGGAGACCTTGGAGAAGCCGCCGTTGTAATCGCCGAACTTGATCTCCTCGCCGACGGTGAAGCCGTCCTTGTTGTCGTCATCCAGAGCGGAAGAGTACTTGGTAGCAGCGGAATCCCACTCGAAGATGCCTGCGATCTTACCGGTGATCCACTCGTTGGACTGGTGGGTAGCGGTGTCGGAGTTTGCGGAGTAGTAGTCCTTCAGGTTCATCATGACGTGGCCATCGACCAGGCTCTTGATGAAGCTCAGGCCCTCGGCGATCTCGTCCTCGGTGTAGTTCAGGGTAGAGGTGACGGGGTCTGCCCAGTCCTTGCCGTACTTGGACTCGAGGTAGAACACCATCAGGATCATACGGTCGTAAGCGCCCAGGTGCATGGGATAGTAGTCAGCACCCAGCTTGTCCTGGAAAGCCTTGCCGGCTGCCATCAGGTCATCCAGAGTCTTGGGAACTTCGGTGATGCCGGCCTTATTAAAGGTGGTCATGTTCCAGAAGAAGATACGGCCGGTCATGGAAACGGGCACGCACTGCTGGCTGTTTGCAACGTAGCAGGCGTCCATGGCAGCGGCATCCCACTGGGTCAGATCCAGGAACTTGGAAACAGTGTTCAGGTCCACGAACTTGCTGCCATCAGCAGAGTAGTTGTACAGCCAGTTCCAGTTCACCTGGCACACATCCTGTGCGTTGCCAGCGATGAAGGCAGCTGCCATCTTCTCTTCCCAGCCGGACCATGCGGCGAAGGTGGGCTCGATGGTGATGTTGCTGTGCTCAGCCTGGAACTCCTTGATGGCGTTCTGGTAAGCCTCGTGACGGCTGTCGCCGCCCCACCAGCTGATGGTCATGGAAACAGGGCCGTCAGACAGGGCCAGGCTCTCGTCTGCGGAAGCAGCGGGAGCGGATGCCACGGAAGAAGAGGCTGCAGTGCTGGAAGAATTGCCGCCGCAGGCAGCCAGCAGACCAGCTGCGCCCACAACGCCAGTGACCTTCATGAAATCACGACGGGAAATTGCCTTGCTCATTTTTGTTCTCCTCCTAAAGATGATCAAAAACATCGTCTTGCACGGGGGTTCTGCACACACCCCGTTGTATACAATTATGATAACAAAAGGCGGACAAAAAAGAAAGACGCAAATTGTGGTTATGCAACTCAAAAACGTACAAATATTGCTCTGTTTTCCGCGCCGGATTTGACGCCATTGCTGAAATGAATAAACTTCGGACGAAAAACTGTGCAACATGTATACTTCAACGTTTTGCATAAAAAACTGGGATGCAAGAGAGAAAGAACGTTAAAATTTCTGCGAAAAGCTGGAGCATTTGCCCTGGGACCTGGATTTTTTGTAGCTGCGTCAGCAAAAGGCTCTCTGGCAAAGAACACCCGGAGTCGGGAAAAGCCAGGAAAAGAACTGATATATCAATTGCGCAAAAAAAGTGCGCCGGTGCCCTTGAGTGATATATC
>ENA-UOOA01006199-UOOA01006199.1-human-gut-metagenome-genome-assembly--contig:-P61old-NODE-6199-length-11716-cov-8.725924_pt1 | contig 11716 bp, 14 predicted proteins | sample MGYA00242467_ERZ724014 | MGnify/ENA metagenome assembly ERZ724014
CAACCCCTGCCAGGCGCGCGGCCCGCACCCACGTAGCGGCGCCCCAAGCCCCCACACCGGCAGCGCACACCGTGCCCAACGCGGCCTCGGAAATCACCGCAGGAACCTGAAGCCATGTCCGCCTTTCTGTTTTGCTTTGCCGCCTGGCTGGCCATGGCCCTGGGCATGGACAAACACCACGAAGACGCCTTGGGCCACGAGGCTTCCCCCACGCGCCTGCGCCACCTGCGCAGCGCGGGCTGGGTGATCTTGCTGGCATCGCTGTGGCTGGCCACGCGCACACCGGCCGGCGTGCCAGCCTCATTGGGCGTCACGGCATGGGCTGTGGCCCTGTCGGTGGCTGCCGTGGCCGCCACCGCGGCCCTTACCTGGTTGCCCCAGCGCGCTCCGCCGCTGGGCGCCGCTTCGCTGGCAGCAGGGCTGCTGGCATACGTCAGCGGTCTCTAGCCCGGCAGGCTCCGCCCCCCAGCAAACGCTCTCTTCATGCGGCGCCGCCGTGCGCAGGCAAACGCCTGCGCGGCTGTGCAACGTCCCTGTGTTTTTCACTCTCGTTTCAGGAACCACCATGCATTCATCTTCCATGCCCCGCGTGCGGCACCCTGCGCCCCTGGCCCACACTCTCAGCCCCCTGGCGGCCGCCGTGTTGCTGCTGGCCTGTGGCACCGCCCTGGCCCAGGGCACGCCAGCCGACCCCAGCCCCCCCAAGGCATTGGGCGAAGTCACCATCAAGGCCGCGCCGCAAGGCGACAGCTACACGCCCACGGCCACCTCTACCGCCACCAAAGGCAGTGCACCCCTGCGCGATGTGCCGCAGGCCGTGAACGTGGTGCCCGCCCAGTTGCTGCGCGACCAGGGCGCCCGTTCGATGGAGGACGCGCTGCGCAACGTGCCCGGTGTGGCCATGAGCCATGGCGACGGCCAGCGCGATCAGGTGGTCATCCGTGGCTTCACCGCCATTGCCGACCAGTTTGTGGACGGCGTGCGCGACGATGCGCTGTACTTCCGCGACCTGGCCGACATCGAGCGCATCGAAGTGCTCAAAGGCCCGGCGGCCGTGCTGTATGGGCGCGGATCTTCGGGCGGCCTCATCAACCGCATCACCAAGAAACCGCAGTTTGGCGAGACGTCTGGCGAAGCCTCGGTGGGCGTGGGCAGCTACGCCTGGCGCCGCGCCACGGCCGACCTGAACGTCGGCATCAGCGAAACAGCGGCCTTTCGCCTCAATGCCGCAGTGGAAAACTCTGACAGCTACCGCGACCAGCAGTTTGTGAAGCGCCACAACTTCGCCCCATCCCTGGCCCTCAAGCTCGCGCCGCAAACCGACCTGCTGCTGCAATACACCCACGCCCGCGACAAGCGCCTGACGGACTTCGGCATCCCGGCCCTGAACGGCCGCCCGGTGAACGTGGCGGCTGGCACCTACTACGGCTCCAGCAACGCCGCGCAGGACGACACCACCACCAGCGCCATGCAGTCGTTCACCGCCACGCTCAACCACCGTTTCAACGACGACTGGTCCGTGCGCAACGTGACCCGCGTTTACGACTACGCACTTGACCGCTACAACACCCTGTCCAGCGGCACCACCGACCCGGTCACCATGACCGTGGGGCGATCACGCGCCTTCATCCTGCGCGACGAAAAGGGCGTGTTCAACCAGACCGACGTGACCTGGCGTAACCAGCTCGGCGGGCTCCGGCAAGAGTGGCTGATGGGCATGGAACTGGGCCAGCAAAAGAAGCGCTCGGAATCCGTCTCGGGCGGGGCCGACCGGGTGTCCATCCTCAACCCCAGCGCCGCTGCGCCCGTGATTCCTGCGGCCAACTACAACGCCGACAACGCCATCCCCAGCCACACCACGCAAGACACCGCCGCGCTGTATTGGCAAAACCAGATCACCCTGACCCCGCAGTGGAAGGCACTGATTGGGGCGCGGTATGACGTATACGGGCAAGAAACGCGCTACGACCGCAAGCTCGCCACCCTCTCGCGCACCGACAAAAAATTCAGCCCCCGCGCCGGGCTGGTGTGGCAGCCCAGCGATACGGTGTCGTACTACGTGTCGTACAGCAAATCGTTCCAGCCCTCGGCCGAGGCGTTTGCCCTGGCTGCCAACATCACGGCCGCCGAGCCTGAAATCACCCAGAACAAGGAGATTGGCGTGAAGCTGGACCTGCTGGGCGGCAAGCTGAGCGTGACCGGCGCCCTGTTCAACCTGGAGCGCACCAACATCAAGAACACCGACCCGGCCAACCCATCGCGCCAGATCAACGTGGGCACGCAGCGCACCAACGGCTTTGAGCTGACCGCCAGCGGCCGCCTGCCTGGCCGCTGGGACGTGAGCGCGGGCTACGCCTACCTGGACGGGCGCACCACCAAGTCGCTGGCCACCACCAGCTCGTCGCAGCTGCCCGTGGTGGCCGTGCCTGCCCTGGGCAAGGTGCCCTCGCTCACTCCGCGCAACAGCGCCTCGGTGTGGGTGATGAAAGACCTGGGCCAGGGCCTGCGCCTGGGCGGCGGCGTGAGCCATGTGGGCGAGCGCTTCACCTCCCTCACCAACCTCGTCACCCTGCCCGCCTACACCACGTTCGACGCTGCCCTGCAGGTCGCGCTGGGCGAGTGGGACCTGGACGTGAACGTGAAGAACCTTACCAATCGCAAGCACTATGTATCGGCCCACGGCAGCAACGACAACCTGATCCTGCCGGGCTCACCCCGCGCCGTGCAAGTCACGCTGCGCACGCACTTCTGAGCACCGTGCATCCACCGGCGTGCGCATGACCTGCGCGCGCCACTTCAAGCCAAATTGGCCTGCAGCGCTTTATCCATAAGCGCCAGCAGCTTCTATTTTGATAGCAAACACCCAATGCAGTGGAGGAGACACCCCCTGCGCAGGCACCCGCTGGTCCCGCCTGCACACCCTCCCGCTCCAGAAGAGACGCACGCGGCGTTCTGGCAGCGGGCTTTTTTCCAACACCACCGCTTTCACCACCACATCAAATACAAACAATTCCTATTCGCAATGTAAAATTCAGGTTTTCTGCAAGCCACAGCCTCCCCTTTAGACCCGCTCTAAGGCTGCCGCCAGCACCCACCGTCTTTCGATGTTTTCGGGTTGTCTGGCTTGAACCACTCCTTCTTCACCGCTACTGACGCCGCCCTGGCCGCCCCGCACTGCGGGCTGGCCCTGCGGACGTGCGCCTGCGCAACCTGCTGACCCCCGCCTACACACCATGCTGAGCCCCACCGCCCTTCGCCGCTGGAGCTGGACCCACAAGTGGTCCAGCCTGGTGTGCACCGTCTTCATGCTACTGCTGTGCATCACCGGCCTGCCGCTCATCTTTCACCACGAAATCGGCCACCTGCTGGGCACCGAAGTCGAAGCGCCCGCCATGCCCGCCAACACGCCGCGCGCTAGCCTCGACAAGGTGCTGGCCACCGCGCATGCGCTGCACCCGGACCGTGTGGTGCAGTTCGCATCGCCTGCCGAGGACGATGACAACGTGTGGTTCGTCACCCTCACGCCCACGCCAGCGCCCACCGATGATTTCCGCTCGGTGGCGGTGGATGCGCGCACAGCGCAGGTGCTGGCGCAGCCCCGGTTTGACGAGGGCTTCATGCATGTGATGTTCCGCCTGCATGTGGACCTGTTCGCAGGCCTGCCGGGCAAGCTGTTCCTGGGCTTCATGGGCTTGCTGCTGCTGGTGGCCATCGTCACCGGGGTGGTGCTGTATGCGCCCTTCATGCGCAAGCTGGCGTTTGGCGAGGTGCGGCGGGACCGCTCCACACGCGTGAAGTGGCTCGATCTGCACAACCTGCTGGGCATCGTCACGCTGGTGTGGGCGTTTGTGGTGGGCGGCACGGGCATGATCAACACGTGGGCCGACCTGCTCATCAAATACTGGCAGTACGACCAGCTCTCGCTGCTGCTCAAGCCGTATGAGGGCCAGCCCATCGTGCCCGCTGCCGAACGCGGGCCGCTGCAGCAGGCGCTGGAGGCGGCGCAGGCCCAGGCGCCGGGCACCAAGCTGTCGTTCATTGCGTTCCCCGGCACAGCGTTCTCCAGCCCGCACCACAACACGTTTTTCCTGCGCGGCAATGAGCCGCTCACCTCCAAGCTGCTCAAGCGGGCCGCTGCAGCAGGCGCTGGAGGCGGCGCAGGCCCAGGCGCCGGGCACCAAGCTGTCGTTCATTGCGTTCCCCGGCACAGCGTTCTCCAGCCCGCACCACAACACGTTTTTCCTGCGCGGCAATGAGCCGCTCACCTCCAAGCTGCTCAAGCCGGTGCTGGTGGATGCGCGCACGGCGCAGGTCACCGCCGCGCCCCAGCTGCCGTGGTATCTGACAGCGCTGCTGGTGTCGCAGCCACTGCACTTTGGCGACTACGGCGGCATGCCGATGAAGATCCTCTGGGCGCTGCTGGACATCGCCACCATCGTGGTGCTGGGCAGTGGGCTGTACCTGTGGCTGCGCAAGGGTGTGCAGGCGGCCAGCCCTTCAGTCCACGCGGCGGACAAGTCTGCTGGCGTTTTTGCAGGCGGCGCATTGCCTGCATCGGGCGCAGCGCGCTCCACCGAGGGCGCTGTATGAACAAGCACCGCCGTTTCTGGGCCCTGTGGGGCTGGCCCATCGTGATGGGCGTGCTCACCACCACCGGGCTGCTCACGGCCCTGGTGTCTGACACCTGGGGCGATTGGTGGTCGTGGGCAGCGCTGGGTGTGCCGGTGGCGGTGATGGGCTGGTACAGCTGGCCCCGCAGATCCGCAGCCACTGCACACGCCGTCCCACCCCCCACCAATCCATCCGGCACGTCCGGCGCATCTCCGCGCTGAGTTTCTTGTTTCCTTGATCGCATCCTCCATGCATTACCAACCGTCACCCTGCGCCGCCCCTCTGCTGCGCCCTGCGCTGTCTGCCACCCCCATTGCACTGGCTGCGGCCGCGATGGTGCTGGCCCTGGCCACACCCGCGCTGCATGCACAGCCCACCGCAGCCCCCACCACGGCGGGCGAGGGCAAGGCCCTGTCCACCGTCACCGTCAACGCCAGTGCCGACGCATCGGCCCAAGGCCTGTCGCCCGCCTACCCCGGCGGCCAGGTGGCGCGCGGCGCGCGTGCGGGCATTCTGGGCACGCGCGATGCGATGGACACGCCGTTCTCCGCCATCAGCTACACCAACGAATTGATCCTGGACCGCCACGCCCGCAGCGTGGGCGATGTGCTGCAAAACGACCCCACCGTGCGCGTGGCGCGCGGCTTTGGCAACTTCCAGGAGTCATACTTCATCCGCGGCTTCCTGCTCGACTCGGACGACACCGCCTACAACGGCCTGTACAGCCTGCTGCCCCGCCAGTACATCGCCACCGAGCTGTTCGAGCGCGTGGAAGTGCTGCGCGGCGCATCGGCCTTTTTGAACGGTGCCAGCCCCGCAGGCGGGGGCATTGGCGGCAGCACGCAACTGGCGGCCGACATTGCCCGCCGCTTTGGGCCCGATGGCAACACCGGTGGCTACCCCGGCTCGGGCTACCTGACGGTGAGCGCCCCGCGCACCGTAAGCCTGAGCGCCAGCGTGGATTTCTAAGCCTCCGAACGCTCACTGGGCGCAGGCTCTGTGCAGCCCGCTGCACAGCATGGGCTGCACCCAAAAACTTTAAGTCAAAACAGCCACCAGCGCTTATTTAGCAAGCGCAGGCAGCTATCAAAACATGAGCGTTTTCATCCCTACACCTGTGGGGCTGGACGTGCTCGCCCTGTGATTTCTGCAAACCCGTTTTAACCCACCGCAAGGAGCTGACTGCCATGAACCAACGTTTGAACACCCGCGCCACAGGCCTGACCCGCAGCCTGATCGCCGCCGCCCTGCTCGCCACCACCGGCCTGGCCGCACAAGCCCACCAGGTGTGGCTGGAGCACAGCGGCAGCCAGGCCAAACTGCACTTTGGTGAATACAACGATAACGTGCGCGAAACCTCGCCCGGCCTGCTCGACAAGTTCAAGGGCGTGCCCGTGCTGGAACAGACGGTGGCAGGTGCCAAGCAGCACGTGGAAGGTCAGCTGACCAAAGAAGCTTTCACCTACACCACCGCCCCCAACGCCGAGACGCTGTTTGCCGACGCTGCCTACCCGCTGATCGACCGCACCAAGGCCAACCTGCCCCCGCTGCTGTGGAAGCCCACCGCCCGCTGGGTGGCCAGCCTGGCCAAACCCGTCGCGCCGACCGCCACGCTGGACCTGGTGCCCACCGGCAAGCCCGGCCAGCTGAAGGTGGTGTTCCACGGCGCCCCGCTGCCCAAGGCCAAGGTGGAGCTGGTGTCCCCCTCCGGCTGGGCGCGTGAAGCCACCAGCGGCGACGACGGCACCGTCACCTTCGCCCTGCCCTGGAAGGGCCAGTACGTGGCCGAGGTCAAGCACAGCGACAAAACCCCTGGCGAGGCCCAGGGCCAGAAGTACGGCGAGGTCAGCCACCTCATCACACTGAGCTTTGTGCAAGCCGAAGGCATGGCGTCGCCTGCGATGCCTGCTGGCCACGCACATTGAATCAAAATGGCTGTTAGCGCTTGATGCACAAGCGCCAGCAGCTATATTTTTAATAGCACTGACTTGAATGCTGCCGCTGGCACTGGCGATAAGCCAGTGCGGCGGCGCTCACCCTTGCAGGGCCAGCGGCCGGTGGCGGCCTCTGCGCGCCACGGTGGCGCGGCGCCACACCTTCAGCACATGCCGCACCGCGCGGGCCAGGGCTTCGTCCAACGCGGTGCGCCAATCGCCCGCCACCGAAGACACGACCACCTCACCCGCGCCATCGGTGCGCAAGGCAATCTGGCAGCGCTTGTCCAGCCCGCCGCGGGGGCCATTCACATCAGCCAACTGCACATCGGCCCTGGGCACGAGGGCATTCAATCGCCGCAACGCAAACCGCACGCGGCGCTCTACGGTGTCACGCATCAAGGCGGCTTCGGGGTGGCGAGACTTGAAAAGTATCTGCATCAGCGTTCTCCTTGGTTGGAGCCCTCACCTTAGTGCCGGACATGCCGCCGTCACAGCAGGTTTTCTCAGAACATGGCCTCCAAAAAACCTGTGTCGCCGTCACTAGCGACATCCAGGTCATTTCGATAAAACCAACGCAGTGCTCACAAAAAACCTGCTTGGTGGCACAGGTGGAAAGCCACACATTCAAGGCTGTGTTCACCACCCAGGAGATGCTCCATGAAAACCCCTCGCACCTTGCGCCCCACGCTATTGCAGCGCCTGCGGGCCTTGTGGGACCAGGCCGTGCACAGGCTTTGGCATTGGTCTCAACGCAGCACCACCACACGGGCGCCCGTCCTGGTACCCGTGCGTGTGCGGGATGAGCGCCACCTGCCGCACCACCCACAGCGCCAAAGGCAGCGCTATCGCCCTTACGGCGACTGACCATCACCATCGAAACCACCCACACACACTTGGAGGAAACCACCCCATGCGCAGCTACCCCCGCAACAGTCCCCAGGCCGCCGCACGCATCGTTGCGCTGCTGTTGATTGCCGACGGCCATGTCAGCCGCTCGGAGATGGATGCCCTGTACGGGCGCGACATTGAGAACGAGCTGGGCTTACCACCCAGCGCATTCGGCAAGGTGCTGCACACGCTGTGCGAAGACCTGCTGATGGGCATGCGCGACCGGCGTTTGCTCACAGGCCACATCGACGATGCCACGCTGGCCGCGCTCCTGGACGAAGTGACCGATGCCGTCCTGCGCCAAAAGGTTTTGTACTTTGCCGATGCGGCCGCCACCGCAGACCAGCATGTGGCATCGGCCGAGGCGTGGGTGATGGAAGCAGCGCTGAAGCGCTGGCACATGGAAGAAGCCGCAGCCCAGGCTTGAGGCACCGGCAACTTGCCTACCGCGGCGAGCCGCCCCCGTGCGCAGCAGCCACCATCTGGCGCACCAGGGGATGGTGCTGCCCCCGGCGCGACCAGATGGCGTGCACTTCTTCGTGAATGTCGGGGCTGTCGCCCAGCAGGCGCAGCCCGCGCACCAGACCCACATCCTGCGCACCCAGCTGGCTGACGGGGAACACCCCCAGCCCACGCGCAGCAAACACCGCCAGCAGGGCGCTGTCCTCAAACTCGCCCACCACCCGGGGCCGCAGGCCCAGGTCGTGAAACCACCCGTCCAAGGTCGTGCGCAACGGCGAATGCACGGTGGGCAGCAGCACCGGCAATTCCTGGAGCGACTGCGGAAACCGGTCACGCGCTGATTTCTTGACCAGCGAGGCCGGCCCGTACCACTGCACCGCAGTGCGTGCCATGCGCTCGCTGGAAAGCCGCTGGTTGGGATTGCGCGGCGCGGCCTGGCCTGCCAGCACCACGTCCAGCTGGTGCAGCGCCAGTTCGGACAGCAGCTCGTCAAACTCGCCCTCGTGGCACACCAGTCGCAATTGGGGGTGGGCCAGCACGGGCTCCAGCAGCGCATGGGCTGCCAGTTTAGAGATGCCATCCGACAGCCCGACCGACAGCCGCGCCACCGGGCTGCTGGCCGCTTCACGCACTTCCTGGGTGATGCACTCACCCAACTGAAAGATGGCTTCTGCCCGCGCGTAGGCTGCCTGGCCGGCCTCGGTCAGGGCCACGCCACGGCCCGAGGGCTTGAGCAACTGGTGCCCCAGGGACTTTTCCAGTTCTCGCACCTGCGCGCTGATGGTTTGCACGGCCATCTGCAACCGGTCTGCCGCGCGGGCAAAGCCGCCTTCCTTGGCAACCATCCAGAAGTAGTACAGGTGACGGTAGTTGAGCATGCACCCTCCGGTTCGAAAAAACCGAATACTAGGTTCGAGCCAGGCTGGTGTCTATTTCTCGTCGCCATCCCCATACTGCACGCCTGTATTTCACTAAAGGAAACGATCCATGTTCTATGCCATCAGCTGGTTTGTCTCGTTGTCGTTGCTGGCGATCTGGTCGCTGCTGTGCTGGGGCGTGCATGCATTCACCGTGTGGGCCATGTCCAGCGCTGGCGCACTGGCAACCGGTGCGGCAGGCGCTGCATCAGTGCAGGCCGTGCTGCTGCCTGCGTGGCTGCAAGGGTGGATACCGCCCGAGCTGCTGCAAACGCTGGAGAGCTGGGTCACTTCCGCAGGCCCCATGTTGCAAGGTGTGCTGGAAAGCGTGCCCGCCCTGGCGGGCGCCGTGACCGTGCTGGCCTGGGGCATCTGGGGGCTGGGAGCGATCTTCCTGCTCGCCCTGGCAGTGGGCGTGCATGTGCTGATCAGCCTGATCAAGCGCAACGGTCGCTCGTTGGAGCAAGTAGCGCAAACGGCCCGCAGCCGCATGGCGCAAGGAGGCTGAACACGCGGCTACGCCGCCAGGCTATTCAGGCGCCGGGCGGCGTAGCGGCAGGCTTGGTTTGCATGGCGCGGTGAGCCGCCAGCACCAGCAGCGCCAAGAAGGCCACGGCGCCCCACAGCATCCAGCGCAGATAGGCGGGGGGCGATACGTCCACCCGCGCCTCACTAGGCTGTGTGGCTGCAAACACGCCATTGAGCCGCGCAGCCGCCGCCTCTGCCTCAGACAGTGCGCTGCCTCCCTCAAACTCGGCCGCAAAGACATCGCCCGCAGAGGAAGCCAAGTACAGCAGTATCCGGTCTGGCCCCTTGCGAACGTCTTTCAAACGCACCACCGCTTTCGGGTCGCTGCCCAGCGTGAACCGATGGGCCGTGGTGGCCGAAGACGTTTCGCGTTCGATGGCACAAGTGATCTGCACGTCTTTTCTGCATTCCACGCTATAGCCCCGCACCGGCCCCCAATAGGCGACGGCGAACGCCGCCACCAGCAAAGGGCCCAGCAGCAGAGGGACGATGTACTTCATGCGAAGACGCCCACGGGAGTGAAGTGGGGACAACGACAACGTGCGGGCACAGGCAGACTCGTTACGCGTTCATGATCGAGACCAGGCGCGTGTTCAAGTGCGCCTCCACCGCCTCGGAGCCACCTTCGGAGCCATAGCCCGAATCCTTCAAGCCACCAAAGGGCAGTTCAGCAGCAGGGGCTGCCGCCTGGTTGATCCAGAGCATGCCTACTTCCAGGCGCTGGGCCAGCAGGTGGGCGTTTTTGAGCGAGGTGGTGAAGGCGTAACCGGCCAGGCCGAACGGCAGGCGGTTGGCTTCGGCAATGGCGTCTTCGATCTTTTCAAAGCCACGCACGGCGGCCACGGGGCCGAAGGGTTCTTCGTTAAAGATGCGGGCCGACAGGGGCACGTCATTGAGCACGGTGGGCTGGAAGAAGTTGCCTTCCGTACCAATGCGCTGGCCACCTGCCGCCAGCTGGGCGCCTTGCTGCACGGCGTCGGCCAGCAGATCGGTCATGGCGGTGATGCGGCGCGGGTTGGCCAGGGGGCCCATCTGCGTGCCTTCGGCCAGGCCGTCGCCCACCTTCAGGTTCTGGGCATGGCGCGCAAAGGCAGCGACAAACTCAGCGCGGATGCTCTCGTGCACCAGAAAGCGTGTGGGCGAGATGCACACCTGCCCCGCGTTGCGGAACTTGGCACCGCTGGCCACGCGGATGGCCAGCTCGACGTCGGCGTCCTCGGCCACGATAACGGGGGCGTGGCCACCCAGCTCCATCGTCACGCGCTTCATGTGCTTGCCCGCCAGGGCCGCCAGTTGCTTGCCCACGGGGGTCGAGCCCGTGAAGGTGACCTTGCGGATGACGGGGTGCGGGATGAGGTAGTTGGAGATTTCTGCCGGGTCGCCATAGACCAGGCCCACGGTGCCAGCGGGCACGCCTGCATCGGCAAAGGCGCGGATCAGCTCTGCGGGGCTGGCGGGGGTTTCTTCAGGCGCCTTGACCAGGATGGAGCAGCCTGCGGCCAGGGCAGCGGCGAGCTTGCGCACGACTTGGTTGATGGGGAAGTTCCAGGGCGTGAAGGCTGCCACAGGGCCCACGGGGTCCTTGATCACCAACTGCTGGGCCTTGAGGTTGCGCGAAGGCACGATGCGGCCGTACACGCGCTGGGATTCGTCGGCAAACCATTCGATGATTTCTGCGGCCGACATGGTTTCGACCTTGGCCTCGGCCAGGGGCTTGCCCTGCTCTTGCACCATGATGGCGGCTATTGAATCGGCACGCTCGCGGATCAATGCGGCCGCGCGGCGCATGGTCTTGGCGCGGTCTACGGCGGGGATGTCGCGCCAGGCTTCAAAGCCTTTTTGGGCGGCTTCCAGGGCGCGGTCCAGATCGGCCTTGCTGGCGTGCGCCACCCGGCCGATTTCTTTGCCGGTGGCGGGGTTGTGCACGGCAATGGTTTTGCCGTCTGCAGCGTCCTGCCAAGTGCCTGCAATGAAAAGACGGGTGTGGGGGTAGCTCATGCAAAAACTCCTGTGGTGAAAACAAAAGACGGTGGCCAGCACGGGCTGTGCACCTTGATGAGATGACTTTCAAGCCAGACAAAGTGCCGGTGCCTGAGCGAACACCACACTATAGGCGCAGCGCCAGCGGGCCGTTGTAGTTGTATGACAACCCGAGGCAATGGTGGGGGTACTGCACCCCTGCCCTTTGCGCTCCGTCAACGGCTTGCGCCTTGCAGCGCCTGCACCTTCACCCGCTGATCAGGGTGCAGCAGCCACGCGCGGGGCCGCATCGCCCCAGTCGCCGCCCAGCGCGCGGATGAGCCCCACCCTGGCCGTGTACTGCGCGGTGCGCACCTGCAGCGCCTGGCGGCGGTTGCGCAGTTCGCTGCGGCG
>ENA-UOOA01006202-UOOA01006202.1-human-gut-metagenome-genome-assembly--contig:-P61old-NODE-6202-length-11714-cov-16.191183_pt1 | contig 11714 bp, 8 predicted proteins | sample MGYA00242467_ERZ724014 | MGnify/ENA metagenome assembly ERZ724014
CGATGGCAAGGTAGATGAGCAGCGCACCGATGCCCCACATCACCACCATCTGCCAGGTCAGATTCCCAAAATTGGAAAAGAGACTGGCGAATGTGTTCAGAAGATCCATATTTATTTTTCCTCCTTATGTTCCTGTGCCGGGCAAGAAAAAAGAGACCCCTGCCACAGCACTCTGTCTGTGACAAAAGTCTCAAGCCAACACATGACATCGGGCATTTCTGCCGTGATGACGCTGCCATGCAGCACCCCGCAGGCCCTGCGGGATGCCCTTTACTCCCTTTTATCGATTCTAATTAAATCAGAATGCAGTCCCCTCTGTCAAGGGGTTCCTGCATTTCTTTGCCAAACTTTGCTTCAGCGCTCAAACGTTGTGCTGAGGGTGGTCTCCCAGGTCTGGCCGGGGGCAAGGCAGGCGGCAGCGGCGCGCTGGCTCCATTCCTGGGGATCGGTCTGGGCACCGGGCAGGGAGTGCCACGGCTCAATGCAGACAAAGCGCACAGGCTTTGCCGGAGCCGACCAGATGAGGGTGTAGGGGTAGCCCTCCACATTGCAGACGATTCCCTTGCCGGTGTCCTTTTCGTAGATGCCCAGCGTGCGGCTGCGCAGACCGGCCATGCAGAAGCTGTCGTTCTCAAACAGATCGTCTGTCAGGGGGATGCTCTGCTCGTTCTTCCACCGGTAACCGCACTTGCCGGTCAGCAGACCGTTGGGGTAAGCGTCCAGGATCATCGGGCTCTCCGGCTGGTCGAAGCGGAACTCGTAATCGGTGGTGGTATGCTTGTCATCAAAGGGGATGCGGAACGCCGGGTGGTAGCCGATGCCGAACTGCAGCTCCTCGGCGGCATCGGCGGGGTTGGTGACGGTCAAGGTGTGGTGCACCGTCCTGCCCTCCAGCCGGAAGGTACTGGTCAGAACAAAATCAAACGGGAAGCGCTCTGCCTTGCTCTTTTCATCCGAGCGCAGCTCCAGCCGGATGGTGTCGCCCTCGGCGCAGAGCAGGGTGTGCTCCACGTCCCGGGCAAAGCCGTGCTGACCGCCGGGGTAGGTCTTGCCCTTATGGGTAAAGGCCCCGCCGGTCAGCTTGCCCGTCCAGGGGAAAAGGATGGGGGCGTGGCGCTTCCAGACAGCCGGGTCGGCCTGCCAGAGCATCTCCTGCCCGGCGGCATTTTTCAGGCTGACTGCTTCGGCACCGTGGGTATCCACGGTCAGGGTCAGGAATTCGTTGTGAATGGTTGCCTGCATGATTCATCTCTCCTTTTTATCTGTTGACGATGTGCTCGCCGTTTCCTTCCAGCCAGGTGCGCAGGTTCCGGGTGGTAATGTCCATCAGGTTCTGCAAAGCCTCCCGGGTCGTCCACGCAATGTGCGGTGTCAGGATCGCGTGGGGTTCTGCCCGCAGGGGGCTTTCCTGAGGCAGAGGCTCGGTGACAAAGGCATCGGCCCCGTAAAAGCCCAACTGACCGCTGTGGAGGGCCGCTGCCACGGCCTCCTCATCCACCAGCGCGCCCCGGGCCGTGTTGAGCAGAATGGCCCCGGGCTTCATCTTCGCCAGCGCCTCCGCGTTGACAAGGCCCCAGGTCTGGGGCGTGGCCGGGCAGTGCAGGCTGAGGATATCGCACCGCCTCAGCAGGGTATCATAATCCACAAACTCCACACCGTCGGCGGCGTATTCGGGCCGGACGGTGCGGGTGCAGACCAGCACCTCCATGCCAAAGGCTCTGGCAATGCGGGCCGACTGCCGCCCGATGCTGCCATAGCCGTAAACGCCATAGGTCTTGCCATAGAGCTCCATCTGGGGCAGCAGGCCGATGCTCTCCGGGATATCCAGCTGCCAGCACCCCTGCTTGACGGCACGGTTGTAGCGCTCCGCGCACTGGCAGATGGCCAGCAACAGACTGAAGGTCATCTGGGCCACGCTGTAGGTAGAATAGCCCGGCACATTGGCCACTGCAACGCCGTGGCGGCGGCAGGCTTCCAGATCCAGGTTGTCGGTGCCCGTGGCGATGATGCCCACCCATTTCAGGTTCGGGCACTGCTGTAAGATCTCCTCATCCATGCGGCACTTGTTCAGCAGAACGATGTCCGCATCTCCAATGCGGGGGGCGATTTCCTCGTAGGCCGTGCGGACATAGCTGGTGGTATCGGGCACCAGCGCCTTTACCCCCGACCAGTCGAGGTCGCCTTCCTCCATAACATAGCTTTCCAGAATGACAGCTTTCATCTCAGTCCTCCAACAATACGTCCTCGCTCAGCACCTGACCGATGGGCTTTGCAATGCACAGGTCTGCCTGTGCATCGGCCCCGGTGGGCTGCATGTTGATGACCACCAGATGGCGGCCACGGAAGTACCGGATGAGCCCCGCCGCCGGGTAGACCACCAGACTGGTGCCGCCGATGATGAGGGTATCCGCCTTGCGGATGGCAGACACGGCCCCGGAGAGCACTTCCTCGTCCAACCCTTCCTCGTACAGAACAACATTCGGCTTGACGATGCCGCCGCACTTGGGGCAGCGGGGCACGCCGGTACTGTTGGCAATGAAGTCCACATCGTAGAACGCGCCGCACTTCACACAGTAGTTGCGCAGGGTGCTGCCGTGGAGCTCGTAAACGGTCTTGGACCCCGCCGCCTGATGCAGGCCGTCGATGTTCTGGGTGACGATGGCTTTCAGCCTGCCCTCCCGCTCCAGCTTTGCCAGCCGCAGGTGGGCAGCGTTGGGCTTTGCCCCCTTCACAATAAGCTTATCCCGGTAGAACCGGTAGAACTCCTCAGGGTTCTCCTCCCAGAAGGTATGGCTCAGGATGGTCTCGGGCGGGTAATCGTACTTCTGGTGGTACAGGCCGTCCACGCTGCGGAAATCAGGGATGCCACTTTCAGTGGAGACCCCCGCGCCGCCAAAAAAGACGATGCGGTCGCTCTCGGCAATGATTTTTTCCAGTGCAGGAACCATAAAAGAAACGCTTCCTTTCCGGCAGATCGTTGTGTTTTGGATAGCTCCAGTATAACACAAATCCAGAGGAAAGGAAGCGTTTCTTTTTTTGATGGGATCGTCCCCTTGCTCAGCGCCCGTTTTCGGCAAACAGGGTCCCCAACGCATCCAGCAGATCATGCGGGAGCATCCCGGTTTCCCCGTGCAGGGCAGCGGCACGGTCGGCAGCTGCACCATGGAGATAAACGGCACAGGCAGCAGCCTCAAAGGCAGGCAGACCGCAGGCCAGCAGGGCGCTGATCATACCCGCCAGCACATCCCCGCTGCCGCCCCGGGAAAGCCCCGGGTTGCCGGTGGGATTGACCGCGCAGCGGCCATCCGGCCCTGCAATGACGGTATGTGCCCCCTTCAGCACCACCACAGCATTCCATGCTTTCGCATAGCACAGTGCCGTGCCTTCCCGGTCCGCGTTGATCTCTGCCGCAGAGTGTCCGGTCAGCCGGGCCATCTCGCCGGGGTGGGGCGTTAAAATCAGTTCTCCTTGAGGGTGAGGCATTTTTTCCGTTTGGAGCAGGTCAGCGGCGGCGTTCAGTCCGTCCGCATCCAGCACTGCACTGCCGGAAAAACCGGGCAGGAGCGTTTTTACCAGCGCCCGGGTCTCGGCGGCACGGGCTGCGCTCTGGGCCGTATAGCCCAGCCCGGGGCCCACCAGCAGGACAGAGGCCTTCTGCCGCCGGATGCGGTCGATATTCTGGGGCGAGATGCCGCCCTCGGCCCCCGCTTCGCAGGGGCAGAGGCAGCACTCGGGCAGGCGGGCGGCCACCGCCGCCAGCACCGGCTCCACACTTGCCAGCGTAACGATACCGGCCCCTGCGCGCAGGGCACCTTCCACGGCCAGCGCCGCCGCGCCCCGGTAGGACGCACTGCCCGCCACCGCCAGCACGGAGCCAAAGGTCCCCTTATGCGCATCCCGGGGGCGGGGCTGGATGGCCTGCCAGACAAAATCGGAAGTTATTGTCATTTTATCACGCACCCTTTCATACAACCTCTCAGTCGGGCTTGCGGCTCAACCCCCCAGTCGCCTGCGGCGACAGCCCCCACTAGTAGGGGGGCCTTGGCATTTCGTAAAGCTCGTCCTCTTTGCCAAGGCCGCCCCTATCAGGCAACGACGACGACCGCCGCCAGTGGCGAAAACAGGGAGGAGTTGTTGGGGCGAACCCCCCAGTCGCCTGCGGCGACAGCCCCCACTAGTAGGGGGGCCTTGGCATTTCGTAAAGCTCGCCCTCTTTGCCAAGGCCGCCCCTATTAGGGGCGGTGGCATCCCGCAGGGATGACGGTGGGGTTTAACCCTGCAAATACCTCCGGATCTCCTTCTCCGCCTCCTGCACTTCTTCATGGAACATGCGGGCAGAGACACGGAGGGCACCATGGCCCAGGATGATGACCTGTTCCATGCCATCGGAGGTGGCCACGCGGACGCAGCGGCCCTTGCCGATCTCATGGGTGACACGCTCGATGAACATATCGGCGGTCTCGGCTTCCCGGGTGTAGACCACATGGATATTGTGGTACTGCTCTATGCTGCCGGGGCTGCCCGGCACACGGTAGGCATCAAACACAAGGATGAGCACGCACTTCTTAAAGCCCTGATAGTTGCAGAGGATGTCCATCAGCCTGTGGCGGGCCGCTTCCAGGCTCTCTTTGGAGAGCGCGTTCAGCTCGTCCCATGCAAAGATGATGTTGTAGCCGTCCACCAGCAGGTATTCGGGCTGAATCTCCCACTGCTCGGCGTTGAAATCAGGGCGTTCCCGCTTCTGGGTGGGGCGGAACGCCGCCAGCGGGTCCCGCTTGATGGGCCCATAGGTCTGTTCAAAGATCTTCAGCAGCTCAGCATCCTCTTCCAAAGTAGCACGATAGGCGGCCATCCGGCGGGGACGGGCCTGCACCGCTTCCTCGGTCTTGGCAGTCTTGCCCCAGCCGCTGTCCACATGCATGTGGCTGCGCACCTGCTCCCAGGGCACCACAAATCCGGCCCCGTGGGCGCAGAACACCGAATCCGCCGGGTTGTCGAGGTCGTGTTCCAGCTCATAGCCCGCAGCCTCGATGACCTCTGCTGCATTGTGGCAGGGACGGTAACCGTCCAGCGTCAGGGTCAGGTGTCCCCTGCCCCGGGTGTAGCCCACCACCTCCATGGGGTAGCTGCGCATGGTGGAGGCCGGTGCCGTGCCGGTGAGCAGGGTGGTATCCCCGTCGGCTCCGGTCTCGGGCGGGTCAAAGCTGCCGCCCATGTTCTGGATATCGTTCATGGCGCGTCCCACGTTGTCAGAGGGCAGCTCCAGTCGGAAGGCATACCACGGCTCCAGCAGCTGGGTCTTGTGGATCTGGTCTGCCATCATCAGGCCCTGCCGGACGGCACGGTAGGTCGCCTGCCGGAAGTCGCCGCCCTCGGTGTGCTTGAGGTGGGCGCGGCCCGCAATGAGGGTGATCTTCACATCGGTCAGGGGTGCCCCGATGAGCACACCCAGATGTTGCTTTTCCTCAAGATGCGTCAGCACCAGCCGCTGCCAGTTCTTGTCCAGCACCTCTTCCCGGCAGTCGGCGGCAAACTGCATCCCGCTGCCCCGAGGCAGCGGCTCCAGCTTGAGGTGGACTTCCGCATAGTGGCGCAGGGGCTCGTAGTGGCCCACACCCTCCATGGCTTCGGTGATGGTCTCCTTATACAGGATGCCGCCGGGGCCGAAGCTTACCTCCAGCCCGTACCGCTCGGCCAGCAGGCTTTTCAGCACCTCCAGCTGGATCTCGCCCATCAGCTGGACATGGATCTCGCCCAGGGTCTCGTTCCAGACCACATGGAGCTGGGGCTCCTCCTCTTCCAGCCGATGGAGCTTTCCCAGCGCGGCGTGCACATCCGCGCCCTCGGGCAGCAGCACCTGATAGCTCAGCACCGGCTCCAGCACCGGCAGGTCGCTGTCCCGTTCCGCCCCCAGACCCTCGCCCGGGCGGGCTTTGGTCAGGCCGGTAACGGCGCACACCTGGCCGGGGCCGATGCACTCCGCCAGCGTAAACTTTGCGCCGGAGTAGAGCCGCAGCTGGTTGGCCTTTTCGGCCCATGGCTCCCCGTCGACCTCTCCGGTGAGCTGGGCTTTCACCTTGAGCGCGCCGCCGGTCACCCGCAGCCAGGTCAGGCGGTTCCCCTGCTCATCCTGGCTCACCTTGAATACCTTGGCCCCGAAGGCTTCCAGCGCGGGGGCCGGGCGGGTATACCGGTCAAGGCCCTCCACCAGCGCATCCACACCCTGCAGCTTCAGGGCTGAGCCAAACCAGCAGGGAAACACATGCCGCCGGGCAATGGCGGGGATGAGGTCGGTATCGGTCAGGCTTCCCCGGTCCAGCATCGTCTCCATCAGCCGCTCATCGCAGAGAGCCAGCGCCTCGTCCCGGTCGGCCTGCTCTGCCCCAAAATCCACAAAGCCATCCCCCAGCCGACGGTTCAGCTGGGTCAGAAGCGCTTCCCTGCCCGGGCCGGGCAGGTCCATCTTGTTCACGAACACAAAGGTGGGGATGCGGTACCGCCGCAGCAGCCGCCAGAGCGTCTCGGTATGGCTCTGCACGCCGTCGGTGCCGCTGATGACCAGCACCGCATAATCCAGCACCTGCAGTGTCCGCTCGGTCTCCGTGGAAAAATCCACATGGCCCGGGGTGTCCAGCAGGGTAAAATCGGTATTGCCCGCTGTGAAGAGAGCCTGCTTGGAGAAAATGGTAATACCGCGCGCCTTTTCCAGCGCGTCGGTGTCCAGAAAGGCATCCTTATGGTCCACCCGGCCCAGCTTGCGAATGGTGCCGGTGCCGTAGAGCAGGGCCTCGGAAAGGGTGGTCTTGCCGCTGTCCACATGGGCCAGAATGCCGATGACCAGCTGCTTGTGCTCTTGTTCCATGCCGCGGCCCCCTTACAGCACGCTGGCGATCAGCGCAGCAGCGACCAGCGGCAGGCCCAGCACCAGATTGGAGAGCAGGCTGCAATAGGTGCGCTCCTCGGGTTCCAGCTCCTCAAAGGAGACGATCTTCTCATCCGCATAGTCGATGATGGAGCGGGTGGAATGGATCTTTTTCTGCCGCTTGCCCATCCCCTTGAATTCCTCCAGCAGATGGTGGATGGTCACGCCATCTAGCCGCAGGTAGTCCACCCAGGCCCAGATGAGCAGCACCACGCCGCACAGAAAGCCCGGGGCCTCCCAGATGGTAAACGTGCCATCACTGACATAGCGCTGCCACAGCAGCATCAGCACGGCCACGATGGAGGTGCGGGTCACGGTCTTATATAAAATGGGGTGGAACATGTAGCGTTTGTACATCGAGGTCAGTTTCTTCATGGTGCGCTCCTTATTGATACAGATACACTTTATTGTATCATGTTTTTGTGAAAAAAGATAGCTGTTTTGTGCGCACAGCGTGAACAGTTTTTCTCTTTCGCCTGTTCTTCACAGATATACAGTTCTTTCCATTTTATAGTAATTTTTTCCACATTCTTTTTCCATGAAAGTGTTTGTCACCGTTTTGTTTCCAATTCTATGCTGTGGCGGATTGACTTCTTTCCAGTAAAGTGCTAAAATATACAGTGGTGCGACTTTTGTCTTTCCTGTGCACTTTTTGGAAAGGCAGACAGCCTCACTGCGTTTAGGAAAAGGAAAAACGCGCGGCTCTGTCCGCGCAAGATCTGGGAGGATCATCCAATGAGCTTCAATTTTGATCGCCGCACCTTCCTGAAGGGTGCAGGTGCTGTGGGTGCCGCCAGCCTGCTGGCAGCCTGCGGCGAAAAGTCCAACAACACCGGCAATGGTGCTGCCGCCAGCGGCGCTGCTGCCCCCAACTCCACCGGCGCTACCCCCCTGAAGGAGTTCATCTCCTTTGAGAGTGGCAACCGTGAGCTGGAAAGCTGGAACATGCTGTACACCCAGAAGGCTGAAGATGCCAACGTGGTCACCAACCTGTGGGACGGTCTGCTGAGCTTTGACTGCTACGGCAAGGTGGTGCCCGCCATCGCTTCCAGCTGGGAGCACAATGAGGATGCCACTGTCTGGACCTTCCACCTGCGGGACGACGTGGACTGGGTGGATTGCAACGGTGAGGTGAAGGCTCACCTGACCAGCAAGGACTTCCTGGTTGGTTTTGAATGGGTGATGAACGCCATCAAGAACGAGGCCAACAACACCTCCATGCCCAACGATACCATTGTGGGTGCTTACGAGTACTACGAGCTGACCAAGGAAGCCGGTGACGCTGCTGCTGACATGACCTACGAGGACATGCTGGCTGCCGGTGTGGGCATCGAAGCTCCGGATGATTACACTCTGGTGTTCACCTGCCCCAGCGCCTGCCCCTACTTTGATACCGTTGCCGCCTACAACAGCTTCTACCCCGTGGCCCCTGCTCTGATCGAGGAGCTGGGTGTCGATGGCTTCCGGAGCTGCGACAACACCACCATGTGGTACAACGGACCCTATGTGGTGGAGGAGTACATCCAGGGCAACACCAAGAGCTACATCCCCAACCCCAACTACTACGACGCTGCCAACGTCAGCCGCTTTGAGCGCTTCACCGTCACCATGATCAGCGACGGTTCCATCAGCCTGCAGCTGTATCAGAACCGCGAGCTGGACGAGGTGGACCTGGGCGAGAGCAACATCACCACCATTCAGTCCGATCCTTCCAACGAGTACAATCAGCAGCTGTGCGAGAAGCGTGCCAAGAAGTTCAGCTACTGCTTCATCTTCAACTACGACAAGAAGAACACCGACGGCACCCCCGATGAGAACTGGAACAAGGCCATTGCCAACAAGGCCTTCCGTCAGTGCTTCTCCAAGGGCATGGTGCTGAACAAGTTCTTCGCCCGTTACAACCCCATCAATCCCCTGAAGTGCGAGAACGACTTCTTCACCATGAAGGGCCTGTGCTACACTTCCGATGGCACCGACTATACCAACCTGGTGGCCAAGGAGATGGGTCTGGACGGCGAGGCTTACGACGGCAAGACCATGAAGCGCCTGCGCGCCAACAACGGCGACATCACCGAGCTGAAGAAGCAGGCCATGGAAGAGCTGAGCGCCATTGGTGTCACCTTCCCTGTTCACTGCTCCTACTATATTCTGGCCGGCTCCACCTCCGCTCTGGACAGCGCAACCGTGCTGAAGCAGTGCTTCACCGACAGCTTCGGTGATGACTTCATCGTGCTGGATATCAACACCTTCGTGTCCTCCACCATGAAGGAAGTCGTGGCGCCCAAGCTGCAGAGCTTCGTCCACATGGGCTGGGGCGCTGACTTCGGCGATCCCATCAACTTCCTGACCCAGATCATCGTTCACGACGACAATGCTTACTACAGCTGCAACATGACCAACATCGCAGGCATTGTGAACAATGGCCCCGCCAGCTACCAGAAGGATCTGGTTGCCGCCTACGAGAAGTTCACCGATCTGGTGAACGAGGGCCGTGCCATCGTTGACGACACCGATGCACGCTACGCTGCATTTGCCAAGGCCGAGGCTTACTTCCTGGACGAGAACCTGATCTTCCCCACCGTCTACGATATCACCTGGTGCCTGACCCACGTCAACGAGTACAGCAAGATCAACGCAATGTATGGTCCCTGCAACTACAAGGCTGTGAACTGGGAGACCAGCGAGGAGGCCTATACCACCGAACAGTACGATGCGTTTGCCGCCGCATTCGACGCAGCCACCCAGGCCTGATCGCGTGAACCAATAGCAAAAAGCAGAACCGGACGTTTTTGAAGCGTCCGGTTCTATTTTTTCTCCCTGACAGCACAAAACCCCGCCGCGCGGGAAAGCTCCCAGCGCGGCGGGGTCATTGTGTTAAAATACAGGAAAGCGGTTCAGCTTACAGCTGGCTTTCATACTCCTTGCGGTAGCCTTCCAGCTCACGCTGGTTGCCATACACAAAGTGGCCGTTTGCAATCTCTTCCCAGACCGGCTTATCCACGCTGTAATCGTGGATCGAGGGGTCATAGACCAGCAGCTTCTTGTGCTTTTCGAGGCTGGGGTCAGGGATGGGAACCGCGCTCAGCAGGGCTTTGGTGTAGGGATGCAGCGGATGGAGGAACAGCTCCTCCGCCTCAGCCAGCTCCACGATACGGCCCTTGCTGATAACAGCGATACGGTCCGAGATGAACCGGACCACCGACAGGTCATGTGCAATAAACAGGTAGGTCAGGCCGCGGCTCTTCTTCATCTCGTTGAGCAGGTTCAGCACCTGTGCACGGATGGAGACATCCAGTGCAGAGATGGGCTCATCGGCCACGATGAACTCCGGCTCCATGACCAGTGCACGGGCAATGCCGATGCGCTGGCGCTGGCCGCCCGAGAACTCATGGGGGAAGCGGGAGGCAAACTCCGGCAGCAGGCCGACCTCATGCAGGGCGTTCATCACCTTTTCATGCAGGTCTTCCTGATCCTTGTAGAGATGATGGTTCAGCAGGCCCTCAGCAATGATATACTCGACCTTGGCGCGCTCGTTCAGCGAAGCCATGGGGTCCTGGAAGATCATCTGGATCTTACGGATGACCTCTCTGTCCAGTTCCTTGGAGATCTTGCCGTTGATCTTCTGGCCCTTGAAGAAGATGTCGCCGCCGGAGGTCGGGTTGATGCGGCAGATGGCACGGCCAATGGTGGTCTTGCCGGAGCCGGACTCGCCGACCAGCGAGAAGGTCTCGCCCTTATAGATGTCAAAGTTGACATGATCGACAGCAACAAATTTCTTCTTACCGGAGCCAAAGGTGATCTGAAGGTCTTTCAGCTCAATCAGCTTTTCGCGTTCAGCCATTTAAGTTGGCGCCTCCCATCTTTCCCATTTTCTCACGCAGGTTCTGGATGGAGTGCGGCCGCTCGATCTTGGGAGCGCGCGGGTCCAGATACCAGGTCTTTGCGGCGTGGGTCTCGGACACCTGGAAGAACGGAGGCTCTTGCACAAAGTCGATTGCCAGCGCATGCTTGTTGCGGGGCGCAAATGCGTCACCCTTGATCTCGTTGAACAGGTTCGGGGGAGTACCATCCACGCTGGGCAGGGCCTCACCCTTGGTGCCCAGCTGCGGCAGAGCCTGCAGCAGAGCCCAGGTGTAGGGGTGCCATGCGTCGTAGAAGATCTCCTCCACGGTGCCGTATTCCACGATCTGGCCGGCGTACATCACGGCCACACGGTCTGCCACGTTTGCCACAACACCCAGGTCATGGGTGATGTAGATAACGGACATGCCCAGCTCCTTCTGCAGGTCGCGGATCAGCTGCAGGATCTGTGCCTGAATGGTCACGTCCAGCGCAGTGGTGGGCTCGTCGCAGATCAGGATCTGCGGGCGGCAGGCCGCTGCAATGGCAATGACGACACGCTGACGCATACCGCCGGAGAACTCGTGGGGGTACTGCTCGTACCGACGCTCGGGGTCGGGGATACCCACCTTGCCCAGCATCTCGATGGCAGCCTTTTTGGCTTCCTCACCCTTCAGACCCTGGTGATGCTCAATGCTCTCCTGGATCTGCTTGCCGATCTTCTTCAGCGGGTTCAGACTGGTCATAGGGTCCTGCATGACCATGGCGATCTTTTTGCCGCGGACACCCAGCCAATCCTTCTCGGTGAACTTGGTCATATCGCGGCCTTCGTACATGATGGAGCCGCCGGTAATCATACCGTTGGCATCCAGCATACCCACAAAGGTCTTGGTGAATACGGACTTGCCCGAGCCGGACTCGCCCACGATAGCAAGGGTCTCGCCTTCGTACA
>ENA-UOOA01006203-UOOA01006203.1-human-gut-metagenome-genome-assembly--contig:-P61old-NODE-6203-length-11710-cov-12.748863_pt1 | contig 11710 bp, 8 predicted proteins | sample MGYA00242467_ERZ724014 | MGnify/ENA metagenome assembly ERZ724014
TCTTAGACGATCCTAAAGTGTTCGAGAGGGATTATGTAATGATCGTGGCAAGACCCTAATTGGATATTCAATCAATAAACAACCTAAAGATAGCAGATCATGAGAACATTATTATACCTATCCTTTTTCATTATATGTTTAAGCTGTACACAAAATTCCACAACAGAGAAACATATAAGTAGCATGGACAACATTGTCGATGTAAAGCATAACGTAAAAGAAATAAGTACCGGAGAGATTATGATCAATCGATATCCCCGGATTTACCTGATGGATAATTATTTAATCATACAGGATTATAAGGCTTATGACAACCTCATCTATATCTTTGACAAGAACACCTTCAAATTCTTAGCCAGTACAGGACAGAAAGGAGAAGGTCCCTCCGAAATCGCAAATATGGGAGACATAGGTATTGATGAAGTCCGCCGGAAATTCTATGTAACGGATCATGGCAAACAGAAAATCTTTAGTTTCGATTTGGATAGTGTTCTAGCCGATCCCACTTACATACCTTACGTAAAAATGAATATCGACATCGAAAGATTCCCTAGCGATTATCAATATATAAATGATACATTATGCATAGGCAGGATCATACAGCCTATAGGGACTAATGATTTCAAGCCCAGCATCGGTAAATGGAATATGGTAACCGGAGATATCCAAATCATGAAATACGAACACCCGGAAATAGAGAAAAAGCGTATAGTATGCGATGCTTCCATGGAGCATAATATATATGTGGAAGCTTACAATTACCACGATTTGATCACGATATGCGATTTAGATGGTAATCTAAAATATAACTTATATGGCCCTAGATGGGACAACCGGAAAACTAACAAGATAGAATATTATCGCTCCATCGTATTTTGTGGTGATAAGATATTCGCTTGTTATTCCGGACGAGATAACTTCCTCAAAGATAAAAGCGGGAACCTCCTCCCGACTCCTTGCACTCAAATTCGTGTCTTTGACCTAAACGCGAATTATCTCTATACTTTAGATATAGGATATAACATCATCAATCTTCGCTATGACAAAGGAAACGAGCGGATCATTATGAGCATGGAGGATGAGATTCAGTTTGCTTATTTAAATTTAGAATAAAATATATGCATTCATTTTAAATACAATAAACGAATGAAACTACAACCATTTTTCTTATTCCTATCACTCTTGCTCTTTATCCTCTCTTCTTGTGAGCAAGCAGAGAAAAGTAAGTCTTATCAATTAGTAAGATCCGATCAGACCTTGGCTTTCACCTTGGATGATAAGACAAAAAACGTAACCCCTTTCTTATCGTACTATCGTGATAAAAAGGGAAAGGAATATATTGTGTTACAATCTTACTCCATGCAGTCCCGTAGCAATAAATTCTATTTTTATGATAAGGATAGTCAAGAACTAGCGTTCAAGATAGAACCGGAGACCGAGGGTCCGAATGGAGTAGGTCGTGTATTAGGATGCTATATACAGAATTGGGACAGCTTATATCTCACTAGCTTATTTGAACCAGAGATCATACGCATCAATAAGGATTGCCAAATACAAGAAAAAATAAATTATGAGGAAGCAAACGATGGCACAAGACTTTACAATAGTTGTTTCCTAAGTTTCAGAACCGCCACCCTGATAGGGCGGGATCTATATATCTATTCAGATCCCAACCGTTTGATAGAGAATGATTATGTCTCCGCTACTATCAATCTCGACACGAAGGAGATCAGAGCATTACCTTTTGTTTATCCGGACTATCCCGGCTCTTCGGTCAAATTGAAACGATATGGGCTAGAGGGTAGCTATAGCCGTTCTTTTGATGGGCAACGGTTTGTATACTCTTTCATTTACGATGAATCTGTCTATGTGGCGAATATCGCACATGACTCCATCCGCAAGGTATCCGTGAAAAGCGAGTATATCGACCAAGTGCAATTGCCAGACGAGCTAACTGCCCAAGCGATTGATTTCTGTCAAAACGCGATGTATGGAGACCTGATATACGATCCTTACCGAGAAGTTTTTTATCGGATCGCTTATCCATCCACCACGATCGAGAAAGGGGTAAAAGCTATGGAACTTATAGAATATGGACGAAAGACCTTTTCAATCATAATTCTTGACAAAGAGTTAAACAAGCTAGGAGAGACTCTTTTCCCTAATTACACGTACAATTCAAGACAATTATTAGTTTTACCCGATGGCCTTTACATATGTAACAGCCATTTCATGAACCCCGATTTCAACGACGATATATTAAGTTTTATTCGTTTCGATCTAGTTTCTCGACACGGCCGGAGATAAATACAGACTGCATATCAGCATATTACAGCAAGCACAGACAAGCCTTATTCCAGTGGATTTCCTAATAGATATTCAATAGATAAAGCCAAACATCCATAAAGGAATCATATTGCGGAAAGCATACTCTATGTCATCTTTCACCACATACCCATCCGCCGCTTGCTTGATCTGTTGCCGCGTCTTATTCTTTCCCCCAATCTCAAAGGTTCGGCCATCTATCTCAAAGTCTGAAATCGCAGAAGAAGTAACGAAGCATACGACTCGCATCCAAGATAGAAAAACCGTCTCACGCACGGAACCGATATCCGGTACCTGCTCCGACAACGCATAAGCCAGATTCGTATTATTCAGATAGATCTTCTCTACTTTCTCCAATAATTTCAAGCCCTGCGCTTTTTCTCGCAGTAAATTAACCAGACCTGCCTTCTCCAAATAACTCATGTAGTCGGGCAACACATTCCGGCTGATATCCAAATCTCTCGCCAACTTCGTATAATTTGGTTTGAAAGGGACACTTTGAGCTAATACATATAATAATTTCTTCAACTTTACGGCAGAAGCCACCGTCATATCCGCAAAAATCGGAATATCAGATTCCACCATTTGGTTAATCACGCTACGCAGACGCAAGAGATATTCCGTATCTTGAAAAAATGGATAATAACCTGTCGATAAATAATCGTTAAATAATTTGAGTGGACGAGCTTCCTTATAAGGGAACTCAACCTTCCCAGCAAGAATCTCTTCCAACGAATACGATGGAAGCTGCCACCCCTGCGATATATTCAAATATTCCCGAAAAGAAAGTCCGGGTAATCTATACTCTACCTTCCTGCGACTTAAATCCGCACCACCTTTCTCCAGATCAAGAATAGACGAACCTGTATAGATAACTTGAAGACCAGGAATTTGATCGTATATATTCTTCACCTCCCTAGACCAATCCTTGTATTTATGAATCTCGTCAATATAAAGTTTTTTCCCACCCAGATTATAAAATTGATAAGCCATGTCGAATAACCGATACTTGGTAAAATAGAAATCATCTGCCGTAACATACAAAGACTCATCCTCACGATCATACAATTTGATATGCTGCAACAATAGGGTAGTCTTCCCAACACCACGAGCACCTAAAATCGCAACCAATCGGCTATCCCATGCGATCTGATCGTGAAGAAAACGCACGACTTCTGTCGAAGTATGCTCTAATTGAGTTCTAAAGGAACGAAATAAGGTCTCCATATCGATTCATGTTTAAAGGACAAATATACAAAATTGCACGATACGATGTGCAATTTTGTATAAAAATTGCACATCGTATCGTGCAAATACCTTTATATAAATTGCCCTAAGGCTATCTGCTTAAAAACGCTCTCGTCCCACTCACTATTAATTTACCACCCTATCCTTTCCTATAAATAATCAAAAACATCTACAACATCTACAACTTCGCATATAGACCTCTGGTTATATGATGTTTAACCCATGATTGCAGATAAAAAAACATCTACAATAATCCGATCCTATCTACAATCACTTACGCTTTTTCAGTAAGTGTCTCCGCGATGCCGTCTTTTTTCATAATTATCCATATCCTACCTTTGTGCTCAAAAAAAATGGACAGCAACTTACTCTTTTCTCGCATAATAGAAGATTATAAAAATCACTTGCGTGAATCCTATGACAATTATTTAAGTTTCGAGGCATTTTGTGCTCCCTATCACATCCGTGTAAAAAATATCCGCCAGTGGATGTGGCGTCATGGTCTAACAGTCAGTACCTTCTATTATAGCGTACTACTGGAGAAGTACAACTCTGACCCTGACTTCATACTTCCCTCCCCGACCGGAAGTAGAAAGAATGTTTCCAGCCATACAGGTAAAACCCATACTTATACATCTTCCTCACCGCAAGCGATAAAAGGCATTTGTATCACATTCCCTGATGGTATTGTGATTAACATCCGTCAGACTACCGCTTCCGAGCTTACCAAACTCATCGATTCCTACAACAAACTAAATGACCGTAACCATGTTCAGCCTAAATGAATCCCTCGTTTACTATCTCTATCCCCGTTATATCACAGCGGGCAAAGGGATTGAATGCCTTTATGAGCTTATTCGTTCCCAGATGGGAGCCGATCCCCTGAACGGGGATGTATATCTGTTTTTTAATAAAAAAAGGGACCTGGTAAAAATACTTCATTGGGATACCGATGGATTTATTTTAGATTTTCAACGGTTTGATACAACCGTTTGAGGAATAAACATTTAACGGAGTATTTGAGAAATAACAGTAACGAATTGGCAACCGTGCGATTTTCAGCGTTTTGCGGTGCTGTGCTGTCAAATAACTCTTTTCAGAACAAAAGTACGGTAACATCTCCAAATTTCAAACTCTTATATTAATTATTTGTTGAAGAATTGTCGCTACTGCCTTTTTCGTTGTTCATCTGTGTCCCAATATTCATCATCTGTTGTCCCATTACAGCATTCTGGATAATATTAGCCAAATTGTGTTGAGCTCGAATATTTTGGTAAGATTCATACTCCCAGAATAGATAATTATCCCATAAACCAATCTCAATCTCTCTAATAAGAGTTTTCATTTTAACTGGATCCGCATTTCCATCAGGCAGAAAATAAGCTGTATTTGCTAATTGAATTCTCAAAACAAAAATAATTTGCAATTCACCCGGAGAAAATACTTTGTGCCAATCTGGTTGGCTTACGATTGTATTTGGGGCATCTTTTTCAACTCGGCTTTTAGATTGTACCTCTTCTACATATTTTTTGCCAACATTCCGTACTGCATTGAGTCTCAAATTGGAAGTGAAATATGATTCAATATCGATGAAGAATAAATTATCACAATTCCCCTTCTCTATTTGCTGAATCATAGCATCAATTTCATCTCTGTCAATTATAATATCTTTAAGTCGAAGATTTTTAATGTCAAAATCATCTTTAGTGGATATTTCAAAAGGGACTCCAATTTTATGTAATGCTACAACAACGGCTCTCTTTTCAGAGACATTAAGTTTTGTATTAAATTCATTAGCCGAATCAGCATAACTCTTCTTATGCTGAGCATATTCTTTGAAAATATCTAATGCTTTAACGGCCATTGAACGCACATTCTTGATCTTCTTTTCTTGCTTCCAATGTAAAAAATAAGAGCCTCCATAAGTACCGATTAAAGCACCTATAGCTCCACTGATGAGTGGTAACAACCAACTCCATATATCATATGTTTCCTGTATAGCACCAACTGTTTCCATAATCACAAATATTTATCAAGTATTGCTTGTTTCTCACTCGCTGCATTTTCTGTCAAAGTGCGAGCTTTAGTAATCTCTAATTCTAACACTTCTATCTGGGCAACAATGCGTTTTTGTTCATCGATACAAGGCATCGGAATTTTATACTTCATTATATCTTCCTTATTGCCTCGTGGCATCTTGATACCCTTTTTACCTTCCATTACATATTCAAAGAATACATCTCTACGAAGCATATAGAAAATGTACTTTGGAAGATATTTATTTGTATCGGCTGACCTTAATACAAGAACATCTTTCGAACACCCACCGTCTTTATCCGCAAACCAAATTTTCTTTAGATATGGGCGAATATTAGAAATCAGTATATCATCTTTCTTATACTCCGTAATTGATGAAATATTCGCCTCTCCTTCAAATGACACAATTCCTAATTTGTTCTGAAGCATATTGTCGGTTGTAATATATGTTTCAGACTCTATTTCAAAGTACTTAATAGATTTAGTCGCAAAAGGGGCAATAGTTTTTAGGCTATCATCCTCATATTGGATAGAAGATAAGAAATTTTCTATCTCATTTTCTTTCTGTTTTATCTGTTGTGTTAATAGAGCTGCGGCATTAACCACTTGCTCTATTTCTGTTACAATTTGTTGCTGTATATCAGTAGGAGGGTTCGGAATATATAGTGCTTGCAAATACTTATTATGCCGTTCATATTTTGTCTTATCTAAAAATCTGTTTACAATATATTCAATAGCATAAAAGTAGTATTTAGGATTATATTCCTTCTTGGGTTTCAATAAAACCGTACCATCTGCACCTCTAAAAAAAGGCTGGTCGATGAACTTTACAGCACAAGAGTGGTCTCCAAATAAAACCACAGGCACATCAGTTATAGGATTGGTGTTATTTGAAAATCCAGCAGAATCATTCTGAATATCTTGAGTATAAACAGGATATTTACCAGCAATCAAAATTTCAGATTCTGGAATTTTGGTCATTGAACCATTGATTTTATCAATAGAGTTCGGAATGCGCACATGTTCCCATTTATCGCTGAATTTTACTTTTTTTTTTGCCGTAGTTGAAATGAACTTTTCAAAAGTATCTCTCTCAAAAGATAGCATATCTACTAAAGACATACGACTAATATGTGATTGCATATTCTCTGCAATCGGTGAAACACAGTCGCCCTTGAAAGCTCGATATACATAAGTACTTGCCTTATCAGGATTATCCCAGCTATTGATATCGAAGAGCTGTGTGCACTCATCAATGTTTTTGCCTTTTTGAATTGCATGAATACCCTCATTACCTCTACGGTTTGAGAACTCGTAGCCTAAAAAGCGTTTTTCTACATCTTTCTCTCCGCTCCTAACAATAACAACCTTTTGAGGATAAGCCAAAATAAAATACAAAAGTTTTTCAGCTTCTATACTTAATACTGTTTCATGTAACTTTGCATCACTTTTGGCAGAGATTTTCTTTTTATACTCTGCATATATCTCGTGTGCCTTTACTTTATCATTTGGTGATTTCTGTAACAATGTAACATAATCTGTATAATCAAGTCCCCCCCAAACATGAGATACATATTTTGAGACAGGAGTTTCTATGCCATTAATAGTTACATCATTCAATGTACGGAAAAATGTATCAACAGCATTCTTTGTGTTGGTAGCAAAATAATTATCTCTACGACGAAGGAATAGAACAACAGTATTTGTGTTGGTAGCCATAAAGGTATTGCTACCCAATTCTGCTATTGCGACAATATCAAAGTATTGCAATATAATCTCACGAGCCTTCGTATAGATGCCCGAGTTGCTCAATATTGAACTTGGGAGAATAACTCCTGCTATACCGCCGTCTTTAAGTAACTGCTTCGTACGCTCAACAAACAGGCACTCTATTTCAGAACTGTTGTCTGTTAGAGAATTATACAATTCAAAATCTTGCTCTGTATAGTAATCACGAGTAGTCTGTCGGAATGAAGATACAGAGTATGGAGGGTTACTCAAAATAATGTCAAACTGTTGGTTATCCTTTTGTTCATTATTTGCTTGCTTACGTAGTTTACCTTTATACTCTTTGTTGTTGCAGAAATTGGCAAGTCCATCACTTAGGATAACATTTGCCAAACCGTCACCGTGCAAATAACAACCTACCTTACCAACTTTCACAAGTCGATAATCCTTTTCTATGCCATATACATAATCTGTAGCCCAATCGAAATGGCAATTCTGCCAATTGATAAGATGTTTTCTTGTTTCTTCGATATATTTGGAAGTATCACATCCGTTTATGATGTCTTGTATTTCGTGCATAAACTCTGTGATAAAATGTCCGCTACCAGCAGCATAGTCAATCATATACGGCAAAATCTCACCATCCTTACGAGATAGTTTTTCTGCCATAATAGAGTCCAAAGGAAGACTCTTGATTATAAATTGTGCAATAGGTACAGGCGTAAAATATTGTCCTGCCTCTTGTTTGAGACCAGTGGTAAGTAGTAATTCAAAGAAGTCTGACAAATATTGCTGCCGTTTGTTATAGCGGATTCTATATCCTTGAATCAGTTCTACAACCTCTTTTACAACCTTTGCATTCTCCTCAAATGAAGCATTATCATATACTTCCTTGATTGCAAACTCGTTATTTTTTTCAAGACGAAGCTTGTTGACTTCTCTTAAAAGATACTGTTTGGTATCCTCATTTAGGTTAGCACAACGCTTATCAAAATCCTCATTATTAAAGTCGCTAACAGTTCTATCCAAAAACTTCTTCATTCCTTTGCTGTAAAGGTCTGTTAAGCGAAGTTGAAAATCTACATGATTATCTCTGCCTTCAAGCCATTGAAATTTTAACTCTTCTCCCTCGCCAGTAGTTGTTTCATCATAGACCTTACACAAGAAGAGTGTAAATATTTTGTTGAAAGCATTACCCTTGTCGGAAACTACATTGTGACGCAATATTTCAAGGAAGCGGTTGAAGATAAAACTTGAATCTTCAGCTTTTATCTCTTTCAGTTGCTCCTTTGTTAATGCCTTGCTTTGGAAATTATATGGTTGTACCCAAGAATCGAAAATACCATTATCTTTGGTGAGTTTATTCCATTTCTCGTAAATATCCTTTACATCACCATTACGATAATCATCCTCAATCTTGATAATCTCATTCGCATAGACAATCTTATTACCTTTTAACTCAGATGCATATAGCATTATCACATCTGCCTTGCCGCCAGATAATTGGAAATAAGTGAATAACTGTCCTCCGTCTTTATGAATCTTTGCAAACTCTTTATTGTACTCTTTTCCGTATGTTTTACACTCAATAAGCATGTATGGTGTTCCATCCTCACGATTGATACAAACATCTAATCGTCCAGATGTGCCATGCCCAGATGGCCAAGTCTTTTCAAGAACTATGTTCTGAGGTTTATATCCTTTGGTAAGTAATCTATCAACACACTCAAGAACCACAAAATTTTCGGGCTGTGAAAAATTTTGTGTGGTTCTACTTTCCGCTATGATTTTATCACCATATTCAATATGTTCCGTATTGAAATCAATGGATATGACATAGTTATCATGGTATGAATATACCTTGTGGTATATACCACTTGTTCCATTCTTAGGAAGAAAACCTAATGTTGTTATGTATTTCTTTATGTCCATAAAACCTCCATTCATACTACAAAAGTAGTAATTTTCCAAATACTAAACGCTATTTTGAGCAACTATTTAATTATCAACTTGCTAAAACACTTATTCACAACCTATTTCTTAATCTTGCAGTGCACCTTAGCTTGTTGAACTGTTCCTTGAACCACTCTCCGATAGGTGTTCCGTCTATATGTAGCGCAAGTTGTTTAGATGTCGGATTTCGCTTGACCTGCGTAGTGATATCTTTTGCGATAAAACTCCGCCTGCGTTCTTCGGAATATAGCGTCCGCTATATTGTATCTCTATCCCTGCCACAAGGTTTCGTGTCTGTTCTGCCAAGAAACCGACAGAAAGACAAAATTTAATCTCCCGACTTTGGAGGTGAGATTGTCCGCACGGACCGCAAGACTTTTCGGGCTGCTCAAATCTTTTTGAGCAGCAAGGAACATACCTTGCCATGTTCGAGTGAACATATACGGAAATGGCGGTGTATCCCTCCTTTCTATAATCAGTATTTTCATTATACCGACTTGACTAAATGAACTCACTATACCCTCATTGCAGAGTGTGCAGAACATTCCGAACTACGGTTGCCGTTCCTGTGCTTGCCCAACCCAAACGCCCAATATATTATTTTTTCTTTCGGTCGGTGGGTGGGTGGCGGGGCGGTCGTTTCCGTTTGCAAAGGCTTCTCTTGCATGGGACGATCGGATGCAAGGTTTAGGGGAAGAATACTACCCGAAGAATGAGGGTGGAGATTGTTCCCCTAACGGCATAGCCGCCTGACCTTGAAGCCGACATCAAGCCCTGTGCTTACTTCGCCTTTGTAAACAGGAATGATTGCTCCGCTTTCCTCTGAAAAGAGGAATAAACCATATCAACAGGTTTGTCCGTTGATATGATTACATGATGATATGCTTGCTTGTTGATATATCATCACGCTTGCCAACGGCTGTCGGTTTTACCCTCCGTAAACAGCGAAAAGAAGATGCTTATTTCCTCTTTTCGCAAGTATAACTATGAGTTCGTTCCTCCCCGTTTTATCAAACATATCCATCACCTGCATTATTATCGATACCGGGGAAATATCATATATGGCAATCTTCCTGCCACGCCCCTGCTCAATTCCTCTTATGACGCCTCCTTTATTGCCGGCATACTACAACTGCGTTATATCTACTCCATGCCGGTGGAAAGGATTATCAAGTTTTTCGGTAAAAGCGGTTTTGATATAAACAAATCCACCGCGCACGGACTGATAAAAAAAACAGCGTGGTTGTTCGACTCTCTGGAGCAGGCCCTGGGGGAGGCGGTCCGTCAGGATGAATATCTGCATATGGACAAGAGCTATTACACGGTATTAGAAAAAGGAAGCGAGTCCTCTACGGGGAAAGCCTCTCGCAAAGTCTATATCTGGGCGGCCCTGGCCAGTCATCTGAGGCTGGTCCACTTCTTCTATGAGAATGGTTCCCGTGCCAGAAAGGTCTTAACCCAATATATAAAACCGGATTACCGGAGAGCCATTCAAACGGATGGTTTGGGAGATTATAAAATACTGGAGACGGACGAATATCCACACGCCGTGCGTCTGGCATGCTTTCAGCATTGTAAACGAAAGTTCCTTGACATTAAAGAAAACAAGGATGCCCGAGAAATCATAGAGATCATCAATAAGCTCTATCAAAAGGAACACGAGATGCCCGCGGGATACTCACCGCGGCAGATAATGAAATACAAAAAGAAGCACGCCTCTCCTATATTAAATGAATTAAAGCGGAAACTGCTGGCCATACAAGCGGAGAAGTCGACCTTGCCTAAAAGCTCTTTGGGGAAAGCGGTGAGTTATGCCCTCAAGGAATATCCCGCGTTGTCGAATTATATACTTGCGCCGGAATACGAGCTGGACAACAATGCGATTGAGAGAATAAACCGGTACATCAGTTTGAGTAGGAGAAACTCACTCTTCTGTGGAAGTCATCAGGGCGCAAAGAGAGCCGCACTGATATATTCACTGGCATGCTCATGCAGGATGAACAATATCAATACTTTTGAATACTTTAAAGAATTACTCAACAAGGCTGTCTCACTGAATCCGAATACCGATAAAAATGTGTTGAGAGAATTACTGCCCAACAAATGGAAAAAAAGATAGCAACGCGGAGACGCTTACCTTTTTCACCACAAAACAGAACGATCTTCTTACACTCGCCGTATTTCATCACTTCAGCACTCTTCTTGATACCTATAAAGCATTAACGTATAATAGTTTACAGTTTTTCTAAGCAAAAACAAAAGTTTTCCGCTTATGAAACTTTTGTTTCCCTAGGAAGAAACTAAAGTTTCCTATAGGAGAAACCATTGTTTTCCCTACGAGAAACAACAATACCCCTGTATGTTAATGTCTTTTCCTGATTTATCTAGACACTTTTTTTGTTTATAAACGTAATCAGTA
>ENA-UOOA01006208-UOOA01006208.1-human-gut-metagenome-genome-assembly--contig:-P61old-NODE-6208-length-11705-cov-5.256652_pt1 | contig 11705 bp, 7 predicted proteins | sample MGYA00242467_ERZ724014 | MGnify/ENA metagenome assembly ERZ724014
TTCCAGCTTTGCTTTAAGATGCGCGGTGCCGTCGTCGCCTTGATTTTCTTTTGCCGATGTGTTAGAATTATAGCATCATACTAAGGCAAAGGAGGCGGCGTAATGAAGCGGGTGCTGTTCGTTATAGAGACATTGGGGCTTGGCGGACCGACAACGTCCCTTGCCGCGATGCTTGATCTGCTCCGACGGAGCGGATGCGAGCCTGATCTGTTTGTAATGGATCACGCTGCCGTTCCTGCCGCCCTCACGGACGCGCATCTTCTTCCCGAGGATCGCGCACTCGCCGCAAGCCTTTGCCGCAAACGAGATGTCCGCCGACGCTTCGGCATGATCGGCACGGTGCGCCGCATTCTGCTGAGCATTCTCAAGCGTATTTTCCCGCAGGACAAGATTCAGCGGATCGTATACAGACGAGCAGCCGCACGCCTTTGCAGCTATGACACCGTTGCGGCATATCAAGAGGGACACGCGACCGAATTTGCGGGACACATTGCCGCCGCGCACCGTATCGCGTGGGTCCACACGATCTACGACAGATTCACGGCGGACACTGCGCCGAAGTCCGTACTCCGCACATATGAAAAGTTTGAAAGCATAGTCTGCGTCGCCGCAGCGGGTGCGGACACCTTTCGCGCGGCTCAGCCGACGCTCGCTCCGCGCGTTGCGGTCATACCGAATCCGATCAACTGCGACCGCATACGCCGCATGGCAAAAGATGCTCCGCAGATCCAGACGGCGGGCAGAACGGTAATCGCGTCAGTCGGCAGGCTTTCGCCCGAGAAACAATACTCCTACGCGCTCGAGGCGGCGGCAAGACTCATGCACGACGGCATTGATTTCGCGTGGTACATCGTCGGGGACGGCGAGGATGCCGAGGCGCTGCACGCGGCAGCCGAAAAGCTTGGGCTTTGTGACCGCGTAATATTCACGGGGGCGCTCGACAACCCGTACCCGATAATAGCCGCAGCCGCGATGCTTGTGATCTCGTCCGCCTACGAGGCTCAGCCTATGGTCGCAAACGAGGCGCTGACGCTCGGCGTGCCGGTCGTTACCACCGATTACGCGGCGGCGGGTGCCGTGACCGGAGGCGGACGCTTCGGCGTTGTCTGCGAAAACTCACCCGACGGATTGTACACGGCTGTGAAGCGGCTTCTCACCGATGCCGACGCTCTCGCGGATCTTCGGCGTCGCGCGTCACAGTTTGAGTACGACAACGGCACGGTCGTGCGCGAGGTGCGCCGACTGATCTGCAACGATGACGGAGGCAATGATGGTACGTAAGCTTATTATTCTCGGAATCGACGGGATGGACAGGGATGTGCTGCTAAGGTACAGGGACGATCTGCCGACGCTGTCGTCCATGCTTGACGGATGCAGCGCGCCGCATCTGAGATCGGTATTCCCTGCCGACACGACGCCCGCATGGTCAACGATCTACACGGGGCTTGACCCGTCCGAACACGGCATTATAAATTTCGTAAACGTCGGGGCAAAGAACAACACATATAAGCCGCTCGTCTTTGACGACGGTGCATTCCGCGGACGCACGTTCTGGGACGTGCTGAACTCGCGGGGGCTTTCGACTGCGGTCAACCTCCCGATGAACATAAAAGAGGGCTGGGACATTGACGGGCTCATGATAACCCGCCCGTACGAGGGCAGGATGAATGTCTACCCGAAGGAGCGGGAGGGCATCTACTCGCCGCGCGCGGATATTCTCGGTACGGAGGGAAAATTCACCTCGGAAAAAGACCTCGCGGCGCTTCGTGACGAATTCTTCGCGAAGGTTCACGAGGAGATGCGTCTCTGCGATCTTGCGCTCGAAAACGAGGACGTGGACGTTTTGTTCTCGTACTTTTCGACAACCGACGGAATCGAGCACGATTTCTGGCGGCACTGCGATCCGTCACACCCGGAATATCCGGGGGACAACGAATACATGAACACGATACGCGATATGTACATCGAGATGGACAGATACACGGCAAGCGTCATCGAGCGCTTTCCCGATGTGCCGATCATCGTACTGAGCGATCACGGGCACGGTGCACGTCCGGTCTACACCGTGCGCATAAATGAGCTTTTGCGGCGCGGCGGGTATCTCGTTCCTGCGGGGGGAGACAAAGGCACGTCATCACCGTCCGCAAAGAAAAAGATCAAGCGCACCGTGAAGCGCGCGGCGCTCGGAATTGTCCGCACAGTCGGTATGCCGAAGTGGGCGATGAAGATCGCGCGGCGTTTTCCCGTATGGAAGAGCCTGTTCGCGTCGAGCGCGGATTTTGACTGGTCGCGCACCCGCGCGTATCTCAGCGATCTTTCGGCGCTCAAGAATTACAGCTACGGCGGCGTCCGACTGAGCGAAGATGTACAGGACAAGGACGCTCTCGCCGACGAGATCATAGAATACCTTCGCGGAATCGAGATCGAGGGCGAGGGCAAGCCGCTGTTTGAGTGGATCGTCCGGACGAACACGTTCTACCACGGAGAGCATCTCGACCGCTATCCGGAGATAATCTATCAGATGGACGAGCGCTTCGGCGGCGAATGGGAGCTTGGCGAAAACGTATTCGAGCGCGGCGGATTCATGTACACCCTCTCCCCCGGCGGTCACCGTTGGAGAACGGCTGTGCTCGCCGTGCGCGGAGTATCTCTGCCGGCATCGGATCTCGAGATGACCGACATCTACGGCATCATTATGAAAGCGGCGCTTTCCGATGTGCCCGCGTTTTCCGAAAAAGCTTGACGAAGCCATACGGCTACTGTATAATATAGGTACTATTTCCCCCGAAAGGGATCGCGTCTTTCAGAAAGGAATACATAAATGGAAGAAAAAATCGAGAAAAAGACAAAGCTGACTGCCGGCGCGGACGAAAGAACCCCGTCGCACTCTCAGTATTTCTCGTGGATCAACAACACGAATGAGGGCTCGACCGAGGCGCAGACCCTCATAAACCTTGCGTATTTCGGGTACCTGCACGACAAGTACAACATGGACCTTGACATTTACGCATGGGATGCGGGCAACCTCGACGGAGCAGGCGGAACCTACGAGGGCGCAGAGTCCGCCAAGAACAAGGCTCAGTACCCGAACGGCTACGCTCCTATTGCCGAGGCGGCAAAGAAGATCGGCACGAGACTCGGCGTATGGTGCGGTCCCGACGGATTCGGCGACACGCCCGAGCAGGCAGCCGCAAGGCACGAGCTGATGGTCTCGCTCTGCCGCGACTATCACTTTGCAGAGTTCAAGATCGACGGCGTATGCGGACAGCTTCGCCCCGAGAAGCGTGAGAATTTCGTCCGCATGATGAAGGAGTGCCGCAAATATTCTCCCGATCTTGTGCTTCTGAACCACAGACTTGAGCTTGGTATCGGCAACCCCTATGCCACCACATTCCTCTGGAACGGTCAGGAGACATACGTTGACGTGTTCGTCGGAAACAAGATCACCGCTCCGCACAACCGCTCGTACCTCTTCTTCCGCGGCAACGTTCCCGAGCTTCAGAGACTCAGCGAGGACCACGGCGTGTGCATCTCCTCCTGCGTCGATTATTTTGAGGACGACCTCATCTATCAGGCGTTCGGCCGCTGCCTCATCCTTGCGCCCGAGATCTACGGCAACCCGTGGCTCATGCGCGACGACGAGCAGGCGCACCTCGCGCGCATCTACAACCTCCACCGCACATACCGCGATATTCTCGTTGACGGAATCCTCCTGCCGGAGCAGTACGGTCCCTCGTCCGTATCGCGCGGCAACGGCAAGACTCAGTTCATCACCACCGGCAACCCGTCGTGGTCGCGCGGCAAGGTAACGCTCAATCTCAATCGCGAGATCGGTCTTGAGAGATGCGGCAAGGTCATGGTATCGACCCACCATCCTTACGAGAAGCTTGTCGGCATCTTCGAGTACGGCGACCGCGTTGACGTCGAGATTCCCGCATTCCGCGCGTGCCTCATCGAGGTTTCGGCAGTTGAGTGCGCACGCCCGATGCTCACCGGATGCGAGTACGAGGTTCTCCATGAAGAGCGCGACGGCAGGATCGACCGCGTAAAGGTCATCCGCAAGTTCGGCGACGTAAAGCTGACGGACGGTGTAACCGAGAGCGCAGCTCCCGCAGAGCTTGTCTCCGCCGCAGAGTTTGACAACACGATCGCAGAGCCGATCGTTATCGGTCACGCCGAGGCGTGCGACGTTCCCGAGAACGCCGAGCAGCTGTTCGAGACTGCGACCTTCACCATGAACATGGACTCTCTCGAGTCGCGCGAGCTTGCGCGTTCCGGCGAGACGGCTATCCCCGAGGTCAAGGCTGCGCGTGACGCATTCTTCAACCAGAAAACGTACCTCCTGCGCGGATGCGAGTCGAGATTCGCATTCGACGGCAATGAGGACACCTACTTCGACGGTATCTCAAGACAGTTCTTCTCCGGATTCCGCATGGACGGCGGCTGCCTGCGCGTTGATTTCGGACGCGAGTACGACGCCGACTACATCATGCTCGAGTATTTCGACATTGATGACGGACAGGAGGATCTCTCGATCGAACCCGAGGAGGGCTCCATCATGAAGCGTCAGGTGCTCACCGGCAAGGGCGACGTTTCGTCCGACCTTGCAGAGTGGCGCGATGTCACGATCGAGGATCTCCGCATTGTACGTCACGAGACGATCGACGTGCTCATACACAGCATCCACAATATCGTAAAGCGCAACGGCACACGCCGTCAGGTATTCTACGGAGCCGGCAAGGGCGTGCGTTACTTCCGCCTGCCGCGCCCGATCGACCACATCTACAAGATCGTGCTCATCAAGGACGGACACGAGATCGAGCTTGAGTCTCCGCACGTAAACAACCTGCTCCCGTCGTACCGCGACAGAATCCCCGTCATCTCCGCACAGGAGGCGACGGTCACCGTCAAGGCTGAGGACTGGCGCGAGGACTGCTACATTGCGGTAGCGCTGAACGGCGAGTACGGACGCGAGTGCGCATACGCAGTTGCCGAGATTGACGGAAAGCTCGTCGGATTCCCGCGCCGCGCACCGTCGTATGCATCGAACGTTTGGGAGTGCTGGGCTGTGTTCGCTTCGACCGCGTACATGAACTACACGTATTACCTGCCCGTGTCACGTGACATGATAGGCAAGGAGATAAAGATCCACACCATCTTCAACAGCGACAAGGAGTGCGATGTCTCCACCGACATCTACCTCTGCGACGCAAACAACGAAAAGCACGGCATCACAGTCGAGCTTTAACGGCAAGAAGTCAAGGCAGTTGTGCAGTTTTTTGCACGACTGCCTTTTTACTCGCCGATTTTCACAAACAATCGCCGAAACACGCAGTGAGGTTTTGCGCTTTTTCGGTTGACAAAATGCAGGATACGTTATATAATTATTCATGCAGGACAAATCAAAGCCGCAAGCGGCTGTTTTCCCATTCCCGATTCTGAAGGAGGATCATATCAATCATGCAAAACGATACCGATGCAAAGAAATACCCGACGCCTGACGACGATGACTGCATAAAGCTCGGTCTGTCGGACAAGACAAACCTGATCGAGCAGGCGGCATATCACTACTCACTTCAGGAGCGGGAAACTCCGAATCTGTACAGACACCTTTTCGACTATTCTTCGGTGCCGAAGGTCTCGTTCAACCACCGCTTCGTGCCTAGCAATATGCCGAAGGAGATCTGGATCACGGACACCACGTTCCGCGACGGACAGCAGTCCACTTCCCCGTTCACGGTTCAGCAGATCATCCATCTCTACAAGCTGATGCACAAGCTCGGCGGTCCCAACGGAAAGATCCGTCAGACCGAGTTTTTCGTGTACACCGAGAAGGATCGCGACGCGCTGCTCGCCTGCATGGATCTCGGTTACGATTTCCCCGAGATCACAAGCTGGATCCGCGCGGCGGAAAAGGATTTTGAGCTTGTAAAATCCCTCGGCATCAAGGAAACCGGTATTCTCGTGAGCTGCTCCGACTACCACATCTACAACAAGATGGGTCTGACGAGAAAGAGCGCGATGGAGAAATACCTGCGCGTTGTTAAGAGCGCGATGGAATACGGCATCCGCCCGCGCTGCCACTTCGAGGATATCACAAGAGCGGATTTCTACGGCTTCGTCGTACCGTTTGTTGAAGCGCTCCAGCGCGCCGGCGAGGAATACGGTATTCCCGTGAAGATCCGCGCGTGCGACACCATGGGCTACGGCGTAAGCTACCCCGGCGCGGCGCTCCCCCGCAGCGTCCCCGGCATTATATACGGACTCAACCACTACGCGGGAGTCGAATCGGAAAACATTGAGTGGCACGGCCACAACGACTTCTACAAGGTCGTCTCGAACGCCTCCACCGCATGGCTGTACGGCGCATCCGGTGTCAACTGCTCCCTGCTCGGCATCGGCGAGCGCACGGGCAACTGCCCGCTTGAGGCGATGATAATGGAATATGCGTCTCTCCGCGGTACGACCGACGGCATGGACCTCCCGGTGATAACCGAGATCGCAGACTACTTCGAGAGCGAGATGGGTTACACCATCCCGCCGCGCACTCCGTTCGTCGGACGCGATTTTAACGTAACACGCGCGGGCATCCACGCTGATGGACTTCTGAAGGACGAGGAGATATACAACATCTTCGATACGGAGAAGCTGCTCGGCAGACCCGCAAGCGTCGCGGTCGACGCGCACAGCGGACTCGCCGGTATCGCTCACTGGATCAATGCGGCGCTCGCTCGCGGCGGTCACACCGCCCGTTTCGACAAAAAGGACCCCGTGATCGCGCAGATCAAGGAACGTGTCGATAAGATCTACGCCGACGGACGCAACACCTGCATGAGCAGCGAGGAGCTGAAGGCGATCCTCAGCGAGATCGACCCCGTTACGGCAGAAAAGATCAAAGCGTAAGCGCCGAAATACGGTACAAATACAAAAAGCAAGGCTGTCTGTTAAGAGACACCTTGCTTTTTTCGACTTTTACTCGCTCAAATCGCCGTGTTAAAGCCTTTTTGTATAAATTGACATTGACAAAAGGGGCGTTTTGATGTATCATATAAGTTAGGTAATATTTTATTTTTTCAGACGGATAATACTATGTTCGATATTCACTGTCACATAATTCCCGGAGTTGACGACGGTTCCGCAAGCCTTGACGAAAGCCGCGAAATGCTTGAAATGGCGGCGCGCGACGGGACTGACGGGATCGTGTGCACACCGCACACCAACATTCCGGATTCATACATAAATCACTGGTCACACGAGCTTTCCGACAAGGTGCGCACCCTGCGCGGCATCTCCGATAAAAACGGGATCGGCATCCGTCTGTACACAGGGCAGGAGGTCTTTCTCGACGGTGATTTCATATCGCTGATACGTCAGGGCAAGATCATCACGCTGAACAGCTCCGTGTACCTTCTATGTGAATTTGATTTTACCGAGCGCGCGCAGTCCGCATACGAAAAGCTCGGGCGCATAACGGCTGAGGGAATAGTACCGATAGTCGCGCACCCGGAAAGATACCGTTTCGTTGCGGAGGACAGCACAGCTCCCGCAAAGCTAAAGGAAGCCGGGGCTCTGCTCCAGATCAATGCCGCAAGCCTGTTCGGCGGATTCGGCAAAGCAGCCGAGGCTGTCGCGCACACACTTCTGCGGCGGCGCATCTGCGATTTTGTCGCGAGCGACGCGCACAGTCCGTACTCACGGACACCCTGCCTCGGTGAGGCATATGACGCTGTCTGCGAACTATATTCCGCAGATTACGCGGACGTCCTGTTTTGCCGCAACCCGGCAAAAGCGATCGGAAACAAAAAAATTTTCTGCTGCTGATCTTGCAGACGACAGGAGTTAAGTTATGAAAATTCTGAGGATGACGATAGTTATAGTATTCCTCGTCGTGCTTGCGGCGTTCTCATACGTCTTTGTAAATGAAAAGCTGAACGCCGACTACACATACCCCGAGATCACCATTAATGAGGACATGATCGACGTGAGCCTTTCGGCGACGCACGAGGAGCTTCTCCGCGGAGTTACCGCATATGACGAAAAGGACGGCGACCTCACCGACAAGATCATTATCGAGTCGATATCGAAGTTCGTCGAGCCGCGCGTCAGTGTCGTTACATACGCCGTATGCGACGGCGACAATCACGTAGCGACGGGCACAAGAAGGATACGCTACACCGAATACACGCCGCCGAGATTCACCATGTCCGGCTCGCTCGTGTATTCGCTTACCGACAAAATAAAGATCACCGACGTCATCGGCGCGGTCGATGTCATTGACGGCGACATCGGAAAGAGCGTAATAATCAATGCCTCCGATTTCGAGTCAAACACGGAGGGTGTGTTCACCATTTCCGTGCAGGCATCAAACAGCAAGGGCGATGTCATCACGATGTCACTGCCGATCTATGTTGAGAACAACGGACTTTCCGCTCCGGAGATCGAGCTTACGGACTACCTCGTCTATACAAAGGTTGGCGAGCCGATCGACCCGCAGAATTATCTCAAATCCATATCAACCGAAAACATCGATCCCGAAAGCTACATGATAGACACCGACTACAATCCGGACGCTGCCGGAACGTATCAGGCGCACTTCTACGTAACCGACACCAACGGCAGAAAAGGCCACTCCATTTTGACGATAATCGTCGAAGAATAAAGCCGAAAGGATAACCATTCTCATAATATGAACGAACAAAACGGTATGGACACAAAGATCACCTTTGAGTGGCACAGCCTTATCCGCGACATCGTGCACAATATCTGGGTGATCCTGCTTGCGGCAATAACCGGTTTCATGGCTGTATACATCGCCGCCCACAGCATTTATTCCCCGACATACACGAGCAGCGCAACGCTCATCGTCCGCGTCAAGACCGGAACGAGCACCACATACTCCACGCTCACCTCTGCCACAGAGATGGCTGACATTTTCACAAACGTATTCAAGCAGAAAACGATGAAGGACTATGCAGCCGAGAACCTCGGTCTGTCCTCGTTCGACGGCTCGATCTCCGCATCCGCCATCGAGAACACGAACATCATGACCGTCAGCGTCACCTCAGCCGATCCCGAGAGATCGTATGAGTTGCTTCGCTCTGTTCTTGAGGTCTACCCGAAGATCTCCGACAACGTATTCGACAACGCGGTGATAGACGTAATAAGCACGCCGAAGGTGCCGATGTCCGCTTCAAACTCGATCTCCGTTGCAAAAGAGATCCTTGTTGCACTCGCAGTTGCCGTTCTCACTACGGCAGGCGTTGTAGTTCTTTCTCTCTTCCGTGACACCGTCAAGAGCGAGACCGATTTTGAGGAGAAGATTGATTCATCACTGATTGGCTCTGTCGTTCATGAGCGAAAGGAAATGACGCTTCGCGATGTTCTGAACAAGCGCAAGAAATCGCTGCTCATCAACAACGCGTTCACCAGCTTCCATTTCACCGAATCATTCAAGAAGATCGCGGCAAAGCTCGACCATATGCGCCGCCGCCACGGCGACAAGGTATTTATTGTCGCCAGCATCGCGGAAAATGAGGGAAAATCGACGACCGCCGCGAATATTGCGATCGCACTCGCAGAGCGCGGATTTTCCGTTCTTCTGCTTGACATGGACTTCAAGAAGCCCGCGCTTCACAAGGTGCTTGACACCGAGATCGCCGCAGACAGCGACCTCGGACTCCTGCTCTCCGGCGAAACTCAGCCGAAAAACTACAAGCTCGTAAGATATCACAAGACAAAGCTTTACCTCGGACTCAACCAGAAGGCTCATCCCTCTTGCGGAACATGGCTGAGCGGCACGAACACGCAGCGCATAATCTCCGCATTCCGCAAGTCGTTTGATTTTGTAATAATCGACACGCCGCCTATGGCAACGTCTGCCGATGCCACGAGTATGCTCGGACTTGCCGACAGACTTCTGCTCGTCGTTAGGACCGACATCGCACACACCGCTGACATAAACGACACCATTCTTCAGATAAAGAGCACCGGCGGAAAATTCGCAGGATGCATCCTCAACGACGTGTACAAGGAATTCTCCATGTTCGGTCAGGCAGGATACGACGAGAACGGATACTACGCGAAGTCGCACGGATATCACGGATACTACGGCTACTCGAAGTACAAGAAATATTCCGGCTACGGCGCATACGCCGACAACACTGTAATTATCGACGACGGTGACGATGGCGACGTCGAAGTACCCGAAGAAAAGGATCAGTAAACAAATCTCCACTCCCGAAGGCTGCAATTGCAGCGGAAAGGACCACATATAAATGTCTCAGCTTACGTATGAAGATAAGGATTCCGTAAAAGCCCGGGCATCCGCTGCGAGACCGGCGGTCGATGCCGATGACGAAACTGTAATTGATCTGAAAGACGTTTTTATCGGTCTCAAGCGCTTCTGGTGGCTCTGCCTCATTCTCGCGATAGTCGGCGGCGGAATAATGTTCGCCTACGACCGCATCACGTTTGAACCCATGTACAAGGCGTCCGCAACATTCACGGTCAGCACGGAGTCCTCGACGATGCCCGGCGGATACCAGTTCAACTATCAGCGCAGCAACGCCGACCAGCTCGCGACCACATTCCCCTACATTCTCGAAAGCAACATCCTCCAGGACATGATAAAGGAGGACCTCGGCACCGGAGAGCTTCCGGTGACCATCAGCGCCTCCGCCGTTCCCGACACCAATATGTTTACGCTGAGCGTATCGGGCAGCGACCCCCAGACGACATACGACATCCTTATTTCCGCGATAAACAATTACCCCGAGGTCGCAAAGTTCGTCATCGGAAACTCACAGCTGACGATGCTTGAGCAGCCGGAGGTGCCGACCGATCCGATAAACACCAACTCCTATCAGAAGATGGCTGCGATCGGTGCGCTCGTCGGTCTTATGCTCGGCTTTGCGTGGGTGTTTGTATACACCGTCTTCCGCAAGACCGTCCGCTCGAAGGACGACATCACCTACAAGCTAAATCAGAAGTGCATCGCCGCTCTGCCCGACGTTACGTTCAAGCGTCACAAGGCGGAGATCGACCGCACGATACTTACCACAAACCCGTTGATCTCCAGTTCCTTCAAGGAGTCCGTCCGTCTGCTCCGCAACAATATTGCTCACGCGGCGGAGGGAAAATACAAAGTCATCATGATCTCGAGCACCGCGCCCGGCGAGGGAAAATCGACCGTGTCGGTCAACCTCTCGATATCGCTCGCACAGCTTGAGCGCCGCGTTCTTCTGATCGACGCGGACATACGCAAGCCGAGTGTCGGCGAGATCGTCGGCATTAAGCCGCGCAGTCCCGAGGACGCAAAGGATCCCTTCCGCATTACCGAGGTTCGCGAGCTTGGCATTCATGTGCTTGATTTCGCGGTGGATCAGAAGGATTTCTGGAAAATAATGAACGTGTCGTATCTGCAAAAGCTGATCACATCCCTGCGCGACAGATATGACTACATAATAATCGACACCTCCCCCGCAGGACTTACAACCGATCCGATGATCGTCGCCGAGGTTTCGGATGCAATGCTGTTTGTCGTCCGCGACGACACCGTACGCATTCCGAGAATAAAGAGTGCGCTTGACAGCCTTCTTTCGACCGACACGCCGCTCATGGGCTGTATCATGAACAACGCCGGTCTCTCCGGCGGATTCGGCCACTACGGTCACTATGGCAAATATGGTTACGGCAAGTACGGACCG
>ENA-UOOA01006215-UOOA01006215.1-human-gut-metagenome-genome-assembly--contig:-P61old-NODE-6215-length-11694-cov-15.218318_pt1 | contig 11694 bp, 10 predicted proteins | sample MGYA00242467_ERZ724014 | MGnify/ENA metagenome assembly ERZ724014
ACATCTTTTCGAGCAGATAGTTTGTCTGATTCTGTTAATAAATAAAAAAGAAAAGCCTGTTTTCTTCACAGAAAGCAGGCTTATAAAATTCTAAAGAAATTCTTTATGAAATGTTGAACACAAATGCTGCTAATTCACATTACCGGCATTTGGTTACTCAAAGAAAGAAATCTTAATCAGCAAAAAGAGGATATTTCTTCATTGTCTCATTGACACGTGCACGTACTTGTGCGATCACCTCTTCATTTTCCACGTTAGACAGAACTGTTTCGGTCATTTCGGCAATTTCGATCATCAGGTCTTCTTTTGCACCACGGGTTGTGATGGCAGGAGTACCCAGACGGATACCGGAAGTTTGGAAAGCAGAACGGCTGTCAAACGGAACCATGTTCTTATTCACGGTAATGTCAGCAGAAACTAATGCTTTTTCTGCTACCTTACCTGTCAGATCAGGGTATTTGCTACGCAGGTCAACCAGCATGGAGTGATTGTCCGTACCACCGGAAACGATTGTAAAACCACGGTCTATCAAGGCCTGTGCCAGTACGGCAGCATTCTTCTGAACCTGTTTTGCATATTCCTTGTATTCCGGTTGCAGGATTTCGCCGAAAGCTACGGCTTTGGCAGCGATTACGTGTTCCAACGGTCCGCCCTGTACACCTGGGAATACAGCTGAATCCAGTAATTGAGACATCATTTTGATTTCACCCTTCGGAGTTTTCTTTCCCCAAGGATTAGGGAAATCTTTTCCCATCATGATGACCCCACCACGAGGTCCGCGAAGTGTTTTATGTGTAGTCGAAGTGACGATGTGTGCATATTTAACCGGGTTCTCCAACAGTCCGGCAGCGATCAGACCCGCAGGGTGAGCCATGTCGATCATCAGGATAGCGCCTACTTTATCTGCGATTTCACGCATACGTTTGTAGTCCCATTCGCGGGAATAAGCAGAGCCGCCGCCGATAATCATTTTCGGCTTTTCGCGCAAAGCAACTTCTTCCATCTGGTCGTAGTCTACACGGCCGGTTTCCTGATTCAGATTGTATTCGCAAGGAGTGTAGATAATGCCGGAAGTGTTTACTAATGAACCGTGAGAAAGGTGTCCGCCGTGTGCGAGGTTTAATCCCATAAACTTGTCGCCTGGATTCAAAACAGCCAGAAATACGGCTGCATTGGCTTGTGCTCCTGAATGCGGTTGTACGTTTGCCCATTCGGCACCGAAGATTTCTTTCAGGCGGTCGATAGCGATTTGTTCGCTTTGGTCAACTACTTCACAACCTCCGTAGTAACGTTTGCCCGGATAACCTTCTGCGTACTTGTTAGTCAGGCAAGAACCCATTGCCTGCATTACCTGGTCACTCACAAAGTTTTCAGATGCAATCAGCTCGATACCTTTCAGCTGACGTTGGTGCTCTTTTTCGATGATGTCGAAAATTAAGTCGTCTCTTTTCATTCTTTTTATAAGTAATATTAAATTTTTAATTCGAGATACCTATTTTAAGCGCACAAAGTTAGTGAAAATAAATAAAGAACGAAGGAACTATAAGAAAAATGTTAGTAAATGGAGGAAATTAATAGATAATGGATAATTTATCGTACGGAATGAATAGGAGGTGTCTGTTTTTGCCGGTTGCCGACTATCAAAAGTTCATCAGCCGGCTGTCGGATGTTCTTTAAAGAATGAATCCGAACGAGAAACTTAATGCGCTGTCGCGGCGGCGGAAAATGATAGGGCTGACTCCCGTGCTGCCGTCTGAATTGATATTGTCATAAACGATGGATTTGGAGATATTTCCTATCCCCTGTTCGTAGCGGAAGTCGAAAAAGATGCGGGAGATATTGACGCCGACACCGATCACGACGCTGACATTGAGCGGATACAGCTTTTCATGAATCCCTTTCTGGTCGAAGTTTGTGAAAGTGATTTCGTTCTGCTTTCCCCATAGATACCGGAGTTTTGGACCGGCAAAGATAGACATTCCGTATGGTCCTTTTTTCACTACGTTATATCCGTAGAGAATAGGGAAGTCGATACTGTGAAGTACGGACTGTACCGAAGCATAATCGGGTTCGATGGCAGGGTGTTGCGAACCGAGTTTGTCAAAGGTGATCTCGCCTTTGCTGACATTATAGGATGCTTCCGGCTGAATGAAATGCTTCTTTATATTAAAGCGCATGAAGATCGCGCCAAAATAGCCGATCTTATAATTATTTTGTACTTCGTCGATCGTTACGTCTTTGATTTTCAATTCGGATACCATAAACATGGAAGAATTAAATCCGGCTTTGATACCAAAGTTGATTTTCTTTGTGTTGGGACGTTCCACTTTATCTGCGTTACGATCTTGGGCGAAAGCTGTGCAAGCTATCGCCATCCAACCGAAAAGAATTATGTTGCGCAGTATATTCATGGCAGTACTTTTTTCTTTATTTCTTCTTTTCTACACTCCAGCCGAATTTCCCTATTTTTTCTCCCAGGTCGTAATATCCTCCGTGCACATATACCAGCGGGTTCGCTTCCGCCAGTTCGAACTTGCCGGTTTCGGGATTCAGGTTCCGGTCGTCTGCACGGACGTTTACCACATCGGCGATAAACATATCATGCGAACCGAGCGAAACAATTTCCTTCACGCGACATTCGATGCAGAGGGGAGACTCTTCGATCAGCGGTGCGCTGACTACGGTGCAGCGTCCCGGAGTGAGTTTCATCTCTTCGAATTTACGATAATTCCGTCCCGAACGTACTCCGCACCAGTCGGTAGGGAACGCCATGTCTTTAGTTGTCAGATTGATGACGAACTCCATATTCTTCTTGATGATGTCGTAGGAGTGTCGTTCCGGTCGTACGGATATATAGCACATGGGCGGGTTTGTACAAATCGTACCCGTCCATGCTACTGTTATAATATTATATTCACTTTCATCTTTTCCGCAACTCACCAATATGGCAGGCAGCGGATAGATCATCGTTCCCGGTTTCCAGTCTTGTTTCAATTTAATAAAAAATTAAGAATGAGGAATGGAGAAACTAGAGGATGGTGATTTCCTCGCGTTTCTGTTCTTTCTCGCAATAATGGCACTTCACGATGCAATTATCCTTGTCAATCACATGAAATAACGTAGGCATAGGTTCATTGTTCGTGATACATTTCGGATTGGCGCATTTTACGATGCCGTGCAGCTCGTCCGGCATTCTGACTTCTTTCTTTTCAACGACTTCATAGTCGCGGATAATGTTCAGTTTTACGTAAGGTGCTACTACCGATATGCGGTTGATTTCTTCGTCGCAGAAAAACTTGTCGGCGATTTTGATAATGCCTTTTTTCCCTAGCTTTTTGCTGTCGAGGTTGAAGCCGATGGTGATGTTACACTTCATTTGCTCCACGCCCAGAAGTTGTACGACAGTAAAGAGTTTTTCTGATGGGATATGGTCAATCACTGTCCCGTTTTTCAGGGCAGCTACTTGCAATGCTTGTTTATTTTCGCTCATAATAAAATATCGTTTTTAACGTCCTCTAATGTGATACCTAATACGTCGCAAAGGATGGCTTCACGGGCATACAGACCGTTTTGCGCCTGTTGGAAATAATATGCTTTCGGGTTGTTGTCCACGTCGTAAGCAATCTCGTTGACACGGGGCAGCGGGTGCAGGATGCGGAGATTCGGACGGGTGTTTTCCAGCATCTTGTTGCGCAGGATATATACATTTTTCACTCGTTCGTATTCCATCAGGTCGGTGAAGCGTTCACGTTGCACACGGGTCATATACAGGATGTCGGCATCAGCGATAATTTCTTCGGTAAATTCGGTATGTTCAATGTATTTGATCTGATGCTCTTTGCAGTATAGCTTATATTCTTCCGGCATTTTCAGTTCATCGGGGGCGATGAAGTGGAATGTAGGATTGAAGTGGCGCATAGCCATCAGTAGTGAGTGGACGGTGCGGCCGTATTTCAAGTCTCCCACCAGAAAGATGTTCAGATTTTCCAGTGTTCCCTGAGTTTTGTAGATGGAGTAGAGGTCGAGCATCGTTTGTGACGGGTGCTGGTTGGCTCCGTCTCCTGCATTGACGATGGGCACAGGGGCTACTTCGCTGGCATATCGGGCAGCTCCTTCGAGATAGTGTCGCATGACGATGATATCCGCATAGCTGCTAACCATCATGATCGTGTCTTTGAGTGTTTCTCCTTTTGAGGAGCTGGTTGCTTTCGGATCAGTAAATCCGATGACGCGTGCGCCGAGGCGATTGGCTGCTGTTTCGAAACTCAGACGGGTACGGGTGGAAGGTTCAAAGAACAGGGTTGCTACTACCTTACCTTGCAATAACCGGCGGTTGGGGTTCATTTCAAACTGCTTCGCCATTTCGAGCATGTAGAGGATTTTTTCTTTAGAATGTTCGGCAATGGTTACTAAACTTCTGTTTTCCATTTTGTTATCTTTTATGTGGATAGAACTTGTTTTACCGGAGTGTAAAGGTACGAAGAAAATGTAAAATACAAACTTTTTTTCTCTTTTTATTCGTTTTTCGGTTGGTTTTAAAATATCAAATAAATCAAAAACTCGTTTGCTGTATGCTATATTTTATCTACCTTTGCGGCTTAATTATAAGCATCTTTTTTAAGCTAGAAGAAACATGATTCGAAAAATAATAAACGTTCTTTGGGTATTGTTGGCAGTTGCTTTAATAGCTATCGTAGTAGTTTTTGTGTCTATCTCTAAAGGCTGGATTGGCTATATGCCTCCTGTGGAAGAACTGGAAAACCCCAATTATAAATTTGCTACCGAGGTTTTCTCGGAAGACGGGAAAGTACTGGGTACATTCTCGATGGAAAAAAACAATCGTGTGTACAGCAGCTATGCCGATCTTTCTCCCAATATCATTCATGCGCTGATTGCGACGGAGGATGTTCGCTTTGCCGAACATTCCGGTATTGATGCGAAGGCACTTTTTCGTGCTATCGTCAAGCGTGGATTATTGTTGCAGAAAAGTGCGGGTGGAGGTAGTACGATCTCACAACAGCTGGCAAAACAGTTGTTTACGGAAAAGGTGGCAAGCAATACTATGCAGCGTCTGTTGCAGAAACCGATCGAATGGGTGATTGCCGTAAAACTGGAACGTTACTATACGAAAGAAGAGATTCTGACAATGTATCTTAATAAGTTCGACTTCCTGAATAATGCTGTAGGTATAAAGACAGCCGCATCTACTTATTTCGGCTGTGAACCCAAAGATTTGAAAATAGAGCAGGCAGCGATGCTGGTGGGAATGTGTCAGAATCCGTCCCGTTATAATCCGGTATCCAGAAATCCGAAAATCCGTGAGAATGCGCTGGGACGTCGTAATGTCGTACTGCGTCAGATGGAAAAAGCCGGCTACATCTCGGATGCGGAGTGTGATTCTCTGCAGGCACTTCCGCTGAAACTGGCATATACCCGTGTAGACCACAAAGAAGGTCTGGCAACCTATTTCCGCGAATATCTTCGTGGTGTGATGACCGCCAAGAAACCGGTTAAGAGCGAGTACCGCGGCTGGCAGATGCAGAAGTATTATGAAGATTCACTTTCATGGGAAACAAATCCGTTGTACGGCTGGTGCGCCAAAAATAAAAAGAAAGACGGATCGAATTATAATATCTATACGGATGGCCTGAAGATTTATACCACCATCAATTCGCATATGCAGCAATACGCTGAGGATGCTATCAAAGAACATTTAGGCGACTTCTTGCAACCTCTGTTCTTTAAAGAAAAACAAGGAAGTAAGAACGCTCCGTATGCAAGGGCATTGCCGCAGGCGCGGGTGGAAGAATTGCTGACCAGAGCCATGAAACAAACCGAACGTTATAATGTAATGAAGTCGGCGGGTGCTTCTGAACAGGAGATTCGCAAAGCATTCGATACTCCTCAGGAAATGTCTGTTTTCACTTGGGCAGGTGAGAAGGATACGATTATGACTCCGATGGACTCTATTCGCTATTACAAACACTTCCTGCGTACAGGATTCATGTCGATGGACCCGATGACCGGATATGTGAAGGCGTATGTTGGAGGACCGAATTATACATATTTCCAATATGACATGGCAATGGTGGGACGCCGTCAGGTAGGTTCTACTATCAAGCCGTATCTGTATACACTGGCGATGGAGAACGGATTTTCACCTTGTGATCAGGTGCGTCATGTAGAACAAACGCTGATTACCGAAACAGGAGAGGCATGGACTCCCCGAAACGCCAATAATAAACGTTATGGTGAAATGGTGACTCTGAAATGGGGACTGGCCAATTCGGATAACTGGATTTCGGCTTACCTGATGGGTAAACTGAATCCTTATAACCTTGTAAGGCTGATTCATAGTTTTGGTGTACGAAACAAGGCGATCGACCCTGTTGTTTCACTTTGTCTGGGTCCCTGCGAAATTTCTGTCGGTGAAATGGTAAGCGCATATACAGCTTTTGCCAATAAGGGGATTCGGGTAGCTCCGTTATTCGTCACCCGCATTGAAGATAGTGACGGCAATGTGCTTTCTACGTTTGCACCGCAGATGGAAGAAGTTATCAGTGTTTCGAGCGCATACAAGATGTTGGTAATGCTTCGTTCCGTTATCAATGAAGGAACAGGCGGACGTGTTCGCCGTTACGGAATTACGGCCGATATGGGCGGTAAAACAGGTACGACCAATGATAACTCGGATAGCTGGTTTATGGGCTTTACTCCATCATTGGTGTCCGGTTGCTGGGTAGGAGGTGATGAACGTGACATCCACTTTGGTACAATGACTTATGGACAAGGGGCTGCCGCCGCATTGCCTATCTGGGCAACTTATATGAAGAAAGTCTACGATGACCCGACTTTGGGATACAGCCAGACGGAAACGTTTAAACTGCCCGAAGGTTTTGACCCTTGTGCCGGTTCGGAAACACCGGACGGAGAAGTCTTCGAAGAAACGGGACTGGACGATTTGTTTAATTAAACCTCTCATCGTGCATAAATGTATCATTTGTATCGGAAGTAACTACAACCGGAAAGAGAATCTTCTTCTGGCTCGCAGGAGACTGGTGGATTTGTTTCCTACCATCCGCTTTACGTCTGAACAGGAGACACGCCCTTTGTTTTTCAGAAGTCCGGCATTGTTCTCCAATCAGGTGGCGATGTTCTTCTCGGAAGCGGAGGAGGAAAGAGTGCGCAAGGAGCTGAAAGCTATCGAGCAGTCCGCCGGGCGTCGTCCGGAGGATAAGAAGGAAGAAAAAGTCAGTCTGGATATTGATTTGCTCTCTTTCGATGACCGGGTGTTGAAGCCGGAAGACCTGAAAAGAGAGTATGTTGTGAAAGGATTAGAAGAATTAAAATACAATCAGATATGAAATTTCTGGGAATAATACCTGCCCGCTACGCATCCACCCGTTTCCCTGCGAAACCATTGGCTATGCTGGGGGGGAAGACGGTGATACAGCGTGTATACGAACAAGTAGCGGGCATCTTGGATGATGCTTATGTGGCTACCGATGACGAACGTATTGAAGCTGCCGTAAAAGCATTCGGAGGAAAAGTAGTCATGACTTCCATTGATCATAAAAGTGGTACCGACCGCTGCTATGAGGCGTGCACAAAGATCGGGGGCGACTTTGATGTGGTAGTCAATATACAGGGGGACGAACCTTTCATCCAGCCTTCCCAGCTGAATGCTGTAAAGGCTTGTTTCGAAGACCCTACCACGCAGATTGCTACGTTGGTGAAGCCTTTCACAGCCGATGAACCGTTTGCCGTACTGGAGAATGTCAACTCCCCGAAAGTGGTGCTCAACAAGAATTGGAACGCACTTTATTTCAGCCGTTCCATCATACCTTTTCAGCGCAATGCCGATAAGGAAGACTGGCTGAAGGGACATACCTATTACAAACATATCGGTCTGTACGCTTATCGCACGGAAGTATTGAAGGAGATCACCGCTCTACCGCAATCCTCTCTGGAGTTGGCAGAATCACTCGAACAGTTGCGCTGGCTGGAGAATGGATATAAAATAAAGGTAGGCATCAGTGACGTGGAAACGATCGGTATCGACACACCGCAGGATCTGAAACATGCAGAAGAATTTTTGAAGAACAGAAGCTGATTTATGGATCGTACGATACAACCTGAAATACAAGCCCTGAAAAATTTCCATATCCTTTCTCCCGTCCGGACTACTTTGCCGAACGGTGTCCCGTTGACGGTTGTCAATGCCGGTGAACAGGAGGTGGTCCGTATGGATATTCTTTTTGCCGGAGGGCGCTGGCAACAGTCGCAGAAGTTGCAGGCGCTGTTTACAAACCGGATGCTACGCGAAGGCACGCAGAAGTATACGGCGGCAACCATTGCAGAGAAACTGGATTATTATGGTTCATGGCTCGAACTGTCCAGTTCGTCGGAGTATGCTTATATCACTGTCTACTCGTTGAACAAGTATCTGGCAAAAACGCTGGAAGTCGTGGAATCCATGATTAAGGAACCTGTGTTTCCGGAGAAAGAACTGCATACCATCCTGGATACGAATATCCAGCAATATCTGGTCAATACTTCTAAAGTAGACTTCCTTGCACACCGTGGCCTGTTACAGGCGCTTTACGGGACACAGCATCCATGCGGGCAAATTGTAGTGGAGGAGGATTATCATGCCATTACACCGGAAGTACTCCGTGACTTCTACGGACGGCATTATCATTCGGGCAACTGTTCCATTTTCCTGTCGGGTAAGGTGACGGAAGATATCATCCGCCGGGTGACCGGTGCTTTCGGGACTCCTTTCGGACAATATCAGCTGAAAGCATCAAAACCGATATTTTCATTCGTTGCCGTTCCCGAAAAACGAATATTCATAGAGCGTGAAGACGCTTTGCAAAGTGCGGTGAAGATGGGATGTACCACCATTACCCGTCAGAATCCTGACTATCTGAAATTACGCGTACTGATGACGCTGTTCGGAGGATACTTTGGCAGCCGTCTGATGTCTAATATCCGTGAAGAGAAAGGATATACTTATGGGATTTCTGCCGGAATTATGTTCTATCCGGATAGCGGTTTGCAGGGAATCTCGACCGAAACGGATAATGAATACGTGGAACCGCTGATACAGGAAGTATATAATGAGATAGACAAACTACACCGGGAGCCTGTTCCTATGGAAGAACTGACGATGGTGCGCAACTATATGCTGGGCGAAATGTGCCGGAGCTACGAATCGCCTTTTTCGCTGGCGGATGCGTGGATTTTTATTGCTACTTCGGGGCTGGATGACCAGTATTTCTCCCGTTCTTTGCAGGCTGTAAATGAGGTGACACCTCAGGAAATACAGGAATTGGCACAGCGCTATTTGTGCAAAGAGACATTAAAAGAGGTCATTGCTGGTAAAAAGTTGTCATAATTTGCTTTCCGGTATGGCACTTTTTGGGAGAGAAGTTGTATCTTTGTCCAAACTGTAATTTTAATGAGTAACGAGTAAAACTAATGAGGAAATATCTATATACTACACTTTTTTTGACTCTTCTTGCACAGGGAGGAGTGATGGCACAAGATAACAATACCAGCAAAGGTGGGTTCTTCGGAAAGTTGAAAGACACATTCTCTACAGAAATAAAAATCGGAAATTATACTTTCAAAGATGGTAGCGTCTATACAGGAGAGATGAAAGGACGCAAACCGAACGGAAAAGGGAAAACGGTCTTTAAAAATGGGGATGTCTACGAAGGGGAATATATCAAAGGAAAACGTGAAGGCTACGGAATCTATTCTTTTCCGGATGGAGAGAAGTACGAAGGTCAGTGGTTCCAGGATCAGCAACACGGAAAAGGAATCTATTATTTTATGAATAATAACCGTTATGACGGTATGTGGTTCCAGGATTATCAGCATGGTGCAGGAACGATGTATTATCATAATGGCGACTTATACGTGGGCAACTGGGCGAACGACAAGCGTGAGGGCGAAGGTACTTATACGTGGGCGAATGGTGCTAAATACAGCGGTCACTGGAAGAATGACAAGAAGAACGGCAAAGGCACCATGAACTGGGACGACGGCTGCAAGTACGACGGTGACTGGAAAGATGATGTACGTCATGGAAAAGGCGTATTCGAATATACTAACGGAGATAAGTACGATGGTGACTGGGCAGATGACATCCAGCACGGAAAAGGTACTTATTTTTTCCATACGGGAGATCGCTACGAAGGTTCTTATCTTTTGGGAGAACGTACCGGAGAAGGCGTTTACTATCATGCCAATGGAGATAAATATGTAGGAAACTTCAAAGACGGTATGCAGGATGGAAAAGGTACCTTCACGTGGGCAAACGGTGCTGTGTATGAAGGTGACTGGAAAAACAATAAACGCGAAGGCAAAGGTATCTATAAATGGAGTAACGGGGATGTTTACGAAGGAGACTGGAAGAATAATCGTCCTCACGGTCAGGGCTCTCTGAAAACCGTTGCCGGTATGCAATATAAAGGTGGTTTCGTAGACGGACTGGAAGACGGACAAGGCGTTCAGATCGACAAAGACGGTAACCGCTTCGAAGGCTTCTTCAAACAAGGAAAGAAAGATGGCCCTTTTGTGGAAACAGATAAAGACGGAAAGGTGATCAAAAAAGGAACCTATAAAATGGGAAGACTTCTTTAAAAGAAAGAATTATAGATAAATAAGAAAGCCGGCTAAATTCAAGTTTAGCCGGCTTTCTTTATCTTATCCTTTACTCATCATTCTTCATTTAGATGATATATTGTGAACTGATGGACTCGTTATTCATTACCCGCTTGATTGTTTCTGCAAACATATCAGCGATGCTCAGTTGTTTCACTTTCGCGCATTTCTTAGCGTAAGGGATACTGTCTGTAAATACCATTTCAGTCAATCCGGATTCCTGCACACGGAAAGAAGCAGGGTCAGACATTACACAGTGGCTGGCAATAGCGCGTATGGATTTGGCTCCGGCTTCCATCATGATATTGGCAGCTTTGGTGATGGTGCCTGCTGTATCTACGATGTCATCGATCAATACTACGTTTTTGTCTTTCACATCACCGATGATTTGCATGGAAGCTACTTCATTGGCTTTTTCACGTGACTTGTTGCAGAGTACCAAAGGTACACCAAGGTATTTGGAGAAAGTGCTGGCGCGTTTTGAACCACCTACGTCCGGTGTAGCAATCACCAGGTCTTCCAGTTTCAATGACTGGATATAGGGGAGGAATACGGCTGATGCATACAGGTGATCTACGGGGATATTGAAGAATCCCTGAATCTGGTCTGCATGCAAATCCATGGTAATCAGTCGGTCGATACCTGCTACTGAAAGCAGGTCGGCTACCAATTTAGCTCCGATAGATACACGAGGTTTGTCTTTTCTGTCCTGACGTGCCCATCCGAAATAGGGGATAACAGCTACGACGCTCTTTGCAGATGCACGTTTGGCGGCGTCGATCATCAGGAGAAGTTCCATTAAGTTGTCTGAGTTAGGGAAAGTAGACTGCACAAGGAATACATGTGCGCCACGAATTGATTCTTCGTAAGAAACGGCAAACTCACCATCTGCAAAGTGGGTGATGTTCATGTTTCCCAGAGGACAATTGAGACTTGCGCAGATTTTCTCTGCAAGGTATCTCGAGTTAGTTCCGGAGAATACCATAAAGGGTGCTTTTTCGCTCATTTTGTAATAGATGT
>ENA-UOOA01006217-UOOA01006217.1-human-gut-metagenome-genome-assembly--contig:-P61old-NODE-6217-length-11689-cov-27.670793_pt1 | contig 11689 bp, 10 predicted proteins | sample MGYA00242467_ERZ724014 | MGnify/ENA metagenome assembly ERZ724014
CATCACGTTTAAGGTTCCACAAGTTTCAGTATTGTTCAATTTTCAAGGTCCTGCGCTGTTTGAAACAACTTGTTTATTTTACTTCATCAAGTCTTGTTTGTCAAGTACTTTTTTGAAATTTTCTTATACAATCTTTTCAATCAGCCGCTGTCTTTCGGACAGCTTTATTAGGATACCACATCAGGTTTGATTTGTCAACAACTTTTTTGAGGTTTTTCCAAATTTTCTGATGTTGCTTTGTCCAGCCAGGCGCCCCTATTGGATATCGCCTGTGCTATTCAAAGTGGTGTTATTTTAGCACATGCAAGTGTCATCGTCAAGGGCAAAACGTGCAGAAGTCATACTTTTGTCGAATCGCACAGTTTTTATGGCTCCGAATTGGAAAAACAGCCATCATTTTGTGTTTTCTTATTCGCCTGTCAGCTCTTTGCGCATCCATTTCAAAATCTTTCGTTCGCGGCGCGATATCTGTACCTGGGTAGTACCAAGGATTTGTGCCGTTTTACTTTGGGTTTTGCCCGCATAAAAGCGCAGGCAGATGAGCTGCCGGTCGGATTCATTCAGTCGTTTCAATATTTCCGCCAAACTGATCCGTTCCGCCAATACTTCTTCCGGTGAATCCACCGGGATATCCCATTCTCTTGTTCCGTCCTCATCATCCGCCGGGGTCAGGGAGACAACCGGCATAGCAGCCTGAATGGATACCGCCACCTGCTCCGGCGTTGCCCCCAGGTTTTGTGCCAGCTGTGCCACGGTTGGCTCTGCGCCGGTCAGCTTCATCAGGCGTTCCCGTTCCGCTGTCACTTTTAATCCAAGTTCTTTGATCGAACGGCTGACCTTAACAGTTCCCCCGTCCCGGAACAGCTTTTTGATCTCACCCAAGATGACCGGCACCGCATAGGTGGAGAAACAGACCCCGCGGTCCGGGTCAAACCCATCGCACGCTTTGACAAGCCCCAGGCAGCCCGCCGAATACAATTCTTCGTATTCGATGCCGCGGCCTGTAAAGCGGCCAGCACAGGAATGTACAAGGCCAAGGTTTTTCTGGATGAACTCCGTGCGCGGTAATGTGGTAAAAAGTGCGGTGGGATTTGCGGTTGCCATATCAGCTGCCTCCCTGCAATCGGGAACGAACGTCTGCCCTGCCACTAGGCGTTGATTCGTTCCGGTTTTAGCGGGCATATCCGCAACGGTCAACAGATTCCACTCTGCTGTACTGGCTGATTCTGCCCTATGTAGGAGCGCACACGCCAAAACTCACCGGGAATCCAGGTGACGGCTCATGGTAACGCGTGTTCCCCGTCCCGGCGCAGAGGATACATGGACCCGATCCATAAAGCTCTGCATTACCGCAAAACCCAGGCCCGCGCGCTCGTCCGGGTTGCCGGTGGTATACATTGGCTCCATTGCCTTGGCAACGTCCGGGATACCAACGCCTTTATCCGATATGGTAATGCGCACATTGCCGCCCTCATACAAAACAGCCGTCATCGTAATGGGGCCGACGGTATCCGGATAGGCATGGACGATGCAGTTGGTGACAGCTTCTGACACGGCCGTTTTGATATCTGCCAGCTGCGGCACGGTCGGGTCCGCCTGGGCCAGAAACGCCGCAAGTGCCGCACGGGAAAAACTTTCGTTGACACTGCGGCTGGCAAAGGTCATTTTGACCTGATTCAGCATTTTCATGATGTGACCTCCCCCACGATCAAACGTAATGGATATGCGCCAGGTCCAGCATGCGGCGCACGGTATTCGGTGCGTTTTGCACAACAAGCCGCCCACCCAGGCCGGACATCTGGCGCCCGCGGCCCAGAATCAGCCCCACACCGGAGGAATCCATAAAAGTAACGCCGGAAAAATCCATCGTCAGCAATTCCGGCATGCGGGCATCGATCTGCGCATCAATTTCACGCCGTAGGGCCTGCGCGGCATGGTGGTCGATCTCACCGGTCAGGTAAGCCGCCAATGTTCCCTGCGCCGGAACAAAACAAACTTTCGCCAAGGGGGTTGTCCACCTCTTTCATTTTTGGTAATAGCAGCAAAAAGCGCCCTGCTGCTGGGGTATGTTCCCAGTATACAGGGCGCTGTGCGCATATTTTGTTGGAATTGGGGTTACTTTTCCGCTTCTTTGAGCAGCAGCGGACGGGCCTGAGCAGCAAGGTAAAGGCTGCCGCACACCACCACACCAGCCAGGTTGTTTTCATCGGCGTAATCCACCGCAAGGCGGATGGCCTTTGCCACGCTGGGGGCGGCTTCGGCATCCATATGGTACTTGGCTTCCTCCTCCAGTTCTTCTGCCGTCATGGCGCGGGGGCTATCCGGCGTGACGGTAAAGACCTTCTCAAAGCAGGGGGCCAGGTTTTCCAGCATTTTGCTGTGATCCTTATCTTTCAGCAGGCCAAGGACCGCCACAAGGTTGCCGTCATATCCGGCTTCTTTCAGAGTTGCAGCAAGGGCTGCGGTACCATCGGCATTGTGGCAGCCATCCAGCAGCAGCAACGGGTGGCGGCGCATGACCTCGATCCGTGCGGGCATTTTGGCATCCCGCAGACCTGTTTCAATCGCTTCATCGGGGATCTCGTAATGGTATTCCCGCCAGAGGGCCAGGGCAATTTCCACCGCCATAGCGGCATGGTTGGCCTGATGCTTGCCGGGGAATTGCAGCAGAGCACGATAGCCGCCGTAATCAACATAGTTTTCCAGCGGGCGGCACTTGAGCTGCTGCAAATCGGCGGTATCCGGCACCACCAGCGAGGTATGCGCGTTGGCCGCGGCGGTCAGCAGCGGGCCCATGGCCTCCTCCGGCTGCTCAGGGTAGCAGACAACCACGCTACCCTCTTTGATGATACCGGCTTTTTCGGCGGCGATCTCGGCAAGGGTATCGCCCAAAATTTCGGTATGATCCATGCCGATGCGGGTAATGGCCGCAACCAGCGGCGCGGGGATGACATTGGTGGCGTCATAGCGGCCGCCAAGGCCGGTTTCCACCACGGCAAAATCACACTTCTGGCGGGCAAACCAGAGGAAGGCAATGGCGGTAACGGCTTCAAACTCCACCGGGCCTTCCCCGCCCTCAGCGATGATGGCATCGGCAGCATCCAGCACTTTCCGGGTCAGGCTGGCCAGGGTGCGCGGGGACATCATCTGTCCATTGATCTGAAAACGCTCCCGAAAATTGAGAACATACGGACTGATGGTAAGGCCCGTTTTGTAGCCCGCATGGGTCAGGATAGAAGATGTCATAGCGGCAAGGGTTCCCTTGCCGTTGGTGCCCGCAATATGGATGCACTTAAACTGCTTTTCCGGGTTTCCAAGGTGGTCCAGCAGTGCCTGCATACGCTCCAGGGATGCGCCGCTGCGGGGCAGGCGCGGCAGGGCGTGCAGGGCTTCAATCGCCTGTTGTTCTGTCATAAATATTCTCTCCTATCTGGGCTTTCGGGACGGTCATCCGCTGTGTTGATCCGGTCGGCGCGCTGCTGGCGCAGCAGCTCGGCCCGTTCGGCACGCAGGCGGCGGTTTTCTTTTTTCATGGCGTGGAAAGAGGTCAGCCCGCGCACGATGAGCAGCAACAGCAGGGCCACGAACAAACCGGCAATCACACCGCCGAAGTCGATCCACACATCCCGCACGGACGAAGTGCGGCCCGGCACATACAGCTGGATGGTTTCATCCAGCAGCGCGGTCGCCATGCCGCTCAGCATGGGCCAGCTGACATGGCGCACAAAACGGCGGGTATAAACCCGCAGGCAGAGCATAAGCAGGAAGCCTTCCAGCGTGAACTCTGAAAAATGCGCCAGCTTGCGCACAACATGTTCGCTCAGCGGGCCGATATTGAGATGTGCCAGGATGGCATTGATTTTTTGCATGACCTCATGGCTGCGGGCCGACGAGATGGAGCTGGTTTCCAGCGAGTTATGAAAGATAAACAGAATGCACCAGACCAGCGCAATGGTAAAAATGATCCGGAACGCAATCAGCCACGGGCTGGTGTGTTTGTGGGCAAGGGTGGTTTCGTCCATATATTCCATATGTTACCTCCTTTGCAGCAGAATACATTGGGCACAACCGGGCTTGCGGGAATGATTCCCACCCGGCTGTGCGTTTGATTATACCATTCCGCACCGGATATGGCAACAGCCCCCGCCGGGCGGCAGGGGCTGAAACTTGTAAACTTTTTACACCAGATGGATATTACCGCTTACTGGATGAAAGCATCATGGATGGCGGCAACAGCACGGTCAGCATCGGCTTTATCAATGATCACGCTGATCTTGATCTCGCTGGTAGAGATCATATGGATGTTGATGTTCTGGCTGTAGAGAGCTTCAAACATGGTGGAAGCCGTGCCAGGGTGGCTCTGCATACCGGCACCGACAATGCTGACCTTGGCGCAGTCATTGTTGACGGTGATCTTATCAGTGCCAAAGCGGGTCTTGTTGGATTCCAGCACTGCACGAGCGGTTTCAGCTTCGCCCTTGGAGCAGGTAAAGATCACATCCTTGCAGCCAGCGCTGCCGGAAGACTGCAGAATGATATCCACGTTGATGTTTTTCTGTGCCAGCAGGCTGAACACCTTGAAGGACATACCTGGCACATCGGGAACTTCCAGGATCGAAACAACAGCGACGTCCTCATCTTTTGCAACGCCTTTGATCAGCATACCTTCCACTTTGGTTTCCTCCTTAACAACGGTGCCGGGCACCGGATTGATGCTGGACAGAACTTCCAGCTCGACGCCATACTTTTTGGCAAGTTCTACACTGCGGTTGTTGAGCACCTGTGCACCCAGGGATGCCAGTTCCAGCATCTCGTCAAAGGTGATCTCCTTCAGGCGGGTAGCCTTGGGAATCTTGCGCGGGTCGGCAGTATACACACCTTCCACATCGGTATAGATCTGGCAGCGGTCTGCATGCAGAGCGGCTGCCAAGGCAACGGCGGAAGTATCGCTGCCGCCGCGGCCCAGGGTGGTGATATCATCCGAACGGTTCAGTCCCTGGAAACCAGCTACAACTACCACGCGGTTGCGGGCCAGCTCACTTTCCACACGCTCGGTGTTCAGGCGCTTAATGCGGGCTTTGGTGTAAGCGCGGTCGGTGTTGAAGCCGGCCTGCCAGCCGGTCAGGCTGACGGACGGAACGCCGATTTCCTGCAGCGCCATGGCCAGCAGCGAGATGGAAATCTGCTCGCCGGTGGCCAGCAGCATATCCATTTCGCGGTGGGACGGATCACTGGTGATCTCGGCCGCTTTGGTAATCAAGTCATCGGTGGTATCCCCCTGGGCAGAAACAACAACAACAACATCGTTGCCCTGGTTGCGGGTGTTGGCCACAATGCGCGCAACATTAAAGATGCGGTCACGATCCTTGACCGAGGTACCGCCGAACTTTTGTACGATAAGACCCATAAAGACCTCTTCCTCCCTGTTCCCTTATTTCACCGTTGCGCCTGTGTTATCGGGCAGCAGGCGGTAAACGGTAAAATGCTTTAGCTTTTCGCTCTGCGGCAGAGCTTCCTGCGCGCGGGCAAAGAATTCCTGATCGTCACGCGGGACAACCGCCATAATGGTGGGACCCGCGCCAGAAATATAAACAGCCAGCGCGCCCAGGTCCTGCGCCAGTTCAAACATTTCGTCCCCGCCGTCGATCAGGGGCAGGCGGTATTTCTGGTGCAGGGAATCCTTGGTTGCCACGCCAAGCAGGCTGTAATCGCCATCGCAGAACGCGGCGGTAGCCAGCGCGGCGCGGGACAGATTATACACGGCGTCCTTATGGCTGACCATATCCGGCAGCGCGGCGCGCGCCTTGGAGGTCAGCAGGCGGAAATCCGGTACAAAAGCGGCAAATGCCAGCTGTTCATCGATGTTCTTTTTTACGCTGTAAACCTGGCCTTCGTCATACACACTGGTAACAAAGCCGCCCAGCATGGCGGGGGCCACGTTATCGGGGTGGCCCTCAATGGCGGTGGCAAGGGTCAGCATCTGGCGGCTGGTCAGCTTGTTGCCCAGCAAAGCGTTGGCACCCAAAATGCCCGCCACAATGCAGGCAGAGCTGGAACCCAGGCCGCGCGCCATGGGAATATCATTGCGCTGGGTAATGCGCAGGCCGCGCAGCGGAATGCCCAGCTGGTCATACACAGCGCGGGCGCTGCGGTAGACCAGATTGTTTGCCCCGGTCGGCACATGGGTGCCATCCACCGAAGAAATGCGGATGCGGTCACATTCCTCAAAGGTAAACACGTTGTGCATGGAAAGCGCAAGGCCAAGACTGTCAAACCCGGCGCCGACATTGGCGCTGGTTGCCGGTACAGTTACGGTAATCATGTTATGTGCTCCCTTCCCTGCCGGGGCTTATTCCGGCAGCTTTTTCAGCACAAGCGCCAGGCGGCCGCCCAGAACTTTCAGCTTGGCTGCCACAGCCTCCAAGTCCGCAGCCGTGGCAGCTTCGATCAGGTACGCGGCAGAATCGCCATAGTCAAACACCAGCTTGCCGGGACCGGCCACATTGGGCAGCGCGGCGGCGGGCACGCCCGCGGTGCGGATGTAATAAGAATACTTGGCGGTATCCATCAGCTGGTGATCCAGCTTTTCGGCGGGCTTCCAGAACAGACTGTCATGGATCTTGCTGCCGTCCTTCAGGGCATCGATCACATCGGCCACAACGGCGCTGGCGGTGGGCAGCTTGCCGGCGCCCTTGCCATAGAACACAACATCGCCCAGCATATCACCCTGCATCAGCACAGCGTTAAACACATCGTTCACGCCCGCCAGCTGGTTGGACTCCGGCACCAGCATCGGCTCCACACCGGCGCTGAACGCATCGGCTGCGCCTTCAGGGTTTTCATGGTACCAGGCGATCAGCTTGATGGCGCAGTCCAGCTGCTCGGCAGCTTTTACATCCTCCACGGTCACATCGCGGATGCCGCGGGCGGGAATGTTATCCGGGTAAACATGATGCCCGCAGGCCAGGCTGCTCAGGATGGCGATCTTGCGGCAGGCATCACGGCCATCCACATCGTCGCCGGGATCCTTGGTTTCGGCATAGCCCAGCTGCTGGGCAATTTTCAGCGCGGCATCAAAGCCCATGTTTTCGCGCTTCATCTTGGTCAGCATAAAGTTGGTGGTTCCGTTCACAATGCCCTGGATCTGGCTGATCTGGTTTGCGGCAAGGCACTGGTGCATGGGAGTAATGATGGGGGTACCGCCACCCACGCTGGCTTCAAACAGGAACGCTGCTTTATGCTCCCGTGCAAGAGCCAGCAGCTCTGCGCCATAGGTGGCAACCATCTCCTTGTTGGAGGTACACACGCTGCGGCCGCTTTCCAGGCACTGGCGCACATACGGATAAGCAAAGCGGGTGCCGCCGATGGTTTCCACAACGACCTTGACTTCCGGATCGTTCAGGATCACATTGATATCTTTCACAAACAGCGCTGCGTCCGGAGAATCAGAAAAATCACGCACATCCAGGATGTACTTGACCTCCACCGGCTCACCCGCGCGGCGGGCAATGGATGCGGCGTTGCGGCGGCAGACTTCCAGCACACCACTGCCAACGGTGCCGAATCCCATGATTGCAATTTTAGCCATACTATACTCCCCTTGTTCCTTATGCGGCTGCCCGCATCCGGTATTCCGTTCTGTGCGCCTTGGCGGCGTGTGTTCACTTTCAGGTTCCGCGGTGCACTTCCACCACAAACGACTGACGGGCCAGCCGGGTCAACATTTCCTCAACGGTCATCTGCATGGTTCCGGTGCGCACGGTAACTTCCACCTGCGCGGTACCATTTTCCGGCCGGGACTGGGTGATGGTAACAACCGATGCACCCGCTGCCGAAATACCGGAAAGCAGGCTTTGCAAAGCGCCGGTTTTGTCCAGCAGGGTGGCGATCACGGTAATGGCCTCGCGGCCGGTTTCGGCGTCAAACACATAGTCCTTGTACTTATAGAACGCACTGCGGGAAATGCCCGCCTGACGCGCTGCCGTGGAAATATTGCTCACGCTGCCGGAAGCCAGAAGCTCCTTGGCCTGCAGTACCTTAAGGAACACATCCGGCAAAGCGGAGCTATCTACCAACAAAAAACGGCGCTCGCCCATGTTGTTTCCCTCCTATGTACATGTGTATTCACAACGGGGATAATCATACCACAAGTGTGCGCGGCTTGCAAGCATTTTAGAAAAAATGTTGTGTATTTGAGCATGATGCACAACTGGCCTGTTGGTGCGGTGGAATCTTCCCGTGCTTTTATCTGTTTTTATGCGGTGGAAGTATGTCTTTCATTCGTGCACGTGCATTTGATATGCTTCTGCCCGCCTTATTAAGGCTGCAAAAAGGCCGTGCATTTTCTCCTCACCCGCATGGTTCTCGCTGCTGCCATTATAGCATGTCCTCCATTCCAATACAACAAACGGGCACAGCAGCTTTGTAAACTGCTGTGCCCGATCTGGCTTATTGAATTTTCAGACTATTGGAACTTTACGCGATCAGCCTGCCGCCGGGTCCAGCGTGTTCACGCTGGGGTCGGTCAGGGTGGAATAGCTGTCATCCGGCAGGTTGTCCTCAGTATAGTAGCCGGTCTCACCACCGCCGGATACGATCGCACCGGTGGAGGTGCTGAACTGCTTCTGCACAACGGAGTCATCATAATAGAAGTCCTTGGCAGGCTTATCGGCCTGGGCAGCTTCCATATACCGCTTAAAGGCGCGCTGGGTCGGTTTACCGTTGTTGCCCAGGGTGCCATCCACACCCCACATGCTGTAAGGCTTATCATAGCCCCACCACACAGCGGTGGAATAGTATGGGGAAACACCGGCGAAGGTATAGTCCTTAAAGTCGCTGGTCGTACCTGTCTTGCCGATGGTATCAATGCCCTCGGTTTCCGGCTTCATGCCGTTTGCCGTACCGGGCTTTTTCCACACGTTGCTCAGCAGACGGTTCATGATGGTAGCGGCTGCAGGGTCAATGGCCTGCACGGTGGTAACGCGCTTGCTGTTATCCAGGTACAGGTTGCCGTCCGAGTCATAGATCTCGGTCCAGTAGTGCGGGGTGGTAAACTTGCCGTCATTGAAAATGGAGTAAGCGCCAGCCAGCTCCACAACCGTCAGGCCTTGGCTCTGGGAGCCCAGCACCAGAGGCGCCAGGTCAACGTCATGTTCGGGATCCAGATAGGTGCAGTTGAGGGTATCATGCGCAAAGCTGAACAGCTCTTCCGCACCGACATAGGAACCGATCCAGACCGCAATGGTGTTGTAAGAGCGGCGCAGTGCATCATACACCAGCATGGTGGCACCATCGCCGCCTGCGCCGCCATAGTTGGTGGGCCAGTCGCGCCACACATCATCGCGGGACTGGTTGGCTGCATTATACTTGTCAGTAGAAAGGCCAAGCTTCAGGCAGCGGTCGGTATCCAGCACCTGATGGTCGCTCTTGAGGTAATACGGCGTATCCGCCATGGGCGAAGAATAGTTGATGATCTTGCTGTCCACTGCCAGGCAATAAGCAGCAATGGGTTTCATGGTGGAACCGGTCTGGTGGGGCAGCGTGGCGCGGTTGGTGCCGCGGTCTACTTTCTTTTCGCCCAGGCCGCCAACCAGGGCAACGATCTCGCCGCGGTGGCCATCCTCCATGCTGATGGACGCCATAGCCGCCTGGGTGCGCACGCTTTCATAGAAGATCAGGTTGCCGTTGTCATCCTGGCTGGTTTTCAGGGTGGTGTTTTCCTTATCGGCATAGACCGGCACATCATCGTCCGTGAACACAGAAGAGCCGTCCGGGTTCAGCGGCAGGCCGCTCTCGTCATAGGTAATCTCGCTGTCCGCCGGGATACCGGAAGGAACCTCTTCCTCGTGCCACAGGGCCGGGAACAGCTCGCCGTCGCCGGTGTCCTCGTTCAGCATGACCTGCTCCATGGCAGACTGTGCTTTCTGGTCCAGGGTAGAGTAGATGCGCAGGCCATCGGAGAAGATCTTATCCTGTGCTTCGGCACGGGTGCAGCTTTCCTGCTCCATGATTGCCTGGGTGACATCCGCAAACAAAGCGTCGTCAAAATAAGAGTTGCGGGAAGTACGGGTGACCTTTTCGGTGGCCGATTTGCTCTCGGCCAGGGTGATGGGTTCCGCCTGTGCAGCAGTGCACTCTTCATCGGTAATATATCCCTGGTTGCGCATCAAAGCCAGAACATGGTTGCGGCGCTTGAGCAGATTTTCCGGGTTGGTAGCCGGGTTAAAGCTCTTGGGATTCTTGGTGATGGAAGCCAGCTCGGCGCATTCGGCCAGGCTCAATTCCTCCACGCTCTTGCCAAAATACTCCTGCGCGCCGGCTTCCATGCCATAGATGGTGCCGGTCAGCGGGATGGTATTGAGGTAAGCTTCCAGGATGGTTTCCTTGCTGTAGCGGTTGCAAAGGCCCAACGCGCGGAAAATCTCGCGTACCTTACGCAGAATGTCCTGTTCACTATCACCGGTCAGGTTTTTGACCAGCTGCTGCTCCAGCGTGGAAGCGCCCTGCTTGGAGCCAAGCAGCGCGTTTCCGGTAAACTCGTTCAGGGCAGCGGCAATGGTGCGCTTGACGTTGATGCCGGGCTCGCTGCGGAAATCCTTATCCTCAACGGCGATGACCGCGTTCTGCAGGTTTTCCGGCATGGCCGAAATATCGCGCCAGATGCGGTTATTTTCGCCAGCAAAGGTGTTCACCTCGTTGCCGTCGCGGTCATACACAATGGAGGTCTGTTTGAGCTTCTGCTCATCCAGGTCCAGCTTGCCGTCCGGGTCCTCGGTCACCTGCACCACATACAGCGAAAGCAGCACCGCACCGGCGCTGGCCGCCATGACGCAAACGCACAGCAGGCAGCCAATGAACCGCATGATGGTGCCGAATATACTGCGGCGCGGCTTATTTTTTTTCTTTTTTCCGTTTTTCTTTCGGGCGGAAGTTGCGGCTGTTTCCGGGCTTTTTGCACTTTGCATGGAAATGTGCCGTTCCTGTTTGGGGTCTATGGGGACCGCCTCCTTTGGGATAATTGCGGCAGGCGCGGAGCCTGCCTGCGCCTGCACTGATACGCGACCGCACAGCGCGGTCACGCAGATGGGCATAAAGCCATAGAATGAATTATATCACAAAGTATTGCCAAAAGTACAGTAGCAGGCAGACAATTTTCACTTTTTTACGGTTTGGGTGCCGCCAAACCGGGCATACTGCTTGCAGGAGCGTACTATTTGATTTGTGAAATTTGCGAATACCACAAAATAGAGGGAGGTTTTTGCCCATGCGTTACCAACTGCCGCGGGGCTATCGCCGCTACCTGCTGGGGCTGGCCATGCTGGCGCTGCTGTGCATTGCCGCAGCCGTAACAGTGTTTTTTGTTCCGGTGCAAAAACAACAGCCGCAGGCGCAATACTTGTTAAAAGATAACGCCGGGCGGCTGGCCCTGTATACCCTGGACGGCACCGGTCCCCTGGCGCAGTACGATGTATACACCCGCCTGCTGCCGGAGCCGGACTGCCTGGCATTGCAGCAGGGCGTGAGCATTTATACCGAAGCCGAATTGCAGCAAAAACTGGAAGATTACGGCCTGTAGCCCCCTTTTACCCTGTCTGCGCTTGTGTTGCCGGGCATTTTATGGTACACTTCTATTTAATAAGGGCAACACCGCACAATTCCCGCCTTGCGGCTTAAGCACCGCTCCGGCAGC
>ENA-UOOA01006219-UOOA01006219.1-human-gut-metagenome-genome-assembly--contig:-P61old-NODE-6219-length-11688-cov-4.602510_pt1 | contig 11688 bp, 4 predicted proteins | sample MGYA00242467_ERZ724014 | MGnify/ENA metagenome assembly ERZ724014
GCAGCTTCCGGTACGTTGCCGGCCGTGTCTATGCGTGGGATCGTGATTTTCCCCTCCCTGCTGATGCATTTCGACGTGGGGCGGGAAAAGTCCATCCTCGCCATCAAAAAGGCCATGGAGGGGGATCGGCAGATCTTCTTGGTGGCGCAGAAGGACTACACCGTGGAGGATCCCAAAGAAGAGGATCTCTATCGGGTAGGCGTCGTCGCCAAGATCGTGCAGCTTTTGAACTCCGAGAAGGATTCCGTCCGCATCATGGTGGAGGGGCTTTATCGGGCTGCCATCGTGGGAACCAATCTGGAAGGGCCGTTTATGACCTGCGAGGTCACGGGCCTGCCGGATCAGAAGGCGGTGGCCATCCCGAGGGACGTGGAGCAGGCCCTGTTCCGGGCGGTGCTCTCCAGTTTCGAGAGCTATTGCGAACTGGTGCCGAAGATGCCCAAGGAGATCCATGCGAATATTCTCTCCCAGAAGACGCTGCAGGGGCTTTTTGACAAGATCGTCCAGAACCTGTTCTTCCAGGTGGAGGATAAGCAGATGCTCTTAGAAGAGCGGAACCTGATCCGGCGGATGCAGCTGCTGGTGGAGGTGCTGGAAAAGGAAGCCAACATCCTTTCTCTGGAGCAGGACATCTACAGTCAGGTCAAGGAGCAGATGGACAAGAACCAGCGGGATTATTTCCTGCGGGAGCAGCTTCGGGTCATCTCCAATGAGCTGGGCGAGGGGGACAACCCCCAGGAAGAGTCCATGGAGTACATGGACACCATCGCCTCCTTCAAAAATATGTCGGAGGAGACGAGGGAAAAGCTCTTCAAGGAGTGCGACCGGCTTTATAAAATGCCGCCTCAGTCTCAGGAAGCTCAGATCGTCCGGACGTATCTGGAGACCTGTCTGGAGCTGCCGTGGGACAAAGAAACGAAGGATCACGCAGACGTGGAGCGGGCTTCCCGGGTGCTGGAAAAGGATCATTACGGGATGAAAAAGGTCAAGGATCGGATCTTAGAGCTTATCGCCGTCCGGAAGCTGGCTCCCGACATCAAAGGGCAGATCATCTGCCTGGCCGGCCCTCCCGGCGTCGGCAAAACCTCCATTGCCAAATCCATCGCAAAGGCTCTGGGGAGGAACTACGTCCGGATCTCCTTAGGCGGCGTCCGGGACGAAGCGGACATCCGGGGACACCGGAAAACTTACTTAGGCTCCATGCCCGGTCGGATCATGACCGCCATGAAGCAGGCGGGCTCCCGGAATCCGCTGATCCTTCTGGATGAGGTGGACAAGATGGGCGCCGACTTCAAGGGCGACCCCTCCGCCGCTTTGCTGGAGGTGCTGGACAGCGAGCAGAACAGTGCTTTCCGGGATCATTACATCGAAGTGCCGTTTGACCTGAGCGAGGTGCTTTTTGTCACCACGGCAAACGACGTGTCCTCCATTCCCCGTCCTCTGCTGGACCGGATGGAGCTGATCGAAATGGGCAGCTACACCCGGGAAGAGAAGTGGAACATTGCAAAGAAGCACCTGATCCCCAAGCAAACGAAGCGCCACGGTTTGACCGCAAAAGAGCTGAAGTTCTCGAAGGATGGCATCTATGCCCTTATCGACGGATATACAAGGGAAGCCGGCGTCCGGAGCCTGGAGCGGGAGATCGCTTCCATCTGCCGGAAGGTGGCAAAGAAGGTAGTCTCCGGGGAGGTCACGATCTTCAGCGTGACGGCGAAGACCATCGGCTCCCTGCTGGGTGCACCACGGTATCTGGATCAGGGCCAGCGGCCTGCCGATGAGGTAGGCGTGGTCACCGGCCTTGCCTGGACTTCCGTCGGCGGCGAGACCATGGACATCGAGACCATCGTTCTCCCCGGAACGGGAAAGGTGCAGATTACCGGCCAATTAGGCGAGGTCATGACCGAATCTGCCCAGATCGCAGTCAGCTATGTCCGGAGCATCGCCGAAAGCTACGGCATCGACCCGGATTTCTATAAGAACAAGGACATCCACATCCACGCCCCCGAGGGAGCTGTCCCTAAAGACGGACCTTCCGCCGGCGTGACCATGGTCACTGCCGTGACCTCCGCTCTCAGTGGGATCCCCGTTCGGAAGGACGTGGCAATGACCGGTGAGGTGACGCTGCGGGGACGGGTGCTGCCCATCGGCGGCCTCCGGGAGAAATCCATGGCGGCGTACCGAATGGGGATCAAGACCGTCTTCATCCCTCAGGACAACCGGAAGGATCTGGAAGAGGTGGATCCGGTGGTGAAGGAGCACATCACCTTCGTGCCGGTCTCCCATGTCAGCGAGGTGCTGAAAGGCGCCCTCACAAGACAGCCGGAGGCGTTCCAGAAGCTGCAGCCCCAGCCTCTTCCCATCCCGCCTATAGGGGACGGAAAGAAAGAGCACATTGCCATTCAGTGAGCCGGGATCTTCCGGGAAAGGAACCCTATGAACTATCATAACGTATCGTTTCTGGCGTCCTATGGCCTGTCGAAGCAGCTGCCGCCGTCCAAACAGATGGAGGTGGCCTTTGCAGGGCGATCCAATGTGGGGAAATCCTCCCTGATCAACAAGCTCCTGGGCCGGAAGGCTCTGGCACGGGTCAGTGCCGTGCCGGGAAAGACGGCTACCATCAACTTCTACGACCTGGATGGGAGGATCCATCTGGTCGATCTGCCTGGCTACGGTTACGCCAAGGTGGCAAAGTCGGAGAAGTGGCGCTGGGCGGAGCTAATCGAGGGGTACCTGAACGACGAGGGACGGGATCTGGCGTTGGTAGTGCTGCTGGTGGATATGCGGCACCCTGCCACCCGGCTGGATGTGGATATGGTGAACTACCTCATTGAGACGGAGAAACCCTTTCTTGTAGTGCTGACAAAGGCAGACAAGCTGAACAAGACCGAGCGGGAAAAGCGGCTGGCGGCGATCGCTGACGAGCTTCCCTGCGGCGACGAGCTGACGGTGCTGCCCTTTTCTTCGGAAACGGGTGAAGGGGTCGAGGCCCTTCGGGGGATCCTCGAAGAGCTTTCGGAGCCGGAGGACGACGAAGATCCTGCGTAAACATTGAGCGAAAGGCGTGAAACAGATTTGAAACGGCAAATTCAAGAAGAAAACGGGGAACTGATCTTAGGAGGCGTAGGCGTGAAAACGCTGGCGGCTCAGTACGGCACGCCGCTGTACGTCATGGACGAAAACGTGATCCGCAGCAATATGCGGGCGTTTAAATCCTCCATGGATAAGTATTACGGCGGTAAGGGACTGGTCTGCTACGCTTCCAAGGCCTTTTCCTGCAAGGAGATCTATCGGATCGCAAAGGAAGAGGGGATCGGAGCGGACGTGGTGTCCATCGGCGAGATGTACACGGCGAAAAGCGTCGGCTTTCCCATGGATCAGGTCTGCTTTCACGGAAACAATAAGACCCGCCGGGAGCTGGAAGCGGCTCTCGACTGGGGTGTCACCCGTATCGTGGTGGACAATCTGACGGAGCTTCATACGTTAAGCGCACTGGCAAAGGAAAAAGGCATCATCGCCGAGATCCTGCTGCGGATCAAGCCCGGCATCGACGCCCACACGCATAATTTCATCCGCACCGGGCAGATTGACTCCAAATTCGGTTTGGCTCTGGAGACGGGGGAGGCCATGGAGGGTGTGAAGGAGGCCCTTGCGGCGGAGAGCGTCACCCTTCGGGGGCTGCACTGCCACATCGGCTCCCAGATCTTCTCCGTAGACCCCTTCGTCCATGCGGCTGAGGTTATGATGGGCTTTTTAGGGCAGATCAAGGCGGAGACCGGCGTGGAGCTGCCGGAGCTTAATTTAGGCGGCGGCTTCGGGATCCTTTATACCGATGAGGACGAGCCGGTGCCCTTCGGCGACTATATGGAGCCGGTGTCCCGGGCGGTCAAGGCTTCGGCGGAAAAGCTGGGGCTTTCCCAGCCCTTCGTACTCATCGAGCCGGGCCGTTCTATCGTAGGCGAGGCAGGTACCACCCTTTACACCGTCGGTTCAGTGAAGGAGATCCCGGATATCCGGACCTATGTGTCCGTAGACGGCGGCATGGGGGACAATCCCCGGTACATCCTCTATCAGGCAAAGTATGACATGATCCTGGCAAACCGGGTCAATGAACCGGCGACGGAAACGGTCACCGTAGCGGGGCGCTGCTGCGAAAGCGGCGACCTGTTGGGGGAGAACGTGCCCCTTGCTCCGGCAAAGCCCGGCGATTTGCTGGCGGTGTTCGCCACCGGCGCTTACAACTACTCCATGGCGTCCCGGTATAACCGGGTGGGGATCCCTCCCGTGGTCATGGTAAAGGACGGCGCCTCCCGGGTGATCGTCCGGGGCGAGAGCCTTGAGGATCTGGTACGGAACGATCTTTGATCGGGAGTTTTACCGGAACGTTTCCTCGTTGATCTTTTTTCTTTGCACCTAGATATGAAAGCGCATCTAGTTGTAGTTTCTATTCTACAACTGGATGCGCTTTTTCACTGTTTGCTTTTGGGGGAAGATCACAATTAACCTATTACTTTAATATTAATGGTATGAAACAAAAGAATAGACTAATCTAATCCTAAAGCATTTCTATACCATATAAACCATTCTTCTGAAGAAATATCTCCACAATCCGGGCAACCAACCCAACCAATTTGCTTTGATGCACCATACGAAAAACAGCATTTGGGGCCACTGCTGAAAGATTTTCCGTTCAACAAACAAGAGTCGCAACCTTTTCCACATTTGTCAGAGCACATTTTTGTGCATCTATACGTATATTGACCATTTACACCTTGTACAACACTATATGGACTTAAACTACTGTCATAATTTTGTGTGTTTGTATTATTGTTCTGTTTTTGTAATTCATAATTTGCAACACCGTTTTCTGAAAAAGTGCCTACACTTGATATGGAATATTGATTTGCTTCAGTAACAACAGTTATGGTTCCTAAGTTTTTTATAGTGATAGGGTAGTTCATTTTTGTCCTATAGTCATCATAGATATTACAAAATTTTAGACATGAATCTAAATAATTGTATTTTTGTTGAAGGCTTAATTCGTCAAATCCATTTTCGCATGTAATTATTAATTCAGATTCATACGGACCATCTATGCTGAAACTTATATAATAATTTAAATCATTGACTATATTTGAATTAATGGAATTAATGAAGTCATCATGGATAATGGAGAGTTCTTTTTGCTTCTTCTGATAGTTTTCAACACCTATAATTATTAAAATGGTGATAGTTGATATAATTACTAAAATGGTCCAATGGTTATGTCGAAAACTCTTACGATTGTTCTCCATAGGAAACCTCCACTATTATAAAACTATAAATCATATTAAGTATATCAAAATACCATAGTTACTGCAAGATTTATATTGACAAATCCACATAAGGGAAGGGATAGGCGAAGGCTGCAAATTTCAGCTGTTTTTACATTTCGTGTCGAAAAAACGACATTTCACGCCCTTTTCTCCACAGGAAGGAGGAAATGTGCTAAGATAAGGGGGAGAAAAGACGGTGGGACTTCCCATCTCTTTTACACAACGGAAAAGAGGAGAACGCACATGAAAAAGCGGTTGATCGGCTGGCTCACAGCCTGCTGCATGGCGCTGACGCTGCTGCCTACCCCTGTGCTGGCGGCAGAATCGGATCCGGGGCAGAACCAGTCGGGCACTCCTGTCTCGCAGGAAGGCGAGAGCAGCGAACCGACGGAAGGTTATGAGGGGATCACTCTCCGTTACGGAGACGGGAAGATCCTGGAGGTTGCCTTGCCGGAGGATTCGGCACACTACACCTACGGCACCAGCAGCGAGGACGGGACGGAAATCACCGTCACGTCAGTAAATTCCGATTTTCTGCCCAAGACCGGCTGGAACTGGGCGGTACAGAAGGTGACCAGCGGTTATAACGACAGCGGACGTCCCCTGTACAGCTCCGAGACCGGGAAGGGGTATGCCCTGCGGATGCAGGACTTCCATCTGACCAACAACGGCAGCGGCGCCGCCATCGAAAGCCAGGTCCCTTTGTACGTCGATCTGGTGGGCGACAGCACAGTCACTGCAGCGGCGGAGGACAGTGCGGCGATCCTTGCAAACGGAAAGCCCGTGCGTTTTTCCAGTATTTTTGACAACAGCCGGCGGTATTCCAGCGCCGGCGACTGCGAAGTGGGGATCGGCACGCTGACCGCAAAAGGCGGCGCATACGGCGTGCAGTCTACGAACGGAGATGCCGATAACTGGACCGACATTTTTTTGAGCGAATCCGCCACGGTAACGGCGATCGGCGCTCAGGCCGGCGTCATGGCCAACGGAACGGTTCAGGTATACGGCGTTCTGTCGGCAGAGGGCACCGGTGCGGAGAGCTACGGGATCAAAGCCCAGAAGCTCCGGTATGCGGCCAGCGTTGCGGCTTACCCCCTTTACCTGACGGCCAAGGGCGGGAAAAGCGGCGTTTCGGTCGAGAAGCTTGCCAATGCGCATCTTTCCCAGTACACCGGCAAGGTGGGGGCAGACGCCGACCATCTGGAGGACTGGGATAAGGACCGGGACGAAGAGGATCCTCTGGGTGAATACGCCTATGTCCAGTTTGTGGGAAACGGCGTGAAATGGGTCTCCACCTTTGACGAGCTGAAAGCGGCGCTGACCCAGAAATCGCCCAGTGTCCGGCGGATCTATGTAACGAAAGACATTACGATCCCGTCGAAGCTGACGGTGCGGTATCCGGTCTCCATCATCGGCGTGGGAAGCAAAGCGCCGGTGCTGAGCCGGGGTTCCGGTTACACTTCCGCCCTGTTCCAGATCGGCAGCGGCAATGTGCAGACGGGCCATGTGCGGATGCAGAACCTTGTCATCGACGGCAAGAACATCAAGGCGACCGGTCCTGCCATTTACATGGAGGAAATCGCAAGCAACAGCAACAAGAATGCTCTGGGCTGGGGCACGCTGGTTTTAGGCGGAAAGGTCGAGATCAAAAACTGCGTCAACAAGGGCTACAAGCAGATCACCTGGGGTAAGGATCAGGTCTGGTCCCCGTCGGACACCCAGGGCAACGGCGGCGGTATTTACATTACATACAATGCGCACGTCAATCTGCTCCCCGGCAGTAAGATCACAAACTGCACGGCTTACAGCGGCGGTGCGGTCTACAGCAGCAGATACGAGTGGGAGGCTTGGGGCGCCACCTTTTCCGGCAATGCGGCAGCCGACCTGAAGGCGGATGCCAGCAGCACCTACGACAGCTTGAATTACGGTGGCGGCGGAGCCTGCCACAGCGGCGACCTTTATCACTGCACGATCTCCAACAATACGGCTGCCGTTTGCGGCGGCGGCACTTACGGGAGCAGCCTTTATGAAGGCTGTGTGGTCGAAAACAACGAAGCCAGCCGGTACGGCGGCGGCGTTTACAACGGATCCTCCGATATTACCGTAAGCGACAGCATCATCCGAAATAACAAAGCATCCGATGCCACATACGGTCATGGCGGCGGCATCTACGGGGCTGAGACGGTCACGAACTGCGTGATCACCGGGAATGAAGCCGCAGTTCGGGGCGGCGGCGTTTACGCCGCTTATTATGCCTCGAGTTTTATCAACAGCATCATTTCGTACAATCAGGCCACGGAAACCGGCGGCGGTCTCTATTCGGACGCTATGAGCAAGGTCACCAACTGCACATTTGCCAATAACTCCGCCAAAAACGGCGGCGGTATTTACGGCCTGGTCGATATGACCGGCGGCAAGCTGACCGGCAACACCGCCGAGGAAAACGGCGGCGGTCTTCAGGTCGGTTACGCTTACCAGAAAGAAAAATGTGTCCTGACTGACACGGAGATCTCTGAAAATACAGCCAAAAATGGCGGCGGTATTTATAGCGGAACGAATTACTACAGCGTCGGCACACTGACCCTTGATGACGTCAGGGTTTTTGAAAACACGGCTTCGGAAAACGGAGGCGGCTTATATGCCCCGCTGAACCGGACTTACAACAGTTTTTATCACTATGCATTAAAGGACGCCATTTTTTACGAGAATAAGGCGGAAACCAACGGCGGCGGCGTGTATCTGGAGAAAGGCAAAGGCACGTTTACGGTGTCCGGCACAACGGATATACAGGACAACGTCTGCTCCGGAAACGGCACGGAGAATAACCTCTATATGGAGACCGGCGCGGTGCTGACCATCGGCAGAGACGAAGTCGTCAATGCCGAGGACGGAACGGTCACGACCGCGGAGCTGCCGGGTCTTACCAGAGGCGCCGGTATCTGGATCAGCCCGGAGAGCTATCCCGAGCTTGGGGCACAGAGCGTCATCGCAAACCACGGCCTTACGACAGACGGTTCCGAGTTTGCCGATGACTACAGCGTCTTCTTCCATACGGATGCGGACAAGTATGAGTGCGTTACCGTGAAGACTACCACCGGAGAGGGGGACGACGCCGTCACCACCCGGAAGGTGGTGCTGCAGCGGCAGGTCGTTTCTCTGGAGAAGCCGGAAAGCAAGAAGCTCCCCTATAACGGTGCGGCTCAGAGCGGTGTAACAGAAAACGACGGCTATGTTTTGACCGGCGACACGGAAAAGACGGAGGTCGGCGATTATGAGATCACCGCTACTCTGAATCCCGGCTACAAGTGGAGCGACGATTCCGGGGACACTTCCGTGAACGTTAAGTGGAGCATCGTCAAAAAAGTACCGGAAGCCGGCGACTTTATCTTTAAGGCTCCGCACAACCTCGTTTATAACGGCCATACCAAACTGGCGGCAGTGGCACTGAGCGAGCCTTATACCGGCGGCGGAGAGATCACGGTGAAGCATTATAACGAAGAGGGCCAGCGAGTCACACCCATCAACGCCGGAACCTATACCGTGAAGATCAGCATGACGGAAGGCAATAACTTCGAGGCTGCTTCCAACCTGAACGTTGGAACTTTCACCATCCTGCAGGGCAACGGTCCGGAAGCTCCGGCGTGCGATTTCTCCTTTGACGGGGAAAACAGCGGCAAGCTCACCGGTTCCACCAACAAGATGGAATATTCTCTGGACGGCGGAAAGAGCTGGACAGACTGCACGACTGATACGGCGCTGCCGGTGGATCAGATCACCAGCGCAAGCGGCATTCGGGTGCGGGTGAAGGAAACCAACAACAACCGTGCCGGCGCAGAGCAGGTAATCGGGATCAAGGAAAACGGGAACGTTCCCGCAGCGGTCAAAGAGGACTGCCTGAGCAAGGGCAATACCGGTAAGCTGACAAATGTGGATAACACCATGGAATATTCCGTGGACGGCAAGAACTGGGTTGCCATCACCGGCGAAACGGTGGAAAATCTGGCGGCGGACACTTACAAGGTGCGGTATCGGGCTGCCGGAAAGGCCCTGCCCTCCAAGGCGCAGGAGCTTACGATCGCAGCTTACATTTCCAGCACGGAAAAGAAGATCCTCACCTTTGAGATCGACGGCGCAGAAGGCGTCATCGACGAGACAAACCACACGGTGACGGTCACGGTGCCCTACGGCACGTCTGTCACTGCCCGGAAGCCCGTCATCACCATCAGTGCAAAAGCGACCATTGACCCTGCCGACGGTCAGGTGCAGGATTTTGGCCATCCGGTCATTTATACTGTGACGGCGGAGGACGATTCCACGCAGGCGTACACCGTAACGGTGATCGTGGCGGATCCTGCGATCCTGAGCGTGACCGCTCCCGGCGAGCAGACGTTAGAAGGGTTTGCGGAGACGGCTGATGCCGCCATTTCCGAGCTGCCCGCTACGGTGGCAATCACCTCGGAAAGCGGTGTGACGGAGCTGCACTGCAGCTGGACTCTGGTCGGTGCGAGCTTCGACCGGACGCCCAATGCAACGAACACCTTCCGCTGGAAGGCGGATACCACCGGCTTTACGGTCAACGGCCAGACGGTGGAGGGAACGGTGAGCATCAGGAACCGGGCGCCTATTCCGCTGTCTGTACTCAACCAGCCAGTCTTTGATACCGAGAAAACCTACGACGGAAATGCGGACGTTACTCAGCCGCTGCTTGCCGGTGAGACCATCGGCCTTCTGGAAGGCGATGTGGGCAAGGTGTTTGTCACCGTGGCCGGTGCCTTCTACGACAGCAAGAATGCCGGCGAACGCACCATCACCATTGTCTATGAAGTGTGCGATGGGGTCGACAGCGACAGTGCTTGGAAGTATCAGGCTCCGGAAGACGGCAAGGTCAGCGGAAAGATCAATCCTGCTGAGATCGAGGTCGTCAGCGCACATGTGGCGGCCAGCAAGAAATACGACAGCACTACGAGAACGGAAGTCCTTTCCGTGACGTTTGCCGGTCTGATGTATAACGAAAGCCTGACTGCCGAGGATTACATTGCTGTGGCAAACTACGAGGACGCCGAGGTTGGCACGGATAAGAACGGCACCGTTACCGTCAAGATGAGCGATACGGTCAATGCCCGGAACTATGTGCTGAAAAACGATGGCTGCGAATTTGTCGGCGACATCGTGAGGGGCAACGGCGGGAGCCTTGGCAGCGAATCCACCAGCCTGCGGTACACGGATCGTAAGGGGCATACCTATGCGATGAGCCAGGCGGCGCTTCCCGGAGGACAGGATTGGACCTTCAGCATCAGCGAAGTGGTTACGACCGGCTGTGCGGCACTGGCACAAAGTGAGATCGATGAAAAGACCGGTGAGCTTTTCTATGCGTTGGTCGACGGTGAAGCGGAGGATACCGTTACATGGACGATCACCGCTTCCTGCGATAACTACGAAGACTATACCGGAACAGTGACCCTGATCCTTTCCGCCCGGGAGGAGCAGGCAGACTTCAAGTTCCTGACGGGCGACCTGACGATGACCTACGGCGATCCCACCTTTACCCTGCAGGTAAGCGGTGCTGCCGAGGGAAGCATCGTGAGCTTTAAGAGCAGCGACGAGACGGTCGCCACGGTGGATCCGGTTACCGGTGAGGTGACAATTCTGAAAGTGGGTCAGACGACCATCACTGCTACGGCTTCTGCCACCGACGACTATATGGAAGGCAAGGCGGCGTACGTCCTGACGGTAGATCCGAAGACCCTTACGATCACGGCAGGCAGCAGCAGTGCTTATGCAGGCAGCGTGCTTCCGAAGATGCCCGGCTATACCGTGGACGGTCTGGTTGATGGGGACGATCTGATCTCCGGGCCTATCCTGAAGTATGTGGATGCGGAAGGCAATGAGATTACTCCGGATATGACCAAGCCCGGTGTGATCGTCATCCGGATCAGCGACGCTGAGGCAAGCGAAAACTACGACATAAAGTTCAAGGACGGCACTCTGACTATTTTCCGTCGTCCTTCTGCAGGCGGTTCCGGCGGTCATCGCCGCCCCGTTTGACGCAGCAGACTCGATAAAAATGCGGCTCCGAAGCAAAAATTTCGGAGCCGCATTTTTCTGTGAAGGGCCTTGAAATGCGCAAAAGAAGATCCGGTTTGACCGGTCAGCTGCCGTGGATGACGGGGTTCTGGGAAAATATCTGTGAAAAGTTACAAAAAAGGGAGCGAAAAAGAAGACTGGATTGAGTGAATTCCAAATCTTTTTCAAATCTCTTGACAAAAAAGGGAAGGTGTGATAAAATATCATTTGTTGCCAGTTGGCAGCGATATGAGCCACTAGCTCAGTTGGCAGAGCATTTGACTTTTAATCAAAGGGTCCGGGGTTCGAATCC
>ENA-UOOA01006222-UOOA01006222.1-human-gut-metagenome-genome-assembly--contig:-P61old-NODE-6222-length-11680-cov-305.972473_pt1 | contig 11680 bp, 5 predicted proteins | sample MGYA00242467_ERZ724014 | MGnify/ENA metagenome assembly ERZ724014
AAACTGGGCGGCCACGGGGTCACCGTTCAGGTTCTCGTTGTCGTTGTTGCAGGCTACCAGTGCGAGGGCGAGCGCTGCAAGTGTAAAAAATCTTGTCTTCATTATATCTATAATTTTATTATTTACAAATCAGCATTTACATCATCACCTTTCACTTCTTCCCAGCCGTTGATTTCGGCTCCGTCCACTTCCATGCCTTCGGGAGTCTCAACCAGCGTTCCGCCGAGGGTCAGCGATTTGCCCTTTCTGGTGTTGAACTCCTTGAGAGCTTCTGTGAGGTCGCTTTTCAACGTGGTGGGGCTCGGGTTGCCGTCCGCATAGCGGATTTCAGCCGTCAGCAGTTGTTCCGTGCCGGTCACACCCAGCAGCCGCACCGTGGCTTTCCACTTGCCGGCATCGTCACCTTCGGTAATCTTGGTGAAGGGCAGCACGACGTTCGAAGCGGCTCCGTAGGTATCGGTAGCGAAGTCGAGTGTTCCGGCTGCACCCGTCAGATGGGCAACAATCTCCGTGATGCGTCCGGCGGCATCACCCGTCGGTTTGACGACAAGCGTCAGTTCGCGTACCTGCTGCTTCATTGCGGCGGTCAGCGGATAGTCCTTGTCTTTCTCGATGCTCACCTGTTTCGTATAGGTGAAGAACCATCCAGGGGCATTGTTCACAAAGGCATCCGTGCCTGCCCGGTTTCCCGTGGCTGCGGCAATGGTGGCTGTGGTGCCGTTCACCGTGATTCCTTCAGCCGGGTTCCACACCGCAAGGGTGTAGCTGCCCGGAGCAAACAGATGGTCGGGGGCATGGGTGGCGGAAGTCTCCGTACCCGTATAGTCACCCATGGTGACCGTCCACGTGGCAGGTATGTCGATACCCTCACCGCGGGCCGACCAGTCGGCTGTCACCGCAATCTTCCCGTAGTCGGGATGCGGCGTGTCATAAAGCGTGTCCTTCACGCAGGAAGAGAGCAGCACGGCGGCTGTCATTCCTACCATATTTATATATTGTCTTGCTTTCATACTCTATTCCTCCGTATTAGAATAACTTCCATACCAATGTCACACCGGCGTTGATGGGGCCACACCAATTTTTTGTCTCGTTGCCACAGCGCACGCGCACACCATCGATGACTTCATATTTTTCGAAATCGGCATTCAGGTAGCCCAAGCCGAGGTTGAAATCAAGAGTCAGTGCCTTGTTCAGCCGCAGCTGATAGCCGGCGGTGATGCCACCACCCATCAGGTCGCCCTGCTTGCCTGCTTCGGAGAACTTGTAGTTGAACTGTCCGGCCTTGAACATCGCGCCCAGATACCAGGCTTTCTTCTCACCCATATAGTAACGTACTTCCGGAGCCACTTCCCAGAGTGCATAGCGGCAATCTTTGTCATTCCAACTCCAAGAAGTCCACGAGCCGTTTACGGCAATGCCCCACGACGGGCAGATGCGCCATTCCACGCCAAGATCTGGTGTCAGGGTAGCCCAGCGCAGCAGGTTGGCACGCAGGGAGAGATGATAGTCGGTTGGGGTTTCCAATGGCATGTCGGTAAGTTTATTTTGGTGAGCGGCTTTCTCGGCTTTTGCCTTTTCTGCGGCAAATCGGGCTTCTTCCGCTTTACGCTGCTCTTCGGCAAGCCGTTCCTGCTCGGCACGCTTCTCGGCTGCCAGTCGTTCGGCTTCCGCCTTGCGTCGTGCTTCCGCGTCCGCATCCGTCACGGCTGTTTCCTTTACCGGTACCGTCAAGCGCACGGTAACAAAATCACCCTCAGTCGCATGGTTGCGGGTAATGAAATTCTCCTCTTTTATTTCCGCGCGTGTAATCAGTTCGGATTTTACTCGATTGGCACGGATCTTCGCCGTTGCAAGGTTCTCGGCTTCACTGCCCTGCGAATTGCAGTATCCGTCAACCAGTAGCGGCAGTTTGCCGTCAAGAATTGTTGCTTTGTTGTTTTCGATACATTCCAACAGGCGGGCAAGTTCCGTGTCATTGCCATTCCAAGGCACGTAGAACATGTCCTTCTGCGGAACGAACCGGAAGGTGTAGGTCGTGTCTGCTTTCTGCTGCGCAATGACAGGAAAAGTTACCGTCATCAGCCACAGAAACAGGGTAAGAAAAGTGATTTTTCTGCTCATATAAACTTGAATTCATTATCTTTGTCATCTCCAAAGGTAATAAATGCCATTCAGCGCCCAAAATATTACAAAAACTTTTTCTGTTGAAATATAGCGTTTTATAAAAATTGTCGTTTGAGCACTTTTCAAATTGTCGTTTGAGCACTTTTTTTGTCGAATTAGCACTTTTTTGTCGCTTGAGCACTTTTTGAAAATGAGCTTCTGAGACCTTTTTCATCGGCTTTTTACCACACAAATTATTCCAGATTTGCTTTTTTCCACTTGCCAGGCGTACATCCTTCCTTCTCTGTAAATGATTTGATAAAGTTACTGCGGGAAAGAAAACCGGAAGACTCAGCCAGCTTCTGTATATTGATTTCCGGATGCTCCTTCAGTATGTTTTTCGCATACTCCAACCGGAGACCGGTTATCCATTCGCGGAATGTCATTTTATACGTAGTCTTGATATAAGCGGAAAGATAGGTACGGTTCGTATGAAGTATTTCGGACAGTTCTTTTATGGTAAGTCCCTGCTGGACATAGCCGTCTGTCTTTATCCAGTTGGCCACTTTCTCTATAATTTCTGTATAGGACACTGGAACTTCTTTCTCAGAAACTATTTCAGGTTCTGTTTCCGTATCTGTCAGAAGTTCTTCTTCAGACTGTATATCTTGCTCAAAAGCATTTTCCACCTGTTCATAGAACAGCAGGTAGTTCTGATAGCTGTAGAAAAGATAGCTGTAGAACGGTATTGACGACAAAATCCAGATAAAAACATATTTGTCTGGCAGAAATGTCAGCAATCCGCATCCGACACCGAAGATAACAGCCCAATAAGTGAATATGGAAAGCCATTCGATATATGTACCTATATCATCCGCCTGAGTTTCATTGAAAATCCGAATGGCTCTACGGTATGCAATTATGACTCTGCGAGCTAAAACGACTCCAAAAACGACTAACCATACAGCTAAAGCAAATAAAGAGAATTTTTGCATGATTCCGCTTGGCAACAGGAACAACACAACTCCGGAAAGAGTTGAAAATATAATCCATAAAATGATATGTGTCCACACACGCCGTTTGGTAATGTAAAAACGATCAAGCAACATTATCAATGCCGAACTGAACAGAGAATAGCACAGGAAGTATGTGGACATGTTCATCAATATGGCAGAATCCGCATTTTTGAATCGGATACCAAAGAAGAAATGTACCGAATAATTTGCCGAAAGCAGCAGCATAGCTATACCCATAATCTGTCGGGAGCGGAGATAATTCTTGAAAATTTTCTTTTCAGGAGTCTTTGCAAACAAAAAATAAAAGCCGAAGAATAACATCAACGGCAGTGCGGTATAAAGTGAAAAACTGTATATAGATATAGATGGCTCCATTGTTATGCTTATTTGATTTTGATACAAAGTTACGTCTTTTTCTTCACAAATAGACACATAATCTATGATTTAACGTTATAGATTCGGTCATATTAGATTGAAAAATTATTAGAATTAAAGCCAGTGGTGAAAAATTCAACCACTGGCTTTTTCTGTCAAGACTTCGATATTAAAGTTTTACACCTTTGGATTCCGATAAACCGGGTCTCCCTATAATTAAATGACTGCGTACAAAGTCCACGTGCGGGCTTTCCGGCTGTTGTTCCGTCTGTTTTTTCTCGTTGCCTTGCCGGTTCTCTTCTGTGTTTTCCTGAGCCGGAGCCAGCTCAAGCTGTATCTTGCGGTCCAGTGCGGCGAGTTCGGACTTCAGCTGTTTCAGCTCGTCCTCCTTCTTCCACACCTTGCCCGCTATCTCCTGCAACTGCGGAATCTCCTTTTCCAGCACTTCGTTCTTAGACTTGTACTGGTCGATGATGGTCGGAATCCTCTCCAATGCGTTCAGAAAGTTTCGTGCGGCAGCAATCGGGTCTGCCATCGCCAGATGCCCGTTGTTGTAGGTGTACTTGTAGTTCCCCTCCACCACGAAGCGGTTGTCGGTGAACTCCAGACCTTCTTTGAGTGTCCTCTCGCTGACCACCTTTATCGGAAAGCCGTAAAGTTCCCCGACAGCCTTGTACAGTCCACCAGTCGTGGCGTTCTTGGCGATTTCCTGCAAACGCTTACCGATGACCTTCTCATCCGTTGAATCCACGCCGTCCACCTTGACAAGATTAAGGCGGCTGCCTTCCTTATCAGTCTGCACAACGGAAAGAAAACGGTTCCAGTCTTCCGTCATGGCTTCGATGAAAGCCGTGTTGTTGCGCAGTTCTCCCGTCTTGGATTCCAGCTTGAACTCCGAATCGCGCTTGCCCTTGCCCCACGACTTGCGTTCCCCTTCGAGCGAGGCGATACGCTTCTCTAATTTCGCCTTATCCAAAAGGTCGGTATTGCCGGAGAGCAACGCCATATACTCCGAGAAGTTCATACCCGATTTTTCGTCCATTGCTCCCTCGTCGATGGTACGTGCGCCCATCGCTCCACTTTTGAGCTGCGATATGAACGTCTGCTTGCAGTGCAGCAGATTGAACTTGTAGCTGTCCAGCGACTTTTCCACCGCGTAGATGATGATATCCACGTTGTTCTCGGCAAAATGCTTGGCAATCTCGTTCCCGGCTCTAACACCCCGTCCGTCACGCTGTTGCAGGTCGGACGGTCGCCACGGTGTATCAAGGTGATGGATGGCGACACATCTTTTCTGCGCATTCACGCCCGTTCCGAGCATACTTGTGGAGCCGAACAGCACGCGCACCGTCCCGGCGTTCATGGCATCTATCACCGCCTTACGAGCCTTATCCGTCTTACACTCCTGAATGAAGCGCACCTCACTTGCCGGTATGCCGTAATCCTCCACCAACTTGCGTTTTATCTCGCTGTACACGTTCCATCCTTCCCCCGGCTGGTATGTCCCCAAGTCGGAGAACACGAACTGCGTACCCTTGTGCGTCTCGTACTTGTGGTAATACTCTGCAATCATCTTGGCACAATGGCTTGCCTTGTTGTCGGGATGGTCCTCGTAGTTCGGGTCTATCATGCGCATATCAAGAGCCATCTTTCTCGCATAGTCGGTGGCGATGAGCATCTTCGCCTTTTCCTCCGTTTCCGACAGGGGTAACCTGCCAAGCAGAGTGGCATCGCCGGTTTTGGCAAACTGCATCAGCTTCTGTATGAAGTCCTCCTGCTCCGGTGTGGGCGGTATGTGGTGCAGTATCTCATTCTTGTTTGGTCTGTCCACACCTACATCCTCCGCCGTGCGGTAGTCGGTAATCTCGTTGTAGAAGGCGGCAAGCTCCGGCACCTTGATGAAATAGCGAAAACGCTCCTTCTGAACGATATTGTTCGTTACGTTGAACTCAAAATCGGTCGTCTTTTTGGCGAAGATGGCAGCCCAAGCATCGAAACAGCGGATGTCCTGCCGTTCCAGTTCGTTGGGGCGCAGGTATTTGAAGAGCAGGTACAGTTCCGTCAGACTGTTGGAAATGGTCGTGCCCGAAAGGAACGTAGCCCCCAAGTCCTTGCCCGTGCGTTCCTGTATGGTACGGATGGCAAAGAGCATATTCAGGGCCTTCTGGCTTCCTTCCGAGTTTCCCAATCCCGCCACACGGTCATGACGGGTGTTGAAAGTCAAGTTCTTGAACTGGTGACTCTCGTCAATGAAGATGTGGTCGATGCCCATCTGCTTGAAGTCCACCACATCATCCGTGCGGGACTTGATGGCGTGTTCCACCTTCTCCAGCTTCGCCACAAGGTTGTGCTTGCGCTTCTCCAGCCCTTTCAGCATCGCCCGCGACACGTTCTTGCCCTGCTGCCGCAAGACTTCGAGATTTTCCTCCACCGTGTCAAGCTCCGCCTGCAGGATGCGCTGCTGCAACTCCGGCGACTGCGGTATCTTCCCGAACTGGTCGTGCGACATGATGACGCAATCATAGTCGTTGTTCTTGATGTTGTTGAAGAAACGCACACGGTTGGCGGTCGAAAAGTCCTTTTCAGAAGCGTAGAGGATGCGGGCGTTAGGATAGGCCGCCTGATAGGTGGCGGCAATCTCCGCCACATTCGCTTTCAGCCCGATAATCATCGGCTTGTGCGCCAAGTTCAGACGCTTCATCTCATGTGCCGCTATGCACATTATCAGCGTCTTGCCGGTTCCCACCTCGTGGTCGCAGATCCCGCCGCCGTTCTGTTTCAGCATCCAGACGCAATCCTTCTGCGACGGGTAAACGCTCTTGATTCCCCGGCTTGCCAGCCCTTTCAGGTTGAGGTCGGGAAAAGTCTGGTGCGAGCCGTCATACTTCGGGCGCACGAAACAGTTGAACTTGCGGTTATACATCGTCGTGAGCCGTTCCTTGAACTGCGGCGACTGTTCTTCCAACCATTCGGAGAACCCGTTACGGATTTCGTCTATCTTCGCGTTGGCGAGCTGTATGCCCTCGCTGTCGCGTACCTTGATGTCGTTGCCGTTCTCGTCCTTGCCGATACTTTTCATCATGTCGGGGCAGGTGTTGTGCAGGGCGTGCTTCAACAGATGCATACCGTCATAGTTCCGGTAATAGCCCTTTACTAAAAACTCGTCCGTGATCTTCATGGTGCGGTAGCCGCACGCCACGGAAAACTCGTCCATGCTTGCGGAGTAGGCTATTTTCACGTCCGTGTCGAAAAGGTGGCTCATGTAGGCGGCATACACACCCGTGGGAATCCAGCGTTCCCCGAAATTGAAGTCGAGGTCTTCAAAGGCGATGCGCTGCGGTTCGGCCTCCTTCAATGCCTCCCACGCCTGTTTCACCTCCGGCATCCGCTCACTTTCGGGATTGTCCTCCATCCAGCCCTCTATGCGTTCCGCCTTCTCTATCACGTTCCCCGCGATGAAGCGGTCTTTGATTTCGTAACCGGTTACGAGCGGGTTGTAGAAGATGCGCCCCTTGAGGGCACCAAGCAGTTCCTCTTCCGTGGTGTCGGTTATCTCCCGCATATAGCCGAGATTGACCGTGCCGAACTTGTTGAGCGATGCGGACAAGGCTTCTTCGGGAGAGCCTGCATTGACACGGCTCTCCACCGAGAAGGAAACGGGACGGTCGAAGATGTCCGCCTTGACAAACTTGCCGTCCTCCGCACGTTCCAGCGAAAGGATGTCGCGCCCTCCGGCATCCATCATCACCAGTTTCACGTTCTGTCTGGCGTTGAGGTTACCGTAACGCATGACAAACTCATCGTAGTAGGTGTTGAGATACCCGCGCTGCGGTTTGTGTTCCGTATGGTTCTCCGTCTCGTGGCTATACAGACGTTCGTAAGCGTCACGGAGCGATATATACAGCATCGCTTTCTCTTTTTGATAGCCACGGAGGTCGAGCGGTTGGAAGGTCGCACCGTAAGGCGTGAGGTCTTTCAGGTAACCGAGATTGCGTGAAGCATCCAGCACCATCGAGCCGTCACGGTGGTGTGGCTCCAGCAGGCCGTTGAACGGACGGGGAGAAAGGTCCATGACTTCCTCCTTCGGCTTTTCCGTTTCAAGTTCCGGGAACAGGGAAGTGGCAACCGTTTCGGAAGTAGGCACAACTTCTGCCGGTGTTTCAGGTTGCTTTATTTCTTCCGTTTGTTCCGGCTTTTTATCCATATTGTCCGAAGAAGGCGCAAAAGCAGGGTTCAACGTGTCTTTGATACCCATCTTTTTCAGTTGTTCCTGCCTGTGCCGTTCTGCCTCAAGCCGTAGGGCCTTGCGCCGTTCCGCTGTCAGGCTCATCATTGTCTCATAGAAGCCGTTGATGGGAGGATTGGTTTCCCAATCCAGAGTGGCGTAAATGTCGTCCGGGTCGTTTGGCTTTTCGGCATTTTCCGGCTTTTCTTCCTTATTACCGTTTACCGGCTTGGCGGCTTCAACGGGTGGAGTAACTTTGACTTGCGGTTTAGGCGTGGACGGCATAGGCTTCGGCTTGCTTTCCTTTTTCGCTGCCTTTTTCTTTTTTACCGGTTCCTCTATGGGCATACCCCAAAGGTCGAGCAGGGTAAGCTGCACGGCTGACGAATGATTGGGTTGGCGCGGCTCAATCTCCGGCTTTTCCTCTATGGGCTGTGCCTGCGGCTTCTCCACTCCCTTGACAGGCTCAATTACAGAAACGGGGGCTATTACAGAAGGTGATACCTTTTCTGTTTTCGGAGCAGGTTGCACTTCCGTAGCCGTGCTTTCCTCCTTTGTCGGATGCAGCCTGTGTCTCTCATACAGTTTCCTGTCAAGTTGTTGCAGTTCTATTTTCAGATGCTCCCGCAAGTCTTCCGCCAGTTGTGCGATGTCCCCACAGTGCAGGAGTTTATAGGCTGGTTTCCCGTACGGGTCGGTACTTCTGATCAAATCCGTGTGTGAAAGCGAGCCGATGCTCCATACATACCCATTTACGGAAGTGCCGATAGGGTTCTGTTCGGTCTGCACGAAGAGTTTTTCGTTGTAATACAGTTCACCGTTCTTTCCGCTGTTCTTTTGCAGGATAATCAGGTCGCTGCCCACCTCCGTTCCCGCGTTATCAGTAAAGAGGTTGTTCGGCAGGCGGGCTACGCCCACCAGATTGGCATGGTTCATCATATACTCGCGTATGGGCGCGTTGGTCGGGGCATCCAGTACCCCCTGCGAGGTGATGAACGCCACGATTCCGCCTTCACGCACCGCGTCAAGGCTTTTCAGGAAAAAGTAATTGTGTATCGTCCGTGCCGCCGAGAGCCTTGCAGGATCCTTGCTGCCCGAAAAATCCGGGTCGAACACCGCCACATCGCCAAACGGTATATTGGAGACAGCCAAATCAAAATGGTTCATGAACGGCTTTTCTATCTTCTCGAAGCCCTGTACCCTTACTTTCTGTCCGGGATGCAGGTGCTTCAGTATCTTGCCCGTCATCAGGTCTTTCTCAAAAGCCATGATGTCCGCGTCCGGTCTGTTCTCCAGCACGGCGTCCACGAATGCACCGACACCTGCCGACGGCTCCAGCACCCGGTCGGGACGGATGCCGTGTTCATGCAGCACGTCCGCGATGGTCCCGGTTATCTCCGGCGGGGTATAGAAGGCGGTCAGCACGGACTGCTTCATGGCATCCATATTCCGTTTGTACTCCGTCTCGTCTTTTGTGTTCTCCCGCAGCAACCTGTGCAGTTCCACGGTAGGGGCAAACAGTTCGAGGTCGGACTTCGCCCAGTGGACGGCATCCGTCAGTTCCCTTGCAGGGTTGAGTATGTTCTTCAGTCCCCCGAAACCGCAATAACGTTCTAACAAGAGCCGTTCGCGTGCGGTGGGTGTGCGCTGTTCCCTGTCAAGGAGGAATGCCGTCCGTATCGCCTCGATGTTGTCCCGCAGCCTCTGTTTGCGGTTAAACGCCATACTCTTCGATATAGAGGATGACGGCTCCCGTCAGCTCCGTGTAGAGCAGGTCATATTCGGGCGACAGGGCGAAATTGTCGTCCGAGAGGTCATAGATGGAGAATACGTTTCCGACAAGCGGCAGCAGCTTCTGGGTAAAGGCTTCACATTTTTCTTCCGGCACTTCACCCGCAAATTCGTTCTCCACGACTTCGCGCAGGATGGCGTGCCTGGAGTAGCGAAGGCCCTCCGTCAGCACCTTCATCGCCAGTTCCTGCGCCCCGTCGGCAGGATAGCCTTCGAGCCTTGCCCGTTCATACGCTTCGGCGGCACGGTCGGTTCTTTCTCGGATGAAGGCTTCATCGGCTGCCTGTTCAAACTTGTTCGTGGTGAGGTAGTCCAGCAGGTACAGACCGTAATAGGAAAAGTCGGTCCGACCCTCGTTTTTCTTCTTGTTGTTCATTTCTTTGGAATTTAGTGGATTGATAATGATGATAGGGATAATCGTTGGAAAACGAGAAGAAAAAGGCACCCGGTATCCCTCCGAGTGCCACCACTAAATCCAAAGTATGAGTGTAATCCGGTATCGAAGAACAATTCATTACTCTGAACCAGTGGCAAAGTTAAACATTTATTTTCTTCTTTTCGCAGAGGTCGCTTTACTTTTCCTTTCTGGGAACACGAAAACCGTGTTATAGTCCCCGTCAAAGGCGACTACGGCATCAAAACTCTTGCCCTGCTTGCTCTTGAATCCTTTGAGCAGTTTCGTGTGTCCGTCGGTGAGCAGGTTTTTGATTTCATCATCAGAGAGGGTGCGGTTTGCTTTCAGGCGGAACACGGGCAGACCGCACTCCGCGTTGTCGCAGCGGACGACCTTGCCGTAAAACTGCATCGTCCCCGCTCCGCACTTGGGACACTTGCAGCCGGAATCCCTGCGGGCGAACAGCTTGTCGCACGACAGCAGTTCGGAGGTAATTTCCCGTGTATATGCCTCAATCTTCCTGCGGAAGTCATCGGCGGGCAGTTCCCCACGCTCGATGCGTGCCAATTCCTTTTCCCATTCGCCCGTCATGGCGACATCGGCAATACGCATCGCCTTCACGACCGAGTAGAGGGCAAGCCCTTTTTCGGTGGGGACAAGCGACTTCTTGCAGCGTTCCATATAGCCGCGCTTGAAAAGCGTTTCGATGATGGACGCACGGGTGGCGGGCGTGCCGATGCCGCAATCCTTCATAGCCTGCCGCAATGCGTCGTCCTCTATCTCCTTGCCAGCCGTTTCCATCGCGGACAGCAGGGTGGCTTCGGTATGCAGCGGCTTGGGTTTGGTCTTTCCCTCCGTGATGGAGGTGGCTTTCAGTGCCAGCGTGTCGCCTTCCTGCCAACAGGGAATGGCGGCGGTTTCCTCTTGGCTGTTGTTCTCTTCTCCATTCTCCTTGCCATAGACGGCACGCCATCCGGCTTGCCTGATGATGCTGCCTTTTGCCACGAACTCCACTCCGGCACACTCTGCCGTGACGGTGGCAGTGTCCTTGACGCATTTTTCGGAGAAAGCCTCAAGCATGCGCCCGGCTATCATGTGATAGACGGTGCTGTCCTCTTTGGAGAGGAACAGCGGCTTCTCGCCCGTGACGAGCAGGGCATGGTGGTCTGTCACCTTGCCGCCGTCCAGGCTGCGGCGTGTCGGCACGGCTTTCGGCTGCAACTTGCCCTTCCATTCGGGCAGGCTGCCGATGAAGGCAAGCAGCTTGGGGATTTCCGCGAACACGTCTTCGGGAATGTAGCGGCTTCCGGTTCGCGGATAGGTGATGAGCTTCTTCTCGTAGAGCTTCTGCGCGATTTCAAGCGTCTGTTCCGCCGTGAAGCCATGCTTGGCGTTGGCTTCCTTCTGGAGCGTGGTCAGGTCGTACAGGAGCGGTGTTTCCTCCGTCTTCTCCTTGCGTTCGGCTTTCGTGACGGTGGCTGTGCCTGCCGACTTCACCTTATTATACAGTTCCGTCGCGGACTCTTTCTCTTTCCATTTTTCGGAAGAGGAAAACTTCACCGTTCCTTCATCGCAGCCGTCCGTTGCGATATGGAGCTGCCAGAAGGCTTCGGGGGTAAAGCGGCGGTTCTCCCAATAGCGTGCGCACACCATCGCCAACGTGGGTGTCTGCACCCGCCCGACGGAGTAAGTGCCGTGTCCGGCGGCGATGGAGAGTGCCTGCGTGCCGTTGATGCCCACGAGCCAGTCGGATTCGCTCCGCGCTTTGGCGGCGAG
>ENA-UOOA01006223-UOOA01006223.1-human-gut-metagenome-genome-assembly--contig:-P61old-NODE-6223-length-11679-cov-5.375516_pt1 | contig 11679 bp, 8 predicted proteins | sample MGYA00242467_ERZ724014 | MGnify/ENA metagenome assembly ERZ724014
AAGCTCTCATCAAGCAAGGATATAAGCTGTTCTATTACAAAAAAGAGGATTCCACGCTGGAAGCCGATTTCTTCATTCGTTCAACCGCATCCTTGATTCCTGTTGAAGTAAAGGCGAAAAGTGGGCGGGCAAAATCAATGAAAACATTGATTACCTCTGGCCACTACCCGGATATCAGATACGGGATTAAGTTGTCAAAGAACAATATTGGGCATGAGGATAGGATATACACATTTCCGTACTTCTGCACATTTCTGCTGAAAAGATTTATGGTTGGCTTTTACGCTGAAGAAGAAGCGGAATAACGAAGACAGCATGGGAAACATACAGCAAAAAGCTGGCAAAAGATTCCGATAGCGGCAAATGGCTTTGTTTTAAGCTGAAAGAACTGATTCTGGCAGATATGTTATCCCGGGACGATGAAAGCGGGGAATAGGAGATCATGCGATACTTTGTTGTTGCAGATGTTTACGGATATTATACGCAGATGAAGTCTGCCATAGAAAAGGCAGGCTTCTTTTCCGATCCTACTTTGCACAAGCTGATCATGCTGGGAGATATCTTTGATCGTGGACATGAAGCAAAGCAGGTTCAGCAATTTGTATTGGAGCAGATGGAGCAGGATGGGGAAGTGAGATGTGCAAGCAAAACGCAGTATTTACAGGGATGCCACACAGCATTTGCTGATGGTCGCCCCTCATATCCCGGCCGGCACGAAGCTGTATTAAATTCCATAACCATGCAAAAAGCCCTTTGCGTGCGCATACTCTGCACGCAAAGGACTTTTTTGGATCGGTAGGACGCGCACGTTACTGCGCGGGCTGGAAATTCGTCTGATAGATCTTCTCGGCAATCTTTTTCGGCGCAAAGTCTACGATGACGACACCATAGGCCGTTCCAGCCTGCCAGTCGTAGTCATAGAGGTCGAGGTTGATGCGCTTGGCGTATTCCTTCGGGTGGCCGATTTTCCCACTGCCGCTCGTGGACGTGAAGTTCAGGAAAAATGTGTCCTCGGCCGCCTGGCTGTTATCCAGACAGGTTCGGATGGCGCTGATTTTATCGTCCGTGTCATAGTTGTAGCGGTCCTGCACGCACAGTGTTTCGCGTCCATTGATTGCGGAGCTCGCGGTGGGGTCGGCCAGAACGGTGCGGTCGCCCTGGTCGGCCCAGCCAAAGTACAGGCCGCAGTGCTCGCTGCCGACCGCCAGCTTGTCGTCAAACCGCGTGGCGAGGACGATTTTTCCGCGCACCTCGCCCAGCGTTGGGATCTCGTTTTTCAGGTACCAGCGGTCCGGGTCTGTGTCGATGCGCTCATACAGGGCGCTCTGAACGTCTGCAACGTCATCCTTGCTGTTTTCCGCCTTCATGCACAGAATGATCGTTTCGGTGGGGTGAGCGACCAGAAAGGCATAGACATCGCGCAGCACGTCGTCAAGCGTGAGTGTCCCGGCGAACGGAGAGTTGGAGGTCTTGCAGCGCGCAATGTTGTGCTTGAGCACCAGCGTTTGTTGGTCGTGCTTCTGTTCGAGCACCAGCCGCATGTCCAGATAGCGGTAGCCGTAGAGCAGCTGCGTGGCAACGCCCGCGTCCTGGCACTGGAAGATGTAGCGCATGTCCACATACTGCGTGCAGCTGTCGTGCGTGCCGGGAATTGACATTTTGCTGAGCCTGGTGTCGTCGGGCACGATTTCCATCCAGTCGGTGCTGGAGATGTTCGCTGCCATGGCCGTCGGCGCGGTGATCCCGGCAAAGACGGAAATCACCATGCAGACGAGCAGCGCGCAGAGCCATAGGCGGTGTTTGGTGACCTTCATAAAGTATTCTCCCTCATCGTTTTTTGCCGCATGCGCATGCGTGCGGCGGCTATGCATCACCAGTATAGCACAAAACCCGCGTGTTGGGAATGGAAAATCGCATGGCCGGTCGGTTCTGCCGGTGTGAGGTGGTTGAAAATGCGCAAACGCTGTAATATACTATCCTAAAAATGTGTCGCAGAGAGGAGGGGCGCGCATGCAGCAGGCGGGCGAGGACAGCCGTCGCGAGAATGCGCGGCCGGAAATGAAGAAGCGAAAAGTTTCTGCTTTTTACACCGGATTATTTGGGTTTACGTCGATTCTCTTCTCGATTTTAACGACTATTTTTGTGTGGATTTTTATACAGTGCATAAAGGAAGCCGCTGATTCAGAATATGATGTGGTATTTGTGCTCGCGCTGCTCCCTGTGGTTGTTGGAGTGATTGGCTTATTTTTGTCCATTTATATGGTCTTGAAGGGCGCATTTTCAGCCGCATACACGATAGACGCAGAAGGCATGACAACCTATTGGAGGAAAAATACATACCGGCTTTTGTGGACCGACTGTGTCGAGTTTGAGATCGTGCAGGTCCCGGTCAACTGGAGCACCTCGGCTGCGGTCGTATATTGCTCCACACGTGTACTTTCCCAGAAAGAAAAAGAGAATTTCTTCTGGTATCATAAGAACGATTTTGCGCACGTGCAGTATTTCCAGTACAGTGATGAGGCCATTTTTCAGGAGTTTTTGCATTGCGTTCCAGAGCGGGCACGCAATTTTCTGGAAGCGGAAGCGCTCGTGCTGGGCCTGCCGGGGGAGTGAGGCCCTTTCCGTGCGGCATTCTCCGACGGATCCCACAAACAATGGTTGCGGCGCGGCCGGTTTTGCGGTATAATCAAACCAATTTGTGCCTGAGTGCGTGAAAGGAAACAACATTATGGGTAACGACGCCAACGTCAGCAAACGCGACGGCTTTCGCAGCCGCGGCGGCTTCATCATCGCCTGTATCGGCTCGGCCGTCGGCATGGGCAACATCTGGCGCTTTCCAACGCTGGTGTCCAAGTGGGGCGGCATGACCTTTCTGCTGCCGTATTTCCTGTTTGTCATTCTCATCGGTTCCACCGGCGTCATCGGGGAGTTCGCGCTCGGCCGTGTAGCCGGTGCGGGACCGGTCGACGCTTTCGGCATGTGCACCGAGGCGCGCTGGGGCAAGCGCCGGCCCGGCGAACTGGTCGGTTATATTCCGGTGCTCGGCTCTTTGGCGCTGGCCATCGGCTACACCTGCGTCATGGGCTGGATCTTTAAGTATACATTCCTGGCGTTTGACGGTGGCCTGTCCGCCATGGGGCAGGACATGGATGCGATCGTCGGCAGCTTCAACGCCACCGCCAGCGCGTGGGGTGCGAATGTCTGGGTCGTCGTCGCGGTCGCGGTGAGCTTTGTCATCATGTCGTTTGGCATCGCGGGCGGCATTGAAAAGGCGAATAAGATCATGATGCCGATTCTGTTTTTGCTGTTTGTGGGTTTGGGTATCTACGTGGCCACGCTGCCCGGCGCATCGGGCGGCTATCGGTATATCTTCACCATCAAGCCCGCGGGCCTGCTTGACCCCTATGTCTGGATCTATGCGTTCGGTCAGGCGTTCTTCTCGCTGTCTGTTGCCGGCAACGGCAGCGTCATTTACGGCTCTTACCTCAGCAAGAGCGAGTGCATCCCGAGTTCTGCGCGCAACGTGGCGCTGTTTGATACGATCGCGGCGCTGCTGGCGGCATTCGTCATCATTCCCGCCATGGCGGCGGGCGGTGCGCAGCTCGACGCCGGCGGCCCGGGCCTGATGTTCATCTACCTTGTCCATGTCATGAACGGCATGGCGGGCGGCCGCATCGTGGCGATGGTGTTTTTTGTCTGCGTGGCCTTTGCGGGTGTCACGTCGATCATCAACCTCTATGAGGCGCCGGTCGCGTCCCTGCAGGAGCGGTTCGGCCTCAAGCGCGTGCCGGCCACGGCGGTGATCCACGTGATCGGCCTCGCCGTCGCGCTGTGCATTCAGGCCATCGTGTCGCAGTGGATGGACGTCGTGTCCATTTACATCTGCCCGTTGGGCGCGCTGCTCGCGGCGGTCATGTTCTTCTGGATCGGCGGCAAGAAGCTCGTGCTCGAGAGCGTCAACCTCGGCGCGCGCAAGCCCATCGGCGGTTGGTACTATCCGCTGTGCAAGTATGTTTACTGCGCGAGCGTGCTCGTGGCGCTCGCTGCCGGCGCGGCCCTCGGCGGCATCGGCTGAAACAATGGATGAAAAAAACGGCCCTCCGCACATGCGGAGGGCTGTTTTTTGCTGTTTATTTTACGTTTTCACAAAATGCCGTCAGGATGGCGGCGGACTGCTCGCGCACAGCGTTGCTCTGCGGACTCAGCCAGGCGGTGCCATTGCCGTCGGTCGTGCCGGAGATCAGCCCGAGCGCGACCGCGTCTGCCAGCGCATCCCGCGCCCAGTCGGACGCGCTGCCACCGTCCGGGAAGCGGCTCAGGTCCGCGGGTGTCCAAGTACGCGCCGGCTTCAGGACCCGGCTTGCATATTCCATGAGCAGAACAGCGAACTGCTCGCGTGTCACCGGGGCCTCGGGGGCGAAGGTCGTCGCGCTCGTCCCGGCCACGACGCCGGCCTGATAGGCCCAGAGGACGGCATCCTTGTACCAGTCCTGCGTCAGATCCGTAAACGGTGTGGTGCCGGCGGCCTTCGGTCCGCCTGCGAGATTATAGAGGATCTGTACGACCTGCGCGCGTGTGGTCGTGCCCTTCGGGTCGAAGCGGCCGCCGCCGACGCCGGACATCAGCCCGCTGCGCACGCAGTAGTCAATACCCGCATGTGCCCAGTTGTCGGGCGCGGGGACATCCGTCAGGTCTTTGCTGGAGCAGGAGGGCGCGGGGATGGTCTCCGTTCTGGTCGTGCCGCAGCGCGTGCACGTATAGCGCCGCACACCGTCACCCGCGCAGCTCGCCTGTTGGACGACCGTTCCGCCGTCCCACACGTGCTCGCCGCCGAGCGGGCGCAGGGGCTGCGTCACGGAGGCACCGCAGCCCCCGCACGTGTAGACGTTCTGGCCGAAGTCCGTGCACGTCAGCGCGACGTGCTCCGTGATCCGGTAATCATGCGTGTGATCCGCGCGCAGCGACGCACCGTACCGCAGGTCGAGATCCACGTTCGCCTGGATGCCGGGGATGCGGCCGCTGTTGCTGTTTTGCCATGTGCTGTAACTGCCGCTGTAGCCGGTCTCGGCGGCCCAGACGGCGAGCCAGCGGTCCCACCGGTCATAGGCCTGGTCGTCCAGTGTGGTCGTCCACCAGTAGCGGTTGGCGTACACGCCGACAGAATAGCCCGCGGCCTGCAGCGTCTCGCAGAAGATGGTCGCGTGGCGCAGGACCTCGGCCTTCGTGCAGTTGTCGCGGATGCCGCTGTCCTCCAGGTCGAGGTACACCGGCAGCTGCGGGTGCTTGCCGTCGAGCAGGCGCAGAGCGTGCGCAGCCTCACTGCGCGCCTCCTCGTCGGTCTGTGCGAGAGAGTACAGATATACACCGTACGGGATGCCGAGCCGCTCGCATGCGGCGGTGTTGACGGCCCACTTCGTGTCGTCCTGCGCGGTCAGGTCACTGCCGCGGCCGCAGCGGATGATGGCAAAGTCAATATACTGCGCCGTGGTGTCCCAGTCGATCACACCCTGATACTGGCTGACATCGATGCCGGCGCCTGTGATCCGTTCGCCGGCGGAGAGCACATCAGGAGATGCAGCGTTCTCCGCCGGGAGCTGCGCGGCGGAGGCGCTGCCGGCCAGCAGCGCGCACAGAAGCAAAATGGAAAGCAGTCGTTTTCGCATGGTATTCCTCCGATCTGATGGTGATGGGCGTATGGCTTTGCTTCCCATTGTAAGGCCAAACGCCGGAAAAGGCAACCGCAGATGCAGGAAAGAAACACGGCGCTCTGCCGCAGCAGAGCGCCGTGTTCGATATGCGTTTTAGAACATCTTGATGTACGCGTCGCGGTCAGGGCCGACGGAGACGTACTTGATGCGGCAGCCGACGGCGGCTTCCAGATAGTGCACGTAGTCGAGCGCTTCCTTCGGCAGGTCGCTCACCGTGCGGCAGCCGGAGATGTCGCAGTGGAAGCCGGGCAGATACTCATAAATGGGCTTGGCCTTGGCCAGCTTCACGCCGATGGGGAAGCGGTCCACGCGCTCGCCGTCGATGTCGTAGGCGACGCACACGGGGATCTTGTCCATGTAGGACAGTACGTCGAGCTTGGTCAGCGCAATGCTCGTGCAGCCCTGCATCTTCACGCCGTAGCGGGAGGCGACTACGTCAAACCCGCCCACGCGGCGCGGGCGGCCGGTGGCGGCGCCGTATTCGCCGCCGGCGTCACGCAGCGCCGTGGCCTCGTCGCCGAACATCTCACAGGTGAACGGGCCCTCGCCCACGCAGGTGGAGTAGGCCTTCATGATGCCGATGATATTGTCGAGCCGCGCCTCCGGGATGCCCGCGCCGATGGGCGCGTAGGCTGCGATCGTCGAAGAGCCGGAGGTGTATGGATAGATGCCGTAGTCAATGTCGCGCAGCGCACCGAGCTGGGCCTCAAAGAGCAGGGACTTGTTGTCCTCGATGGCCTCGGAGAGGTAGTCGGTTGTGTCACAGACGTAGTCCTTGAACGGCATGGCGTAGGTGTCGATCCAGTCCATCATCTCGTCGAGGTCGATGGGGTCATGGTGATAACCGTTGACGATGAAGAGATTCTTCCACTCGAGGATGTCGGCCAGACGGGCCTTGAGTGCGTCGCGGTCGGCGAGCTCGCCCATGCGCAGCGCCTTTTTCATGTACTTGTCCGAGTAGGCGGGGGAGATGCCGCGGCGGGTGGAGCCGAACTTCTTGTCCGCCAGACGATCCTCCTCCAGGCAGTCGAGCAGTTTGTGGTACGGCATGCAGATGACGGCCTTGTCGCTGATTTTCAGGTGCTCCGGCGTGATGGTGATGCCGCCGGCGCGCAGACGCTCGGCCTCGTGGAACATGTGCTCCGTATCAATGACCATGCCGGGGCCGAGCACGTTCACGGTCTCGTCGCGCAGGATGCCGCTCGGCATGAGATTGAGCACGAACTTACCCTTGTCGTTGATGACGGTGTGGCCGGCGTTGTTGCCGCCCTGATAGCGCACGACGACGTCGTACTTCTGGCTGAGCAGGTCGACCATGCGGCCTTTGCCCTCGTCGCCCCAGTTGATGCCTACGATGGATGTCAGCATTGTTGAGAAACCTCCTGTTTCTTTTACACGTTTACGGATGCGTCGCATCCGAGCAGTGTTGTATATTTGTTCAGGACCGGCGTGACCTGCTCGCGCAGGAACGTCTCGGTCTGGTGTACGGCCATGCCGGTGAAGGCATGGGGGTCAACTAGCTTTTGAAGCTCGGCGCGCGTGAGCCCGAAGATCGGGTCGGCAAGAATGCGCTCGAGCAGGTCGTTGCTGCCGCCATTGAGTTTGACCTCTTTGCCGGCGGCGACGCTGTGCTGCCGGATGGCCTCGTGCAGGGTCTGCCGGTCGCCGCCCTTTTCCTTGACGCAGTACATGAGGATGTTCTCCGTCGCGAGAAACGGCAGTTCGTCCGCCAGATGCTTTTCGGCCATTTTCGGGTACACGGTCAGCCCGCGGATGACGTTGAGGTACAGCGTCAGGATGCCGTCGGTGGCGAGAAACGCCTCCGGGATGCTGATGCGGCGGTTAGCCGAGTCGTCGAGCGTGCGCTCAAACCACTGGGCGCTGGCCGTCACGGCGGCGTTCTGCAGGTCGCAGATGACGTACCGCGACAGGGAAGCAATGCGCTCGCTGCGCATGGGGTTGCGCTTGTAGGCCATGGCCGAGGAGCCGATCTGGCCGCTCTCAAACGGCTCATCCACCTCCTTGAGGTGGGACAGCAGCCGGATGTCGCTGGAAAACTTCGAGGCGCTCTGCGCGATGCCGGACAGCACCTGCAGCACCTGAAAGTCCACCTTGCGCGAATAGGTTTGACCGCTGACAGGGTATGCACCGGGAAAGCCCATCTTCTCGCAAATCTTCCGCTCAAGCGCGACGACCTTTTCCTCATCGCCGTCAAACAGGGCAAGGAAGCTCGCGCCCGTGCCGGTCGTGCCCTTGCAGCCGAGGAGCTTGAGATTGCCGAGCTGAAACTCCAGCTGCTCAAGATCCATCAGCAGATCCTGCGTCCAGAGCGTGGCGCGCTTGCCGACAGTCGTCGGCTGTGCGGCCTGAAAGTGCGTGTAGGCGAGCGTCGGCTGCGCCTTGTGCGCCTCGGCGAAGTCGGCCAGCGCCTGGATGACGTTCACCAGCAGGCTGCGGATCTGCGCAAGCGCCTCGCGCATGAGAATGATATCGGTATTGTCGCCGACGTAGCAGGACGTGGCGCCGAGGTGCAAAATTGGCTTCGCCTCCGGACAGCACGCGCCGTAAGTCAATACGTGGGCCATGACATCGTGCCGCACTTCGTGTTCACGTGCCGCGGCATAGTCATAGTCGATGTCGGTGATGTGCGCGCGCAGCTCCTGAATCTGCTCATCCGTGATCGGCAGACCGAGCTCCTGTTCGCTCTCTGCCAGCGCGACCCAGAGTCTGCGCCAGGTGGAAAATTTGTTGTCGTCGGAGTAAATGTGCTGCATTGTGCGCCCGGCGTAGCGGGTGCACAGGGGATTGACGTAGCGGTCGTGCATACTTATCCTCTCTCTGCGTGGCGCAGCGCTGCCGAGATCAGCCCCTTGAACAGGGGGTGCGCCTTGTTCGGGCGGCTCTTGAACTCGGGGTGGTACTGAACGCCGATATAAAAGTCGTTTTCGGGAATCTCAACGGTCTCCACGATGTGGCCGTCCGGTGACAGGCCGGAGAGCACGAGCCCCTTTTCCTGCATAAGCGCACGGTAGTCGTTGTTGAACTCGTACCGGTGGCGGTGGCGCTCGGAGATGTCGAGCGTGCCGTAGCAGGCTTCCATCTTCGTGCCGGGCACGATGTGGCACGGATACGCGCCGAGGCGCAGTGTACCGCCCTTGTTGATCTCGTCGCTCTGGTCGGGCATGAAGTCGATGACCTTGTGTGCGCTGCCCTCGTCGAACTCGCCGGAGTTGGCGTCGGCAAGGCCGCAGACGGAACGCGCAAACTCAATGACCGCGATCTGCATACCCAGGCAGATGCCGAGATAGGGAATGTTGTGTGTGCGGGCATAGTGCGCTGCCGCGATCTTGCCCTCGATGCCGCGGTTGCCGAAGCCGCCGGGCACGAGAATACCGTCACAGCTGCCGAGCACTTCCTCTACATTATCGCGCGTGATCGTCTCGCTGTCAATCCATTGAATGTCTACGCGTGTGCCGTAGACATAGCCGGCGTGGCGCAGCGCCTCGGCGACGGACAGGTACGCATCGTGCAGCTGCACGTATTTGCCCACGAGGCCGATCGTCACGCGGCGCGAGCGGTTGCGGATGCTCTCAAGCATGGCGTCCCACTCGGTCATGTCCGGCGCGGGCGCGTCGATGTGCAGCTCGCGGCAGACGATCTCGGAAAAGCGGTTCTTTTCGAGCATGATCGGCGCCTCGTACAGCACGGGAATGGTCATGTTTTCGATCACGCAGTCGGGCTTGACGTTGCAGAACAGGGAGATCTTGCGGAAGATGGACTCCTCGAGCGGCTCGTCGCAGCGCAGCACGATGATGTCCGGGGAAATGCCCATGCCCTGCAGCTCCTTGACCGAGTGCTGTGTGGGTTTGGTCTTGTGTTCCTCGCTGCCGTGCAGATACGGCACGAGCGTTACATGAATGTAGAGTGCATTCTCGCGCCCGATCTCCAGGCCGACCTGACGGATGGCCTCGAGAAACGGCTGGCTCTCGATGTCACCGGTCGTGCCGCCGACTTCCGTGATGACGACGTCGGCATTCGTCTTGCTGCCGACACTATAAATAAAGTCCTTGATCTCATTCGTGATGTGCGGGATGACCTGCACCGTCTCGCCGAGGTACTCGCCGCGGCGCTCCTTGTTGAGCACGTTCCAGTACACCTTGCCGGTCGTGAGGTTGGAGTATTTGTTCAGGTCCTCGTCGATGAAGCGCTCGTAGTGGCCGAGGTCGAGGTCGGTCTCCGCGCCGTCCTCGGTGACGTACACCTCGCCATGCTGATATGGGCTCATGGTGCCGGGGTCTACATTGATATAGGGGTCGAGCTTCTGCGCGGCGACCTTCAGGCCGCGTGCCTTGAGCAGACGGCCGAGCGAAGCCGCCGTAATGCCCTTGCCGAGGCCGGAGACAACGCCGCCGGTCACAAAAATGTACTTGGTCATGATCCACACTCCTCAATCTTCATAGGTACGAATGATATTTTCTGCAATGGTCCGCCGGCGCATACTGGTGTCCATTGCCTGTTTCTCAATGTATTTGTGCGCCTCCGTTTCCGTCATCTGCAGATGCTGCACGAGCAGGAGCTTCGCGCGGTTGATGATGCGGATGTCGGCAACCTTTGCCTCGAGCTTTTCCGTCTTGTGCTGCATCTGCTCGAGCTGGATGCGCACGGCGGCCAGCAGCCGGATGGTCTGCACGATGAGCGACTCCGGCGCGTCACTCGGCAGCACCAGCACGCCGGACTGTTCGAGCAGGGCGGCGGCCGCGTCTGCGTGTTCCGGCGCGGCCAGCAGCAGCACGGCCATGCAGTGCCGTTTTTTGAGCTGCAGCGCCAGCTCCTGACCGGAGCTGCCGGCAACGGGCTCTGCGATGAGCACGCCGTCGATGCCGCCTGCATCAAACTGTTCGAGCGCCTGGCGTGCGCTGTCGGTGTGATCGAACGGGACGATACGCGCCCGCGTGAGCAGGGCGCTGATGCGCTGGGTCTGCGCCTCAGAACTGGAGACCAGCAGGGCGCGCACGGTGTGCAGCGATGTGTTCATGGCAGTCACCTCGGATCGGGAATCTGAGCGGAAAAACAAAAAAGACGCTTCCGATGCCGATAAGGGGCACTTTCCCCCAGGTCATCGTGAAACGTCAGCGTTCTCGAAAAGTTACCATATGAACTTATGTTTGCGGCCGCAAAAACAGCACGCAGAATTTTGCCAATCAAAATCCATGTATATAATACACCACGGCATTTGCGCGTGTCAAGGATAAAAAAACGAGCAAATTCGCCGAAAATTCTGTGAAATCCGCCGAAAGAAATTGCGCCCGACCCGCTTGACATTTTTCCGCAACAGGCGTATATTTTGCTACATTGAAACGGCAATGGCGTCGTGGAGAGCTCAAGATCTCCGGGCACCAGTGCCGTTTTTTTGTTGTTGACACCGATTTTTGAAATACAGAAAGGGGACCATGCGAGATGGAAAAGATCTCTGACATTTTTGGATCCATGGTATTTAACGATGCCGTCATGCGCGAGCGTCTGCCGAAGGAAACGTACCGGCAGGTGCAGGCGACGATGGAAAAGGGCAAGCGTCTCGATGACGATGCCGCGCGCATCGTGGCCAATGCCATGAAAGACTGGGCAATCGAAAAGGGCGCCACGCACTTCACGCACTGGTTCCAGCCGATGACCGGCATCACAGCCGAGAAGCACGACAGTTTCATCTCTCCCTGCGGCGGCGGTCAAGTCATTATGGAGTTCTCCGGCAAGGAGCTCGTCCGCGGCGAGCCGGATGCGTCCAGCTTCCCGTCCGGCGGCCTGCGTGCAACGTTTGAGGCGCGCGGCTACACCGCCTGGGACCCGACGTCCTATGCATTCATTAAAGATAATGTGCTGTGCATCCCGACGGCGTTCTGCTCCTACGGCGGCGAGGCGCTCGATAAGAAGACGCCGCTGCTGCGCAGCGCCGAGGCGCTCAACCGGCAGGCCC
>ENA-UOOA01006230-UOOA01006230.1-human-gut-metagenome-genome-assembly--contig:-P61old-NODE-6230-length-11671-cov-3.221247_pt1 | contig 11671 bp, 6 predicted proteins | sample MGYA00242467_ERZ724014 | MGnify/ENA metagenome assembly ERZ724014
AAGAAAAAACAGATCATTCTTCGCTTTCTCTATGACTGGGACGGCAAAGCCAAAAAAACGGAGCCTTCTGATTTTTACCGCATCAAAAACCACATTCAGCAGGTTTCTGCCACAGTAAATGCCCATGCCGACTGTATTTATATCCTTCAGGGACTTTTTATCGGCAACAATGGCGAGATGAACAATACCAACTACGGAGACATTGACCAGATGCGTCAGCTTGCAGAGACACTGGCAAAGAATATTTCGCCTTCGATCTATCTTGCTGTGCGTACCCCGGCTCAGCTCCGTGGCATTCTCTACAGCCGTACACCAATGGCAGGCCAGAGCGACGAGGGGAGCCTTGCTTCCAGACTGGGACTTTTCAATGACGGTATGCTCGGCTCTGTCTATGATCTCGGTACATACGATGATACACCACTGACTTCCGCCAGTGAATTTAACGAACAGGGCACAAGGAGCGAAGAACTTCTTTTCCAGAACAAGCTCTGCCAGTATGTTCCAAACGGCGGTGAAGTCACGATCGATAATAAATACAATAACCTGGACAATGCCATTTCGGATCTGTCCACGATGTGCGTATCGTACCTGAATTCGGATCACGATCTTGCCGTGCTGAATAAATGGAAAAATTCTACTTACACCGGCTCCGGCGTATTTTCCGGATGCAGCGGTTACGATTATATCCGTGCCCATCTGGGCTACCGCTACTTTATAAAATCATCCAGCCTGGATTTCCATGCCTTTATGAGCGACAAGGCCTCTCTGTATCTTACGATTGAAAACGTCGGTTTTGCCCCGGCATACCGGCAGTTTGATACTGCTCTGATCCTCACGAACCAGGAGACAGGCGAGTCCAGGAGGATGAAAACAGAGATCGACAACCGCTCGATCGCCGGCAGCGATCAGTCTGAGTTTAAGATTGAACTCGATGTACGCTCTTTTGCAAAAGGCACTTATCAGGTGAATCTGGAAATGAAAGATCCCTACACCGGACAGGTCATTCATTTTGCAAACACCGGTTCCGAAGAGAGTGCCACCGTTTCTGTCGGAAGACTTGTGATCCCATGATGAAACAGGACTCAGCTCTTACCGTTCCGACAGAACTCTTTCTGGCTTTATACACTGTGCAGACTTCCGATCAGCAGGCGGTCTGCACTGTTTTTATTTGCAAAAGAAATGATTTTTCCGTCTTTTTTCCTGCGGATCTGAAGAAAAATATTTCCTTTCATTGCCCCGGTCTCTGTCTCCACTTTGTATGTGCTTCCGCCATGCCACTTCTGCACTTCTTCTGACAGCAGCATCTCTTTTCTTTCTTTTTCATTTTCCTGGATCAGAAAAAGCTGTGCCTCCTGAAACAGGGAAGCGAATCCGCAGTTTTCCACTTCAAAAACAAACTTTATTTTATCACGTTTTGGCACCTGCATTTCCACTTTTTTCAGAACAAAACGATACCCGAGGTGGGCACTGACGTATTCATAAAGCGTTTTGCCGCTCCAGATTCCGTCTTTGCCGCAGCTCTGTGCTTTCCACTGATCCAGGATTCTCGTATCATGCACCAGATTCAGATAAGCAAGATGCATCTTTTGCATCTCGGATATCACCGCTTTTGCATCCTTTGTAAGGATCTGATCTGCCCTGTCCGGATCTGCCTCCGCGATCGCCTCTCCGCCACACGGGAAATCACGGCTGATCTGTTCGATAAATTCCAGCTCTTCCTTTCGGCTCCACGGCTTTTCCCATCCGACCGCCTCACGCATCATCGTGCCAAAAGTCCCAAGATGCGTTGTCGATCCGAAAATCCCGTCATCAAACAGACCTAAAACCTTCCATTCCCGTTTCTGAAATTTCTCTTCCGGGATCAAAGTACGCCACTGTGCCGGTGTCCGCACTGCCACACGAATCTTGTCTGTGGTATGTATTTTCAGCATATCCCACATCTGTCTGATATGTTCTTCCGTCAGATATGCCGAGGTATGCATCTCTCCCCAGCTTCCCACCAGAAAGCCCTGAAAAACAAGAACACTGTGCTTCTCTTTTTCCAGCACTTCCCCGATCTGTATGAGATGCGTCAGAACCAGCTCAAAACTTTCTGGCTCCGCCTCCAGCCCTTTTCCTTCCCGGTCGTATACGGGACGCAGGATCACATCTTTTTTATGTGATGCGAAAAAATATAAAATCGTTTTTATGTTATAAATCGCCTGTTCATCCAGCGGTTTTTCACGGAATTTCTGAAGATCCAGCAAGACAAGTGCCAGTGTTTCCTGCTCATGCAGACTCCATTTTAACTCCTGTGGATCGATTTTTTCTTCCACCGGAAAGGTATAGATCTCGTACCATCCTCTCTCCGGATTTTCGTAGAGGATTTCTTCTCCTTCTTCCAGAACTTCCTGTGAAAATTCCCAGGCTTTTTTTTTCTTCCAAAATCCAATCATATTTGCTTTTATCCTCGTATCTGTCCCTTATTTTAAAGTAAAGCGTACATTCACAATCCGCTTCTCTGCGTTCAAAAACTGCACATCTTAATTATAGTTAAACCGAAACATCTGAAGGACATCTTCTTTTTCTGCTGTCAGCTTTTCTGAGGCTTTCTTGCCATACTCCCGACATTTCTCTTCGTCCGAAAGAAGTTCTTCGATCCCTGCACTGATGCCTTCCGGGGTCAGCTGGCACATTTTTCCGTCCACGCCATCAATGACCTGCTCACGATTTCCGCTGCAGTCTGACACCAGTAAGGTGCATCCCAGGATCTGTGCCTCCTGAATAGCAATACTTTTTCCCTCAAACAGCGTCGCATGTACATATAAGTCACACTGTGCATAGTAAGGATAAGGATTGGTCTTTGCCCCAAGAAGAATAAAGTCATCTTTCAAGCCAAGATGGTTGATCTTTATCTGAAGCCTATCCCTTAACTCACCCTCACCGAGTACATACCATTTTGCTTTTACACCATGATCTTTCAAAATCTTCATGGCATCAATAGCAATATCATAGGCCTTCTGTGCCGTCAGCCGTCCAACCGTCAGGATCCGCTTGCCATCGTAAGCATCCTCAAATCCTCCTGCCAGTTTTGATTTTCGGATAATTTCTTCGTTATCCAGAAGATTATGGAACACACCAGTGTAACTTCTACACTCCGGATAAACTTCCAGAAAACTCTTTTTTACTTCATCGGATACCGTAAACACCCGATCAAAATTCAGATAGCAATCCCGATCCAGACTGCGGCTGTAGCCTGCATAACTGTAATCTACATGCAGAAACGTAACCTTGCGGTCTGCCCGGATATGATCATGGATATAATATGTTGATCCGCCCTCCAGAAAGGCAACTGCCATATCATAATGTCCATCGATCACCTGTGCGCTGTCCGCCATCACCCTCCAGAGCAGCTTGTCCGGATAAAGCTTTCCTTTTTTCAGCATTTCTGCCATATTTTTGAGCATATATCCAAGATTTTTGAAAATAGCTCCTCTCATAAAAAGACGTTTGAAGATCTGCCGGTTCAGAATATGCTTTCCCTTTTTCGATAAAACCGACGCATCCGAATAAGATTGATTTAAAATTTTCACCTGTTCCGGGACCTGATGGATCAGTTCTCCCTGTGCCAGCAGTACATAAAGTAAAACTTCATATTCGTTCTCAGGAAATCTTTTCAAAAGCTCCAGCAGAGCTTTCTCTGCACCTGCACCGCCAAGTGTGTTGATTACAAACAGTACCTTTTTCATGATTCTTTCATCCTCTCTTCTGTATCTCCCTGATGTCGATCAAATACTTTCGGCGACGGGCAGGTACCTTTGGTTCTCTTCAACAAATGTCCATTGCAGAAAATATGAATATCCAGATTTTTTTCCATATTTCGGATCCTCGCATAGGCAACGCTCCATCCGACAAAGCAGCCAGCCACCAGACCAATTCCATACCAGATTTCCGAAAAATATGTGGAAATGATGCTGCCGATCATAGTGGACAGGCAAAAGGACAGACCGGTCATCACAGATCCTTTCAGATCATTGAAATAGTATAAAAATATAATTTCCGCATACATCAGAAAGAGAATGAAGTATCCGGCTGTCAGACAAGGATAAATACGCATGGTCATACCTCCAAATCCAAGCCTTGGAAGAAAGATCATACAAAACAAAAATATAACAAGTGTAATAATAAACTGTACACGGGCAAGGCTCATCAACTCCTCAGCCAGCATACGGAACATTCTTTTTTTGGTAATTTCAATATCGCACCCTCTTCCGCCGATCACGGCTTCCGAGTAGGCTTTGTATCTCTCATGGAAATGCATTTCCACACGGCTGATAAAAATGACACTCGCCGAAATATTCGTGAACATCGCCAGACAGGTTGCCATATCATACGACTGCACACAGACAAAACTCCGAACTACGATCATCCGCAGATCCGTCGTCCAGAAAACAAAATTGTGGATATACAGTCCGAGCGTATACAGAAAGTTTGTCGCAACCAGCGGCCAGTATTCTTTAAAATATCCAAACACCGCCCGGTAATTTCCACTGTTCTCACGGAAATAACTTCGTACCACCGAAAACTCCAAAGCCGCGATCAGCCAGAATCCGATCGTCAGTGCCAGAAGCATACTGTAGGTGATGCTTTTATGTAACCCACGCACAAACCAGAAGGACAATAACACCGTGACGGTCATTCCAATGATAAAGAAGAACGAAATCTTCTTGTAATCCTTACAGATGGACAGATAAAGCATCGAATAAAATACAAATACCAGTGCGATAAATCCACAATATCCGGTAAAAACATAAATGATATCCACTTTTCCGACAAGATATTCATGAATACAAAACGGAATTCCGACCAGAGAACTCAAAAGAATATTTAAAAACAGTCCGACATAATAGCATGCCATAATGTCCGCATACGTTTCCTCATAGATCACGTCCGACATATACTTTGACAGCACCGAGTTAAAAGGCGATGCCGTCAGCAGTGCAAAGATAAAGATATAAAGCACCGTACAGGAAAACAGCTCCCTTGTCACATATCCGACCGAAGAAAAATCGAGGAAATATTCCATGATACACAGTGCACCGATGACCGTCAGCATCGGAGCGATGGTCATGACGGTGCTGTAGCCCATACCGATTACGTCGGTTGTCAGGGTATTTTTTCCATATATGTTATTTAATTTAACACCTATACCAGCCATAGCTTCTTTCCCTTCTTTTTCTATCTGATCTCAAAAGGCTTCTCTGTCCATTCGATCTGCTGCTGATCTGCAAACTCCTTGTAAATATTCCGGTAAACCTCTTTCATCTGCTCAATCCGGTAAAACTGTTTTACTCGTTTGTATCCGGCCTCTCCCATCTGCTCCCGCAGTTCTTTGTGCCAGGCGAGCGTCACCATCGCCTCCGCGATCTCCTCAATGTTCATGATATGTGTCAGGATTCCGGAATCTCCAAATCCGTCATTCACTCCGAAAAGCAGTTCCCGACAGTTTCCGACATCCGTTGCAACGACCGGCTTGTGTGCCGCAAAACTCTCCAGAATGGTCAGCGGCTGACCTTCACTGATACTGGTAAGCAGCGTAAAATCCATTTTCCCCAGATAATCCCGGACATTGATCCTGCCCGTAAATTCCACATCCGAAACATTCAGAGCCTTTACCAAATCAAAACATTCCTGTGCATATTTTTTGTCTTCATCCGTTGGTCCCATGATCCACAGTTTCAGATTCGGAACTTTCTCTTTCGCAAACGCAAACGCCTGGATCATCGTCTTGACATCCTTGATCGGTGCGACACGCAGCACTGCTCCGGCATTAATCCACTGCTCATCCTCCCTGGTTTTTCCCGGAATATCTGTAAGGTTCGCCATATTGATCCCGTTTGGTGTCACCCGGATCTTCTCCGGCGGACAGCCAAGATCGATCTGCAGAAGTTTTGCACGTTCATAGAGGCATGTTACCGTATCTGCTTTCTGATAAGCCAGAAGCGACATCTTTTTGAACTGCTCGATCCAGATGTTTTTGTAGACACCTTTGACCCAGTTTGCCTTGATCAGCTCCTCCTCTCGCTCTCTGGTGTAAATGCCATGCTCAGAGATCAGAAGCGAACTGTTATGGAAATGCTTTGCCATACTGCCGAGCACACCGGCATATCCGGTTGCCACGCAGTGATAGAGATCTGCCTGCGGCACTTTCATCTTCAATGTCCAGAAAAGCGGCAGATAGATCGATCGCATCGTCCACAGGAAATCCGAAAAAACGATATTGGCATACTGTCTCTTATAACACTCCCGGACAATCTGAAAGAAATCCGGTCCCATCAGAAGATCATCCACCGACACGCCTTTTCGCTGGAACAGATCAAAGATCACACCCCATTCGATTTTCCGGTTCATAACCAGATTCGTCAGTTCGGTGCGTTCCTTCTTCGAGAGATGGAAACGCTTTCGTACTTTTCGCTCTCTCTCTCCTTCTTCCCACTCGCAGTCCTCCAGATAAAGTTCATAGACCTGCGTCAGATTCTCCGGCAGTTCATACACAAACTTGCCTCGCACGGATCTGTTTGCCACGATCGTCAGCAGAATAAATTCAATATTTGGAAATGACTTGATCATGCTGTTGATCCAGCCAGAAACGCCTCCGACCACATAAGGATAACAGCCCTCTGCTACAATACAAACCTTCATGTTCTTCCTCTTCTTTATCACTGATGCCGGGAATCATAGGAAAGCCCCGGTTCGTCAACCTGTATCTTTACGGTATGATCTTCCGCATGGATCAGATAAGCATCTTTTTCAATCTTTGTCTGACTTCCGCCTTCGATGTCCTCGATCTTTTCTCCGTGCGTCCGCAAAATAAACCAGCTGTCCGCTTTTGTCGTATTTAAAGTGATCACATTTTCTTCCCGCGATTCCGTATAATCCACATTCAGGAAGGTACGCACCCTCCGGTCGCTCTCGGAAAGTGTCGTCGCCGTAAAACAGTTAAATTTATTCCAGTAGGTCAGAAGATTGCTCGCAAATCGCCTCTCCATGATCTCCCAGCGGTCTTTTTCGTTCTGCGGCCAGAAAATATCCTGCAGATTCAGCATGATATTCGTATACCCCAGTGCACTTTGAATGCTTCGCATGCGAAAATCCGCACTGTATGTATAATGCATGCCGTCACCGACTACCGGCTGCAGTGTGATCGAGTCCGAAGCATAGGACACGACCGGATGCTTCTCGGTATACTCACAGATCAGCGTACTGACATTTTTCAGCAGCTTTATCTCCGATAAATTCAGCACATCGGTAAGATCCCGTTCTTCCGCAAATGCTGCACCATAGCGATAATCACTGTCTGCATTTGCAAAAAATTCGCCGTCACGATCCACTTTTTCCTCCAGCGAATCTGCACTTTTATATTCCATGGAAAGACCTGCTTCGGCACTTTGCTCCTTGAACTGTTTCAGATAAAACTCCAAAAACTCACTGTCCGGCTCAATCCCGTCTTTATAATCTGCCTGGGGCTGGATAAAGCAGGTCATCTTCAGGTCGCTGTGTTCCACAATGGAGATCAGGGTCGGCCAGATAACATCACGTCCGACTCCGGTCACCGACTGACTGTACAGCTCCATCATTTCCGCATTATTTTCATCCGCAAATCCCGGGAAATTGACCATCGACAGATTCTGTGCATTTACGATCGGATAAATGCTGTACTCTGATGCCTCTGTCAGCATTCCATCCAGAATCCCGCTGGCCGTGCTGTCTTTTAAATAATCGCCGACCACTGCAAAAATACTGCCCCGGTACATACCATTTCTCCAGATCAGCGTCGGCAGATCTTCATTTTTGATATCCCTGCTGGTTTCTTCCTTAAACATTCCGACCATATAGGTCTTGGTGCCGCTTCCAACCTGATACCACGGCACATCGAGCGTCAGATCCTGCCTGTCTTTCTCATTCTCTTTAACCGGCGTTTCATAGATCTGTTCACCGCCAAGAAGCAGTCCTTCAAATAACTTTACACCATTAAGCTTTACTTTTTCTGAAATAACCTTACTGATTCCGAGAAAGTGCATCAGTTCCTCATTATTTTCAATCAAAGCCGGATCTTCCAGACATCCGAAGACAATGATCGCTCCCCGTTTCTGAAAACGCTCCAGGCAATCCAGATCTTCTCCCTGTGCATACTTTTCTGATTCCAGAATGATCATTTCCGGAAGATGAGCCTTGCTTTGAATGTATTCGTCCATGGATTTAACGGAAAACATATCCCACTTCACATAATCCGCCCATCTCTTTACCTCCGTTCCCATAGCACCGGAAACATCGCCGATAAAAAGCACGCTTTTTTCCGAAATGAGTAAAGACAGATCCTTTCTTTCTGCCTTCGACTGTTCGATGACCTCTTTTCCGTCTGCTTTTCGCTCAGACAGACTGGCATTGGCATCATACTGGTTTGCCTGATCTCGCAGTACCATGGAAAACTGAGTCAGGAATAACAGTACAACCATCATAATCACAATACTGAAAAATTTTCTTTTTGAAACCATACTCTATTTTCCTGACTCCTGTTTTCCGGATGCATCGCTCTGTTGCTGCGTTTCATTCGTTGCTTCACTCTGTTGCTGCGTCTCATCCTGTGTATCTTCGGCTGTCTCATCCTGCATCTTGTTCTGATTGTATCTGTAGTCTATCGCAAAATTATACTGATGATACATATTCTGCTCGATCTTATAGCAGATGAACTTATTGTCCTCATAATAGACCTTCATTTCATTCGGATAAAGCTCTATAAACGCCTGTGCCCAATAATACATTCTGGACATCACGATCCATCTTCCTTCTCCCTGATACATACCGATGCCGCCCACATTCGGCAGGGAACGGCTGGCTCCCTTTCTGGAGATCGACTGACCGCTCTTTGCATAAGAAACCGCATAATCGCCTGGAATTTTTTCAATAAAGAAATAAACCGTTTTGGTCGGAATGATGACTTTCGTATTTTTTTCCAGAGTTTCCATTCCACGCAGAAACGTAATCGTCTCATAATGCCATCCGTGATCCAGTCCCATCTGCGTCTCATCGTTCGCCGATACGATCGTCCAGGTCTTATCTTCATTTTCATGGATAATATTGCTCAGGCAGGTGATCGCTCCATTCATCACAAAACCGCTGGAGAAATCGGACTGTTTGATCATATGATTCTGGAACATTCCCATCAGAACCGCTGCCGTAACAACCAGCGACACAGCATTCCTTACCAGCCGCAGTTTCCGCAACGGCAGCACCATATACAGCAGTCCGTCTGCCAGTGCCGTAAGAGCCGCACTGAGCAGATAAACATAATAAATACTGCATCTTGCTCCATCCATCAACGGCGGCAGTCCAAACACGCCTGCACACAGCAAAATGGTCACGATCCACATACAGAATCCCATGGACATCAGCATCGCTCCGTATTCTGTCCGCCTGAAAACACAGAATATAAATCCAAGCAAAAGCAGCAGTGCAAAAGATGCCAGGATCATATAACCGATATTTTTCACATCCAGTTTAATAATGAATTCCAGGATTCGACTGCTCATTTCCGATAAAGCATTTTTTGCTTTCCCCGGAATTTTTCGAATTTTTTCGCCAAAAGATACTTTTGGCACGGCCGGTGCCGTGGTTTCTGTCTGCGTCTGTCCGCCGCTTTCGTTCTCCTGTGCAGACGGCAGATCACTGACATCAATCTCCATAACCGTACCATCCGGCTTCACAACCCGCACCGTATTTTTGTCATCTCCGGTGGAGACTTCCAATGTTTCTGCTTCGTCTGTCTCTGCCTCTGTCTCTGTCGAAGAAGAACTTTTGCCTCCATTGATGACACTTAAGCCCCATCCGAGGGAACCCTGAAGCGGCGTTCCGGTCGCAAAAGCAATCCCCATCGGCAGCACCGCTAGAAAAACGCTACAGATTCCCGTAAACATGATACGGCGAAAATATTCTTTACGCAGAAAGCGAAAACAAAATCCGCACGCGATCCCGATACAGCAAAGTCCTGCGATCATCGTACCATAAAAATGGATCGCCAGTGTCAGAGAAAACGCCATCGCAAAGCACTGCAGCGTAAGCCTCGTCTCTTTATCCGCCAGTTTCTGCTTCGGTATCTGAAAAAACCGGATCAGGAAATAAATGGAAGGGATCACAAAAATCATACCAAATTCCTGCGGCAGAGTCGCATAAAATCGTGAGTAAGTCTGGCCGGACCAGAAATTTCCAAGCAGAAATACAAAAGTTCCGATGTATGGAATGTATTTTGTTTTGCAGAGCTGCTTCAGCATCGCCAGCACTACCAGATGCATAAAAATTACCTGAGCAAAAAAGAATTGGCATAAGATCACATACGTATCAAAGCGAAAGACTGCATGCAGATAATAGATCATGCAGTGAAAACCAAACGGATAGACACCTTTCGCAAAAATTTTTCCTCTGCTCATCTCATTGATCCAGCTCATATGCACCGGGATATCTGATGCACGATAACCATAGACTAAGATAATCTGTCTTCCGTAGATCCAGCACAGACACACTCCGATTCCCAGCAGAAGCATACTCTGGATCGGATTTTTCACAATATGACGATAGAAAAATTTCGCCAGTCTTTTTATTCCCTCTGCACATTTTCCAAGGAAAAGAAAAATTGCTGATTTTAATTTCATTCTTCCTCTCAGAAGTTTGCCAAACAGATACCAGGTATTTCCCGCCTGCTGCTTTAAAGGAATCCGATTGACTCTGCCTCCGATTACAATACTCAATACCGCAGTCAGCCCGGCAAGCGTAAAGAAATTTGAAATATGCAACAGCTGCAGTAAGAACACAATATTGATAATATAAAAATTACCGAAGGTGTAACACATCAGAAACTGTTCTGCCAGACTTCTGCCCCGCAGGATCCTGCGGAACATCAGTGCCGGAAGTGCCAGTGTCACACCCGTATAGACTGCAAAAATGCCCAGAAATCTTAAAATTACCAGTGTTGTCATTGACATATCATTTCATCCTTCTGCATTACATAAATATTCGGATCAGTTCCAGTGTTTCTTTATCAATCGTGATGTCCGAAGCCTTCAGCTCGTTCATGACACGGAAAAAATTCTCCTTATCCACATTGGAAAAGAAAAGTTTCAGATGGAAGGTATAGCTCGAGAGCACTCCTGGATACTGCTCCATGGAACGCTGTGCCCACTTGCCGCATTTTTCATAATCCGGAATCTCCATCAACCTTGCACACAGTTTTTCGTAGACCACACTGCTGATCTTTTCCGGTTCCAGACTCCAGGCCTTCTCAAGTACCTCATCCATTCGCTCAATCATGGAATTTTGTTCCAGATTTGTCAGAATTTTCTGTTCCAGGATCGGATTCATATACTCGATCAGCTCAATGCAGTGCTGCACCTGCTGTTCATCCTCCATCTGGCTTAACTGATACTTCTCCTGTACGTTCTCTCGGAATTCTCCAAGTACATCCTGAAGGATCGAAGCTGCATAATGTGCTGTCTCCGTATCCTCATTATTCAAAGCCAGTGAGATCGAAGACAAATATTTTCGATAATCTCCCCGGATCACATTCATCATAAATGTACGAAGGCTCTTTTTATCCGTAACCTCCAGGGCCTCTTCGATGGAAACCATATTTCTTCCCCGC
>ENA-UOOA01006232-UOOA01006232.1-human-gut-metagenome-genome-assembly--contig:-P61old-NODE-6232-length-11667-cov-5.528333_pt1 | contig 11667 bp, 7 predicted proteins | sample MGYA00242467_ERZ724014 | MGnify/ENA metagenome assembly ERZ724014
TTACCTCCCTCCATGCTTATGGCGGGGCGTTCTACGCTGTGACGCATAGCCAACGCAAGTATCATTATTCTTTGTATATGGTCGTCGCCCGCAAGCCTGCCACGGCTTGTCTGCAATGTCGGCGTTCATCGCTCCACGCCGGAATCGGTTCACCCCCTGTTCCGTCGCATCCCAGCGCGCCCATTGGTGGCTCACATCTACAAATCGTATCTGCTGACCCTTTTGTGTTGTAAATCAGGTTATTTACCTGTTGCGGTTGATTATCAACCGGGGAAAACGCAGCATCTTCCGGTGCTGTGTTTTCCCGGATTGGCAATCCGGTGTTTTCGGTTGTTCTGAAGCTGCCTGTTCACAGCGCAGACACACCATGCGCCCCTCCGGAATGATTTCGCCACACATCACGCAGCGTTCCTCGGAAAAATACATCATAGCAAACTCCTTTTGGGGTGGCGGAATACGCCTCATGGTGAAACGTATTCCGCTATTTTTCGCAGTCGAACAGGGGCAGCTTTACGATCAATTCGATCATCAGCTCACGCTTTATATCTTTGTTCAGGTAGGTGCGCGGTTCTCCGTAGAGATCCGTGCCCTCCCGCATGGAAAGTCGATTGATATATCCCTCAAAATGCTCCATGACGGTGCAAATGCTCTGTGTATCACCGTTGACAGCTTTGCAAATCGTTTCATAAGGTAAAAGTTTCGGCATCCTTGTCGTGCTCCATGATCCGCTTGAGTTGCTGCAATGCTTGATTCCGTCTGCTGTTGACCGTGGACACGGGCAAATTCAAACACCTTGCAATTTTGCTGTCGCTCCACTCGGCAAAGTAAGATAACAATAAAACATCTCTGTATTTGGGCTGCAAATAGGACAATGCGTTTCCGATATGCGGCGTTACGACAAAGACCTGCTCCTTCACGCGGAAGGGCATCATCGTTTCCAGTGCATAGCTGTCCTCTGTTATCAGGCTGTCAAAAATACTCTCGTCAAAGTTTGATGCTGCGGCTTCCCGCTGCTCCTGAATGTCCAATTTTTTATGTATGTTTCGTGCCTTGTTTCGGAGGACCGTTTTCATAAAATCCTCAAAGGCGTATTGCTTATCAGCTTTTGATCTTCTGTCATTTCATATCCCTCTGATTTGTGCTTCTATATACCAACTACAAAATGAAACCTCCACTTTTCCGAAAATTCGCGCAAAGCGCAAAAACTTCCTATAAAAAACTTATTTTTGATGAAATCCGCGCTCAAAGAGAACAGAAAAATCCCCCCTCCAGTGTGAACTGGAGGGGGGAATCTTGCGCTACGGGTTACTTCGTGTACTTCTGCATGAAACGCATCAGAATCGACGCAACTTCCGCGCGGGTCGCGTTGCCCTGCGGGGCAAGCGTGGTTGCGGTGCGGCCGTTGATAAGGCCAGCACTGACAGCCCAGCGCATCGCGTCGGTCGCCCAGCCGGAAACGCTGGAAGCGTCCGTGTAGCCGGAGAGGGAAGCGGATGCGGAAACGTCGTAACCCTTCATCTTCGCGTAGCGGTAGAGCATGGCGGCAAGCTGCTCACGGGTGATCTTGCCGTCCATATTCGTACCATCCGAAATGCCGGCGCCCATCGCCCATTCGCGGCCGCGGGCGTACCACGTTGCGCCGCCGGAGGTATTGACACCCTCCATACGCGCCAGAATCGTGACGATCATGCTGCGAGTCGTGTTCGCGTTCGGGTTAAACTCGTTTGCAGATGTGCCGTTCATCAGGCCATTGTCGCAAGCATACTTCACGCCGTCATAGTACCAGCTGCCGGAGGTCACATCCGTGAACGGGAGGTTGTCCTTGCTGGTATCAGGCTTCTGCGACGGCTTGGCGGGCCTAGACGGGGTGAGCGGCGGAATTGCCGCGTATTCCTTTTCTGCCCGTACAAGGTCGTTGTAGCGCGTTACAAGTGCCTTTTGATCCTCGGTCAAAGCCTCATACGCAGCGCGGGCCATGCGGATAGCCGGGCCACTGTATCGGGTGACGGGGAACAGGCGCTCGATCATCTCGTCCACCTGCGCGGCAGCCTCGCGGTCAGCTTTGTCTTTGGCTTCAGCTTCCAGACGTGCAAGCTCTGCTTCTGCGGCGGTCAAAACATCGTAGTTTTCAACCAGCAGCTTCTGATCGTTCGTCAGCGCGTTATACGCAGCGCGGGCAGCTTCGATAGCTGTCTTGCTTTCCAGCGTGACTTTGCCGATTTCGTTGATCTTTTCCATCACATCGTCAGCGGCTTTCCGGTCAACCAGTGCCTTGTACGCGGTTTCTGCGGCGGTCAGCGTATCCAGCTTCGTCACATACGTCTTTTGCGTGGGAGTCAGGTTGTCGTAAGCGGCGCGGGCCGTTTCGATGGCCTGCTTGCTTTTCAGCGTGACTTCTCCGATTGCATCAATCAGGTTGTCCACCGCTGCGGCGGCAGCTCTGTCGATGCGCTCCTGCTCGGCAGCGGCATCTTGCAGCTCTTTCAGCTTCACTTCTGCATCAAGAAGCGTGTAATAGTTGACCGGTTTAGCGTACTCGACAATATACTGTGCGTACTTGTTCAGTGCATCGTAGCCAGCGCGCGCTTTCTGAATCTGCTTTGCGCTTTCCAGCGTGATTTCATCAATCGGACCGATTGCGGCAATGTCAGCAATGACCTTATCCGCCGCAGCCTGATTGAGTCTGTCGATTTTTTCAATCAGCGCCATGAGTTTATTGTACTCGTTGACGGTCAGACGGTCTTTTTCCTCCTGCGTCAGCGATTCATAAATCTCCTGCACCGATTTGATCTGCTCCACATCTTCCAGCGTTGCGCGGTAGACGGAGGGCAGGGCGGCGATCTTTACGGACAGATCGGCGGTCTTTTTGAAGCTGGCAACGCCAGCCTCTGCATCGAGCAGCTTCTGATAGTTGGTGACGTTCTGCTTGCTGGTTTCACTCAGCGCCTCATAGGCAGCTCTGGTGATGCTCAGACCGTTTTCCATGCTCTTGTAGTTGTAGCTTTCTACTTTGACGCAATACTTGTCGATCAGCCCCATGACGTATGCGGAGCCGTCGTCAACCTGTGCATTGACCACTTTCAGAACATACCATGTACCGTTCGCTGTCTGCGTGTTGCCAGCCTGCGCGTTCATGGTCGGCCAGCCCTTCACGCCGCACCCAACGTAGATGGTGTCGCCTGCGACAACGGGGATGGTCTGCGTCCGCTTATAGAAGCTGACACCCTCGGTGTTGTTGGTCACCTGCTCGTTGAGGAAGGTCTTTACAAGGAAATTCTTGTTCGTGGCGGTCGGCGTGATTTTGATTTCGGCCTTTTCATCGTCGATCTGCAAGGTGTACTCGTTTGTCGAGCCGATCGTGCCGGACGTGAACGCCGGGAAGATCGTGCCGTTGGTCACGTCAAGCGCCCTGAGGGTGGTGTTCTGGTTGTTCCATGTGCCGCCGAGGTCCTCGCCGTAGCCGGTTCTGGTATACATGATGCGGATCTCATCGCCGTCGCCCAGCTTGCCGTTGGCAACCGTGAAGTTGCCAAAGCCCTCGTTGGTGAACCAGTCGTTCAGCGTTCCCATCCAGCCGGACTGGGAGCCGCCATCGAAAGCGGACAGGCCGTTGATCGACGAGATGTAGTTGCTGGACGCGCCGGTCTGTGACCAGCCGTGCTCATTGAGCGCGTCTACCACGCAGGTCATCATCGTGGAGGCTGCCGTCAAACCCACTTCAAAATGGTTGATCGGCGTACCCTCCCAATACGTTTTGCCTGTGGGCCAGAGATCGTGTGTAAAGGTCGTGTTCTCAATGGTAACGTACACAGTACCATAATCCTGCGCCATGTCCGCGTCCACAGCTGCCATCGCTTCAAGGGCCGCAGTCTTTGCAGCAGTGGCGGTGGTCACATCCTCTGCTTTTCCGATGTTGGCAATGCCGTCATTGTACGCCTTGACCAGCATGTTCCAATTTGTATTGGAATAATTCGACTTGACATACGCCTGATACGCGGTCGTCAGCTCGTTCTTGAGCGACGTTTTTGCCTTGGTCAGCTCGTCCGGGGTCGCTACCTTTTCCAGATAGACCTTGACGACGATATTGCGCGGCATGACACAGTCAAAGGTGATGATTGCCGCCTTCATACCGCTTTCGCCCTTGCCGTCGTAACCGGTCGAGCTCGGCTCGTAGAAGAAGCGCCTTCTGGAGCTGTACTGGTTCGCGTCGGTATAGTTCGGAGTCTGAACCGTGACACCCTCGATGGGGTTGCCGGCCTCGTCCTCAACCTCGACCTTCACGACCGTCGCGTTGTAGCTGCACTCGTAAGCGCCGCCTTCCAGCTTGCGGGCGATGATCAGCTGATAGTAGGAGCCCTCCTGCACACGATAGCCATCCGTGCCGTCGAACGCGCCGAGCGCCGCGCTGGTGCGGATGCTTCTTTCCTTCGAGCCCGGAACATTGACACGGGAATCAGCATTCGCGTAATCGCTCAGAACATAGTTATAGCTCCGGTTGTTGGCGACGATGAAATCATTCTGGTAATCCGTGTCGCCCATAACCTTGACCGTCACAGTCGGATCGACCTCAGCGGGAAGGTTCGTGCCATCTTCGCCATAGGCTTCTTTCAGCTTTTCATACTTTGCTTTCTGCGCCGTGGTCATCTGGTTGATCTGGTGCTGCGTTGCGCTGTCGATCATGCTCTGGAGATACCGGAAGCGCTCCGCAAAGCCCTGCGTAAAGTCGCGCACATCATCGGGCAGACAATTCAGTGCGCTCTGAATGCTGGTCTCCTTCGGGAAGTCGCTGTTCTTGTGCGCCTCTTCCAGCTGCGCCACCAGTGCGTCAAACTCACGCACAAGGTTCTTTGCGTCGGTCAGATTGGTCACAGTCTGGAAAGCTTCGCACTTTTTGGCGTAGGTTTCGTCGATCTGCTTCCGTTCGTCGTCTGTGAACAGGGTGCGGTCAACGTCCTGATAGCTGTCGTCCAGCTCCTGCTTGAGCGCGGCAAGGCCAGACGCAAGCTCGTCGCCGGATTTCGGGTTCACATAGACCCACACGGAAGCACCAGCTGTCATGCTCGGCAGCTCCTCGATCTGCGGGCCGCCGGATACATCGGTGTTGCCGAAGTAGCCCTTGTCGTCGCGCAGATCGGCGGCGTACAGATGCACCCAGCCGGAACCATAGAGCGTGACGGTCACATCGCCGTTTGCATCGGTCTGATAGCCGGTGTCAAGACTCGGCGCGGCAGCGTCGCCCGCGGTGGCAGCCGTAGTGCCGCTGTTCTCCGGGGAAACGTAAAGCTCTGCGCCGGAGAACGCGCTGTACTCGCCCGTATAGTTTTGCAAGGACGCATACGCACGGGAAACGTGCAGCGTCAGCGGTTCGCCCTCGGTAACGGTCAGTGTGCCGGAAACCGGCACGCCATCCTGCTCGAATCGAGCCGTCTGCATATAGCGCATGGTGTAGTTCGTGTCGAGAGAGACCTCGCCCACATAGGCGGATACCGTCGGCTGGGGCAGCAGCGCAAGCTCTACCGTGTCGCCGTCATGCAGAACATAGCGGTCGGAGTAGTAGACACGTGTACCGTTCTCATAATAATCATCAGAGAAGTAGCTATTGAAGCTCTGTAAGCTGTGGGGATAGACACCATTGATGATCGCGGCGTAGCTTGCCGCGCCATAATTGTCTATTTTACCGCCATAGTAGAGCTTGCCCTTGTCGGTAAGCTGCGTTTCCAGTGCACCGAGCGTCTGGTCGCCCGTCAGCGTGACAGAACCCGTCCATGTCGTGCTGGCCCATTCGCCCTGCGGGAAGCCGGTCGGCTTCTTTAAGCTGGCGCTGTCCGTGACGCGGACGTTCACGGTGATGCTGTCCGCCGTGTTCGTCAGGCCGAGATAGTAGGCATCGAACAGCTCCCGATATGCCGTTCTGATTTCCCTGTACTCGCTGGCGTTCAGATTCAGCTGCGTTTCCACATACTCCTGCCAGACGGCATAGGCAGCGTCACGCTTGGTTTTCAGCGTGTCGCGCCCATCCAGCGCCGTGTTGCCGATTGCCTTGTCTGCCAGCTCACAGAGCGCCGGAATCGCGTCCAGTGCCAGCGATACGCTGCCATATCTGTCCAGCGCCGAGGCAAGTTCTTTGTACGCATTGGTCAGCTTTGTGGCATATCCATCCGCCTTGCCCTGATTGCCTGCGACGTTCTCCGTCGTAGGTTCAACCTTGCCGGTTTCGGCGTCTTTCTGGAACAGAGCGTCCAGATACGCATTTGCTTCGGTCAGTGCTGTGCGGTAAGCATTGACGGTCTTGTCGTTGTAACCCTTCAGATCGTCGTTAGACTTTTTGCACCGTTCAATCGTTTCATAGAGATTGGTGGGGTTGATCTGACCAATCGGGATCAGATTCGCCATGGCTGCGGTCAATGTTTCCAGCGCAGAATCAACCTGATCCTGTGTTGCAGCGGCACTATTATTGACCGATTCTGCGCTGGTAAGCGCAGTCTGGAAATCTGACCAGAAGCCGTTTTCACTGACTGCCTTTGTTCCAGCGTTATATCTGTCGTCCTCAGTTTTGCAGTTGCTGGCATTTTTGCTCTCGGCTTCAGTAATCTTTGTGTCGAGGGCCGTTTTATCAACACTCGCAGCTTTTTCCCACGCTATCAGAATATACCCTACTGTTACAGGCATAAATGTTACTACCCAATCAAATTCTGTAAGCCTGCACAGCAAGTAATCTGACTGCTCAGAAAACGTAACAGCGGAAATATTGCTTTTTTCTTTTTGAAAAAGTGCCGCTGTTTTTTCAAAATTGGTCGAATTTCTTGTGATGGAACCGCCTGTGATGCCATCATAATCTCCATCACCGTACAAGAATGATACTAATTCGCCTGTGCTGGAGTCATTACCTTCCTGCAATTTGATCGTGTCATATTGCTTTGAAATATTTACGAGGTACAGGTTATACCCGTTTAGAGTACCAATGTTCTGACTGCCAACAATATTGCCCGAATCAATTTCATAAGATGGTGTAGCTGCTACACATAATGGTGAGAAAAGACCAAATGTAATTAAGATAGCAAGTGCAAGTGCAATGCTTCGAGTATGAAAGGGGCGATGCCTTTCGGCATCGCCCAAAAACCATTTCCCCATTTATTTACCCTTGATTACCGTAATATACGGTGCTTCTGTTCCGCTCTGTGTAACAATTCGATAGGTTTTTCCGGATTCAACCGTAAACTGATACGGAGTGGAGGCATCAACAGCCGTTTCATTCAAATATACATTTTCTTCGGTAGATCTGATTCTATAATTGCCTGCATCAACTTCTTGATATCCGCCGTTTGTAGTGGAGATCAATGCAGTAGAAACCAGCATAAGATCAGATGTTGCAGCCGAACCAGTTGTACCTACCGCACGGAAAATACCTGAGATTTCCGGAGAAGTTTCACCGAAAATACCAGTGTTATACAGAACCGCGGAATAGATACGGACGTACTTTGCGTTGTCGATCTTCACCGGCTTCATGCTGCCAAGTTCAACCGCCCAAGCGAGGTCAAAGCCGTCGCCGCCGTCCTTGTCGGAGGTATACGGCGTATACGGGTTGACCGGAGTGCCGTCCTTGACGCTCGGCACAGGGGTCACGTCGGCATAGCCGAACGCATAATCCGCATTGGAGTCGCTGTCCGGGATGCTGGTCACACCGGTGAATTTCAGCGTCGTATCCGTGTACTCCGTGATATAGGTGTTTGTCGTGTCGTTGATACCGGACGTTGCTTCATGGTTCATGCTGCCCTTGGTCGGGAACCACGTTGTTGCCGCGCTGAATTTTGTGGACGCAGCGTTGCCGATTGCAGCGTAGACACCATCATTATTTTTGGTTTCCTCGTCGGCATCATCAGCTGCCTTTAAGAGTGTGTAAGAAACAGTCGTGTTGCGTACTGCACTGTCCGAATAGTACATCGAACCGGCCAGCTCATACCACTTGTACGGGCCATAGGTAACGTTGCCGTTTCCATCATCCGTAAGGATTTCCTGCGCATAGACCTGAACCGCAGCAGCTTCCGGGTTGCCGTTAAAGGCATTGCCATAGACCACGAAGTCTACGCCGTAGGGGTTGGTGTCCAGATTCCGAATGGGGTTGCTGTGGAAATCATACTGGACATAGCCGCCCAGAGAACCGAGCGAGAAGCCGTTCGCGGCAAAGCCATAGTAGCCCTTGATCTTGTTAGCAGGATCAAGAAGGTTGTCGCCGCCAGCGCTGACGCTGCCCCAGTCGCCGCGGTTGGCATACTGTGTCAGGCCGGGCAGATAGGCGGTTGCGCCCTCCGGATGCAGCTGCGCATTATGGACAGCAGACGGGTCATTCGGTGCGCTGAAGTTGATGGTGGTAGCGGTGGTGCTGCCAGCGGTAGCGACCTGAATCGAACCGGCTGCCTTGGCATAAATAACCGTCGAGAAGTAGCCATCGCCGGACGTGCCGGTGACAGAATTTTTCTCGGTCATGTTGCCGTTGGCATCATAGGTGCGGAACACAACATCCGTGCTGTTGCTGGTAAGCGTGAGCGCAGCGTCGGACTTCAGATAGAGAGAATAGAGATCCGGCACAAAGCCAGCGGTCGGACCAGCATAGACAGCATTATACGCATTGGTGCCAGCTGCTTCAAAGCTCATGTAGCGCTCCGGTTCGGTCATGGGATACGCGGGGTCGCCAAAGCGAATCTGTGTGCCGTTGACCGTGATCGGATTGTTGACATCCGCCAGCTGGAAGTTGATGACGTAAGTGCCATAGGACTTGACGCTATCTGCCAGATTGGGATAGACATAGACCGTCATGGTCGCTGTGCCGTTCTGCACTGTCGCGTTGTAGGTTAGGCTGGCGTGCTTCTTGATATGCTTGCGGGATACCGCGTTCAGGATCGAGTTCGGCTTCGCGGAAGAAACCACAAGGTTTTCATTCGAGGCATTTTCCTTTTCAAACGTCGCCGTTACGACGGTTCCATCAGCCGTGCCGCTGGCCAGCAAGACGTTGTACGTCAGGTTATACGGGGCACTGCTGCCCGTCAGGGTACGATCCTCATTGCTATTGATATTCGCGCCGGTAATCGTGATGCTCTTGATGCCGTTGGTCGGCGAACCAAGAGAACCCGCAGTATCAGCGGAGGCTGTGACAGTCAGCAGTCCGAGAACCATGACCAGCACAAGGATGAGCGCAAGAGCTTTCTTTGCTTTCATGTTTGTTCTTCTCCTTTACAAATTTTCGTTTCCTGTTTTATCTGACGCAGTCCGGAAGCAGAAGGCTGCGCCGATTCTCACGGCAAAAGCCGTAATAAACGATTTTCGTTCACACCACGCTGCCGGTATCGGTTCCTGCGCCCACTTCTGACCGCGTCTGTCCTCCCTTGGCACGCTCGGCGCTCCGCGTCGTCGCGTACTTCCCCGGAAAGGACAGGTATTCTTTCCCGTTGTGGCTATTCAGTTGTCGGTGCGATTCACCGTATGAAGCCGGGCGAAGGCCCGGTGTATCAGTTTTTTAGCGGCGGCCCGGTCTGCCGTTCCCATTTGCAGACCAGGCCACCAATATAGGGGGCAAAATAAAAGCCGATTCCGGCTTGAAGCGGCGCACCTTGTCCAAAAAACAAAATGCGCCGATTTCAACATGAAATCAGCGGCAGTTGGGCGGTTTTTCGCCCATTGCAACAGGAAATCGCTCGCCGCTGCAAATACACGATCGCGGTTTTCCGCGAGTAATACAGTTCTTCTGACTTGCGTTATAGGGAATCTCCCCTGCGCCCACATCCTACCTTCTCACAGGTTTTCCCTGCAATGGCGAACTTTCGTCCCGGCGGTCAAAACCGCTTCGGCGTGACCTCACGCGCACAGCACCGTTTCGTGTCGGCATTTCTGCCTGCTTCCTTGCCTGTCCTACTCAAAAGAGCGTTGCGGACATGGCGTGTATTACGGTATTTCAATATTCAGTTTTACAGTAAATCATCGTCCGTAGGATACCTACGGACGAGAAGGGTGTACACCCTTCTCGATAACTCTCTGCAATTTGATTCTATTCTACCTATTCTTTCTTCTTTTTGCAATACCTTTTTGAAAAAGAGCAGAAAATGATAGTTTATCTTTGAATAAGTGCTGGTTTACATAAACTCAAATTCAGTCAGGCAGCTAGTACGCAGCGTATCCGGGTGGATACTCAGGATGGGGCGCTTCAGCTCCCGCGCATATTGGATCGCCGCGTCCGTATCGTCGCCGCGCGCGGATGCCGGGTCATAGACGGCCAGCACCATATCGGACTGCCGGATGATCGTGCGGTAGGCTTCAAGCTGTGCATCCGGCCGCTTATGGAGACTAACAGCCGCCATGTGTGTGCATTTTATCAGCATATCAAAGTAGCGTTCGCGCAGCTCCGGTGTCCATTTCGTTGCCTGTTCCTCGTATGGTGTAATGCAGAACAGCATCAGTTCCGGATCGTCATTCCGCAGCGCGTTAATGATCTCTGCGGCATATAGTCCGATGCCGTAGTCGCAAGCCACGGAAAAGTGTGTCACCCCTTGCTGTCGCAGCACCATGATCTGCTGGGCCAGTTCCAGCTTCATGTCGTAACACTCCGCAGCTTCTTCATCAAATCCCCATGCAAACCGCATGGGATTGTGTCCAAGGATCGCGCAGCTTTTGGGCGTAGCCATTCCAACACCTGCTTTCTGTCTCTCTGTAAACTGTGTGCAAATATGTTCGTATGCGTTAATTCGCTTTTGATTATTATAGTATTGCTCACAGATTAAATCAATACGGCACCATTTCAGACAGAAAGATTTTATGGGAACTCGTATAATTTGCTTATACGCAGGAGGTGCAGTGTATGGGCAAAAATATTTCATTCAAAAATCACGACCGTTTTATCCAGTTGGGCATTGCCATCGCTGCGCTCCGCAAAATGCGCGGAATGTCGCAGGAGCAGCTTGCAGAAAAGGCAGAGATCAGCCGTTCCCTTATCAGTGCCATTGAAGCGCCGGGCGTGGCAAAGAGTTTTTCGCTGGATGTGTTTTTCAATCTTGCCGACGCGCTTGACATTGATCCCGCAGACTTGATAGATGCTTCCGTTTTCCCGGATCGAATCATGCGGAAACAATGAATCTCACCGTGATACGCAATTCGGCAAGATTCTACATTATAATAGGTATAAGAAAAGCCGGACTGGACACATAGATCGCCCAGCCCGGTTTTTGTCGAATTGCGTATCACGGTGAGATGTATTTCATTCTGCAAAACAGTCCGGCCTTGCCACGCTGGTGAATCCCGCAGAGCCGGTGATAACAACGCCGTTTGCACCGCCGCTGCAATGGACGATCAGGAGATTGCCGTCTGCGTCCTTACCGCCGACGATACCGACATGGGAATCGTCCGGATAGAACACCAAATCGCCCGGCTGTGCGTCGCTCCATGCAATGTTGGTGCAATAGCTGTGCTGCGTGGCTGCACCACCGCCGCGTCCGGGGTAGTAGCTGCCATTCGTCGCATTGTAGAATGTCCAATCGACGAAGCCTGAACAGTCTAAGCCGAACGGACGTACCGTGCCGGTGGAGCCACTGCCTGCGGCTGTCACTTCCGTTGGAACGCCCCAGCGATCATCCCAGCCGAGCGTCAAAGATTTTCCGCCCCAGAAGTACGACACGCGCCCGA
>ENA-UOOA01006234-UOOA01006234.1-human-gut-metagenome-genome-assembly--contig:-P61old-NODE-6234-length-11665-cov-28.298880_pt1 | contig 11665 bp, 14 predicted proteins | sample MGYA00242467_ERZ724014 | MGnify/ENA metagenome assembly ERZ724014
GCACCTCGCTCGCCGTATCGGCACTTAGAATTATGCGGTATTGCCTAAAACAAAATATGCAAAAAGCAGATGTACCCGTTGCGGTACATCTGCTTTTGTTTTGCGATTATTTTTTGAAGAACGGCGTAAAGTCGAAGGTGGCAAAGTAGTCGGCCGGAGTCTCGGCACGGCGAATCTTCTGGAAGGAGCCGTCCGGTTTCAGCAGCACTTCGGCGCTGCGCAGCTTGCCGTTGTAGTTGTAGCCCATCGAGAAGCCGTGGGCACCGGCATCGTGGATAAAGAGGATGTCGCCCTTGTCGATTTCAGGCAACATGCGGTCGATGGCAAACTTATCGTTATTCTCGCACAGGCCGCCGACCACATCGTACTTGTGGTCGCAGGGAGCTTCCTCCTTGCCCAGCACCGTGATGTGGTGGTAAGAGCCGTACATGGCTGGGCGCATCAGGTTGGCGGCACAGGCGTCGACACCGATATACTCCTTATAAATGTGCTTTTCGTGGATGGCGGTGGTAATGAGGGCACCGTAGGGTGCCAGCATGAAGCGACCCATCTCGGTAAAGATGGCTACATCGCCCATCCCAGCGGGCACGAGGATCTCCTCAAACTTTTTGCGCACGCCTTCGCCGATGGCGGCGATGTCGTTGCTGCGCTGGTCGGGGCGGTAGGCAATGCCCACGCCGCCGGACAGGTTGATAAACTTGATTTTTGCGCCGGTGCGCTTGTGCAGACGGACGGCCAGTTCAAACAGGATGCCGGCCAGCTTGGGATAGTAATCGTCGGTGACAGTGTTGCTGGCCAGGAAGGAGTGAATGCCGAACTCCTCTGCGCCCAATGCCATCAGACGGGTGTAGGCTTCGGCCATCTGGTCCTCGCTCATGCCGTACTTGGCGTCGCCGGGGTTATCCATGATGCCGTTGCCCAGCTCAAACACACCGCCCGGATTGTAGCGGCAGCAAACGGTCTTGGGGATACCGGCCGTTTCTTTGAGGAAGTCCACATGGGTCAAATCGTCCAGGTTGATGTAAGCGCCCAGCTCGTAGGCTTTCTGCATGTCCTGCGCCGGCGTCTCGTTGGAGGAAAACATGATGTCGCTGCCGGTAAAGCCGCAGGCCTCGCCCATCAGCAGCTCGGTGTAGCTGGAGCAGTCGACGCCGCAGCCCTCCTCCTGCAGAATTTTCAGGATGTAAGGGTTCGGGGTGGCCTTGACGGCAAAGTACTCCTTGAAGCCTTTATTCCAGCTGAACGCGGCGTTGACCTTGCGGGCGTTCTCGCGGATACCGGCCTCATCGTACAGGTGGAAGGGCGTGGGGATTTCGGCGGCAATGGCCCGGGCCTGGGCCAGCGTAACAAACGGCTTTTTCTGCGGCATATCTACTCTTTCCTTTCCCAACTAAGATAGTTGTTATTATACGCTGTTTACCGGCTTTCGGCAAGAGCGGTGCGGGAAAATATGCAGGGATATGCAAAAAGGCCGCCCCAAGGGGCGGCTGTTTTGCGTAGAATTCAATCCGCGTTTGCTTTACAGGGCAGCTTCGTGTTCCGGGCTTTCGCTCTGAATATGCAGGCGGGCGGCCAGCAGGCGGTTGTCCAACTGGTGGCAGGTCCAGCGGTAGGCCGGGTACAGGAAGATGCAGGCCGCGATCCAAGCGGCGGGGTTCGCCAGCTCGGCGCCAAAGTAGCCCAGCATCGGCACCAGCACGATGGCCACGGCGGTACGGGCGATCATCTCGGCCACGCCGGCCATCATGGCCAGCGTGGAGAAGCCCAGGCCCTGGATGCTGTAACGCCAGACGATCAGCGCACCCAGCGGCACGAAAAACACGCTGTTCCAGAAGAGGTACTCGCGCCCCATGGCGACGATCTCCACCTCGGTGGTCGTGTCGAGGAAGAGGGACATGACGGCTACATCGGCAAAATGCAGGATAAGAGCCGAAGCAATGCTGTAGACGGTGGCGATCAGCAGTGCGCTGGTAACGCCTTTGCGCACGCGGTCCATCCGGGCGGCACCCAGGTTCTGGCCCGAGTAGGTGGCCATGGCCGTGCCGACGCTCTCCAGCGGGACGGTCAGCAGGTTCATCGTCTTGCTGGCGGCGGTGACGGCGGCGACAGCCGTGCTGCCCAGCACGTTGACGGCCCACTGCATGATAACGCTGCCGATGGCCGTGATGCTGCACTGCAGGCCCATCGGCACGCCGATGCCCATCAGGCGGATGCAGGCGCGCTTGCTGAAGGCGAGCTCGCCTTTCTGCATATGCAGCACCTCAAACTTGCGGCACAGGAAGCCGAAGCTGACCACGCCGGAGATGGCCTGGGAAATATCGGTGGCCAGCGCTGCGCCGAGGATTCCCATCTTGAACGGCACGATGAACAAAAGATCCAGGCCGATGTTCAGAGCGCTGGTCAGGATCAGGAAGTACAGCGGCGTTTTGCTGTCGCCCAGGGCGCGCATGATGCTGGCGACCATGTTGTACAAAAAGATGAACGGGATGCTGGCGAAGATCCAGCCAATATAGATGACCGCGCCGTCCAGGATGTCCTCAGGCGTCTGCATCAGCACCAGCAGCGGGCGGGTCAGGGTCACCGTGGTGATGGTAAGCACTACGCTGAATGCGATGCATAGCCAGGCGGCATTAGCCACATGGCGGCGCAGGTCGCTGTAATCCCGTGCGCCGAACAGCTGAGCGATGGGGATGGCAAAACCATTGCAGATGCCAATGACGAAGCCCAGGATCAGGTAGTTGATGGAGCCGGTGGAGCCGACCGACGCCAGCGCACTGACGCCGCAGAAACGGCCTACGATGATGGTATCTGCCAGCGCGTAAAACTGCTGGAACAGATTGCCCAGCACAAGCGGCAGGGTGAAGAGCAGGATCACTTTCAGCGGATTGCCGCCGGTAAGGTCTTTTGTCATAATGCGTTTATTTCCTCTATACTCTCTACTTTCCAAAATGCGTTCTCTATCACGGCGGCCCTTATAAATACCGCGGCTGTTATTATAGCACGCGCGGCGGCAAAATCAAGGGGTGAAACCATGCAAATTTTGCGTTTTTTCGCAAGAAAACCGCCCTGCAGAGAACACTGCAGAGCGGTGTGGTTGCTGTAGGCTGTCAGGCGGCCGGTTCCCTGTTAGTCGTTGGAGGAAATGTCGGTGCCGAAGTACTTCTCGCTCAGATCTTTCAGCTGGCCGGAGGCACGCAGCTCGTCAATGGCGGTGTTAATAGCCTCACGCAGGGTGGCGGTCTCGTCGCCCTTGCGCAGCGGGATAGCAACCTCGTTGGCGTCCTGGGTCAGGACTGCGATCTTAACGTTGGCGTCGGGATGCTCTTTGGTGTAGTCGTAGAAGGTAACCTCAGCGTTCAGGGTAGCATCGATGCGGCCGCTGTTCAGCAGTTCGAAGGTCTGGTTCAGGTCGTCCACGCCGGTAACGTCGGCGCCGTACTGCTCAGCCAGCTGGGCGTAGGTGCTGGAGATGGTGTTGGCGGTCTTTTTGTCCTTCAGATCTTCCAGGCTGTTGATGGTGTCGTTATCACCCTTGGTGATGACGGCGGTGCGGTTGTAGGCGTACGGCTCGGAGAAGTCGTATTTCTCGGCGCGCTCCTCGGTGATGTCCACGCCGTTGACCATGATGTCGTAACGGCCAGCGTCCAGACCAGCCAGCAGGCCGTCCCACTCGCCCTCGATGAACTCCGGCTCAACGCCCAGCTTCTCGGCGATCAGGGTAGCAACTTCCACGTCATAGCCGACGAGGTTGTCGTTTTCATCGTGGTAGGTCCAGGGGGCCCAGGTGCCCTCCATGGCGACGGTGATGGTGCCGCGCTCCCGGATCTGGCTCAGCAGGTCGGCAGAAGCGGCGGTATCGGTGGTGGCGCTGTCGGCGGCGGAATCAGCAGCCGGGGCAGCGGAAGAAGCGGCAGAGCTGCCGCAGCCAGCCAGCACGGCGGCGGAAATAGCGGCGGTCAGGGCCAGGGCGGTGATCTTTTTACGGTTCATCAGGTAAAACTCCTTTGTTTGTAATTCTGCAGGAACTCCCGGGTGCGGGGCTGCTGCGGGTTGGTGAAGAAAGTTTCGGCGTCGGCCTGCTCCACGATGACGCCGGCGTCCATAAAGACAACGCGGTTGGCCACATGGCGGGCGAAGTCCATCTCGTGGGTGACGACCAGCATCGTGCGACCCTCATCGGCCAAACGGCGCATGACGGTCAGCACCTCGCCGGTCAGCTCGGGGTCGAGGGCCGAGGTCGGCTCGTCGAAATAGAGGATCTCCGGGTCGTAAGCAATGGCGCGGGCAATGGCCACGCGCTGCTGCTGGCCGCCGGAAAGCTGGCTGGGATAGTGGTCGCAGCGGTCCCCCATGCCGACTTTATCCAGCGCGGCACGGGCGATCTCGTCGGCCTGGTGCTTGTCCATCTTGCGGGCAATGACAAGGCCCTCGGTCACGTTTTGCAGCGCGGTCTTGTTGGCGAACAGGTTGTAGTTTTGGAACACAAAACCGGTGCGGCGGCGCAGGGCGTGAATCTGGGCGTGGGTGATGCGGCTCAGCTCCACCTGCTGGCCGTCAAAGACCATGGTGCCCGCATCGGCATGCTCCAAAAAGTTCATGCAGCGCAGAAGCGTTGTTTTGCCGCTGCCGCTGGAGCCGAGGACGGCCACGACATCGCCCTTCTGGATATTGAGATTGATGCCCCTTAAGACATGCAGGTCACCGAAGGATTTTTGCAGATCATGGATTTCCAGCATCGTATCAACTCCTTTGTGCGCCGCGGCGGTTCAGCAGCTTCTCGCCCCAGGCCTGCACGCGGGTCAGCACCGTGCAGAACAGCAGGTAGACAAGGCCGACCTCCAGATAGAGGGCCAGCGGCTCGTAGGTGCGGGCGACGATGCGCTGGGTGGTCATGAACATTTCGGTCACGGTGATATTGGCCGCCAGAGAGGTATCCTTGACCATGGCGATCAGGGAGTTGGCCAGCGTGGGGAACGCCGTGCGCAGGGCTTGCGGCAGGATGATGCGCCACATGATCTGCATGTAGCTCATGCCCACGCACTGCCCTGCTTCCAGCTGGCCCTTGGGCACCGATTCCAGCGCCGCGCGGATAGTCTCGGCACCGTAAGCACCCTCGTTGATGGAAAACACCAGCACCGCCGCAGGGAACGGCTCAATGAGGATGCCGACGCCCGGCAGGCCGTAGAACACTACAAACAGCTGCACCAGAATGGGCGTACCGCGGATGATCCAGATGTACAGGCGGGCCAGCTTGGTAAGTACCGGCACCTGGGCAAACTGCACCAGCGCCACCGCCACGGAGATGACAAGAGAAATAGAAAAGGACAGCGCCGTCAACGGGATGGTGACGGTAATGCCAGGGATCAGGATCTTAAAAAAGGAATCCGCCAATATCTGGGCAAGGCGTTCTGTCATGATGGGGATGTTCCCTCCTTGGGGTTTTATTTCCTACTTTTTCAGTATGCTTGCAAGATCAACTGCTCTATCATACATGCAGCCGTCGGGTTTGTCAAGGCCGCATATCTTCAACCTGCCATAAAACTATAACATGGAACCAAGGTTTAAGTTCAAGCAACATTTTTGCTGTTTTTGTTTAATTTTTGCAGTGTCTCTCCCTCATACACAAAAAGCCTGCGACAGGAAACCTGTCGCAGACTTTTACGCTTGGAGCTGGTAGCCAGACTTGAACTGGCGACCTGCTGATTACGAATCAGCTGCTCTACCAACTGAGCCATACCAGCACACAAGGGCAACAAGATTATTATACTGATTTTTCGGCATAAGTCAAGTGCCCCGCGGCAAAATTTACGGTTTCCTAGAGTTTTATAATCCTGACAAAGGCCGAAAGACCTTGAACCTGACCGAAAAGTACAAAAAACAGAGTGCTGGCAGTAAAGAAAACAAAAAAAGTAAGCCCAGCGGAAAGAGAGAGAATAAAATGCTGTATCAGGTTATTGGCGTTGAGCGCAAAACCGGCGACTTTACCCCGCGAGATGGTTCTAACCGTCAGATTCACTACGATAACATCGTGTTCCACTGCGTGACCCTTAAACGGCTGGTTGGCTGTGCCGGTCAGAAGGCGGAACAGTGCGCCATCAAGGTCGTTGACTCTGCCGATATGCTCGGCTCGGTCGGCGCAATGGATGACCTTTCCAAGGTCATTGGCCACCAGTTTGACCTTGAAGTCAGCTATGGCAAAATCAAGAGTTGGGAGCTTGTGAAGTGATTCCCGCCCCACCAGAAAACGCCCAGCCGCCACCATGTAAATAGCTTCCGTCAGACGCTCGCCTGACACTCCAAAGGCGCTACGTCCTTTGGAGTGTCAGTGTCAGTGTCAAAAGGCAAATAAAAAATGACAGTAAAAGGCGGTAGGAAAATGGGCGAGACACAATCCCCACCAAAAAAGCTAAGAAGTCGGCAGTGCATGTTTGTGCTGTACCCAGAAAGTCAAGAAACGGCCATCAAGTACGCGCAAGAAAATTTCCCGTGTGCCTGGGCTTTGCACGATAAGGACGTACACACCGAAAAGGCATATCAAGCTTACATTGAGAAAAACGGGGAGCCGCCAGAGTGGCGGCCCGGTGACCTCAAAAAGCCGCATATCCATTTTGTGTGCAGTTTCCCCAATGCCCGGTACTTTTCCGGCATTGCCCGAGACCTGGGTGTCCCGGTGAACACTATCCGCAAGGTGAATAACCTGTACAAGGCTTACGTTTACCTGTGGCACATGCTCGACCCGGACAAATACCAGTACAGCAAGGACATCGTAGGAAGTCACGAATTTGAGGAACCCAGCGAACACGCCGGTATGACCCAAATGGAAGATGACCAGGTGCAGATCCTGCTGGACATGCCCACCTTCGACACATTCAACGAGCTTTGCCGCTGGGCCTATGAGCAAGGCTGCTGGGCCACATTCCGCAAGAACTATTCGATGTGGCGTGACCAGTTCCTGGAGCGGCAACGCCTGCGGGAGATGGCGCAAAGCCTGCAAGAGCGCCTAGCCTTGCAAGAACGTATCGCCGCGCTGGGTAACAGCCAAAAAGTCACAGATGTGGACGGCTTCGGCATTATGCCGGACAGCCTGAAAGGAAACTTCTAAAATGCGAGTTATTCAAAAGACTATCGTAGACTTCGATACAATAAACAGCTACGCGCGGACGCTGGAATTCCTCGGTAGCAAAAAAGCCGCAAGTGACCTGCGGAACATCAAGCAGGACATCTTATCCGCTTACGATAAGCAAGCGCCAAACTATAGTGCTCTTATCGTCAACTATGAGGATAAAACCTGCACAGTTTCCGCTATCCCCCATGACTACCAGTTGTAACGCAAGCTCCCAACAGCAAGCGATTACATACAAAATTTTGAAGAAAGGAGACGCAACCATGAATCCTACTTCTGTTGAAGCTGGCGCCGAGGTTGCAAAAAGCGCTATGGAAACCGTTATCGCCGCCATGACTGATGTGTTCACCCTGTCTGGCACCGTCGTTACCGAGATCACTAAGCAGCCTATCCTGCTGTTCTGCCTGGCCGCTGGTCTGGTGCCCGTGGGCATTGGCATTTTCAGCCGCCTGAAGAACGCCGCCCGCGGCTAATCGGGCAAGCCCAAGAGGGCCGGACGAAAGCCCGGCCCTCTTTCTTTTTAAACAAAAATGCCGCCATTACTGGCGGCCATTGAATTTATCGCTGTAGTATTTTTGCCATTGGTGGGCCGTCTTAACCTCGCGGAAATAGCAGAGGACTCTTTCTACCACCACCCAGCCGATTATGCAAGTAATTGCAAATTGTATAATTGCTTGTACCATTGCTATCACCTCTATGTTTATTATATCCGTTGCATCGCTCATCTTCAAGGGGGTTCTATGAAAAAACGTATAATTTCACTTTTCTTGGTTTTGGCTGTTTCTCTTAGCATGTTTTGCCCCTTGGCGTTTGCTGATGATAGTAGTACGCATGAGCATGACTGGTCTAGTGGAATAATTTCTGAATTTTCGGATACGGTTGAGGGTATTCCTGTTTCGGTCTCCGTAAAAAAGTGTACCAAGTGCAATTTTTATAAGCATACATATAAATTTTTCGGCCTTAGTTTCGACTTCTATAATGTCACGGCTTATACCGGCATTGTTGATGATTTTCTATTAGATGTAACGCTTCACATTAGTAGTGCTTTAGGCAAAAACGCCACCGCCAAAAAATACGAAACTGGCGGCGGCTCCGCTGGTACTGGAGGTGTAGGCCGCAACCCTTCTGGCTATTCAGGCACTGGTACACCCTCGGTTGCCGCAAATGGTGAGATTCAGTATACGGTCTATCCCGAATTGGGAGCAAGTCAGGCTGAGGTTGCTGCTTATCCAACAAGTTTTGTTGCTTCTAATGGTAATTCAGGCGCCCTTTTGAAAGTCGCTGTTAATGGTCTTACATGTAATGTAACTTCGACTTTTACATCTTCAAATTATTTAAATCTTAGCATCTCTTGTCGCTATTCGTTTACAACCCCTGTAGCCGGGCGCTACTATTTGGCTGAGGATCAGAAGTTTTTAACTCATGTTCTTCGTACTAGTACATCGTCTTTTGGCTACTACAGTATAGGTAAATTTCAGGTTAATAGTAACTATAACGCAGGTAAATCGATTGTACTGGGCTTTTATGGCCCCAATTTTTACGCCACAAAAAGCATTTCTTCCTATACCGCTTACTTCCACCCCATCGTAATAAACTGCATCCCCACTACCACCAACATAAACAACTACAACAAAATCACCATCAATAACAACACCTGGAACGGCAACATCTACCAGGACAACAGCACCAACCTAACGTACATCTACCCCCAGTATACGACTATCAACAACGAGGGCGACACCATCACCAATATCAGCAACAACCCCATCATCTACAACAACGAAACCAAGCAATACTACACCTACGATACCGTAACCAACAATTACTACTATATCACCTACGAAGCGCCTACCCCGTCGCCCTCGCCTGACCCCACGCCGACACCTGACCCGGGCACAGACCCTACACCTACTCCGGAACCGGGCGGCGATACTGGCGACACCACCGGAATCCTTGCTGTATTGGTTGAAATCCGTGACAATATGATTCAAGGTTTCGCCGACCTCAAGACCACGCTGGTGCAGGGCTGGGCTGACCTCTCCGCAAACTTCACCCTCGCAATTGAGAATCTCAATCTCAATATAACAAACATCTTCAACAAAAAATTCCCCGACCAAAGCACCCCCGAAACCGCCAAACCTAGCCCCAGCCCGTCGCCCTCTCCCTCGCCGTCACCCAGCCCCACACCTGATCCCGGCGAAACACCTACCCCTACACCAGCCCCCACGGACAAGCCCAGCGGCGGCAACACAAACAACTTCTGGAACTTCGTATTCCCCGGTGGCTCGGATGACGGCACCGAAAACGGCCACAAAGGTATTCTGTGGGCGCTTATCTCCCTGCTTATCGCGGTCGTTACCTTTGTCCTCGGCCTGGGTAGTGCCTACTCGTATGTGTTCCCGTTCCTGCCGGCTGGCCTGGTCACCACGATACACATCTGCGTGCTGGTGCTCCTGCTGTTCGCTATTATCAAATTTGTAAGGAGTTTCTTGTAATGTGGAAAAGACTTTGTATTACGCTGTGCTTCGTGTTCTGCGCTACACTTTGCGCCGTGCCCGCCGTCTTTGCCGACGATACGCCCGCCGATTCGTCCGCGAGTTCTGCCGACTCGTCCTCTGATTCTACATTTCTGGGCGATGCTGGTGAACTGAACGGTAAAGTTTCGGATAACTTCGCGGATGGTGTCGACAAGGTGAAAGACGACCTGACCGATGTGCACGGCTCCCTGCACTACAACTTAAAAGACCAGTTCCCACAATTCTGCAAAGAAGCGCTGTCGTTTGTGCCGGAGGCCTACTGGTGGGCGTTCTCACTGGCTATCCTGTTCGGCTTTGTGCTGGCGCTTTACCGCCGTATGACATGAGGTGATAACATGAGCAGTTTTCTCAATGTAATGAACGTAATTATGAACGGTTTCAACCAGAGTTTCACAGTGTACGGCTTTACGCTGTCGTTCTGGGATATTTGGCTGTGGTCTATCATCGGTGCAATCGTCGCCGCCTTTATCGGGGGTATGCTCAAGTGATGGACAACTTCTCTAAAACCTGCGCGGCCATTATTCTGTTGCTGTCGCTGGCCGCTGGTGCGGTCGCGCTGGACGCAAGGGCCGAGGACTACACCCCGGAAGAAACAGCCCAGGAAGAGCAGGAACAGGCCCCCAGCATCGACACCAGCAGCTATGTGCAGGTGGCTGATCCTGCACTCTATGCAAAGCTGGACACCCTGCAAGAATCCATTGACCGGCTGGCGGACGCTCTGACCCCGGCAGACGCCGAAACCGACGTCGAAGCACTGACCGAAGAACAGCCCGCGCCTGACTATACGGCCCAGCTTTCGGGCATCTCTGCCCAGCTGGCAGACATGGCCCAACAGGCTACCGCTGAAACCGCCGAGGATGCCGACCCGTTCCAAAAGCCTTTTGAAGAATATACGACTGGCGAGACCTTGGCGCTTATCGGCGTGGTGCTCCTGTTGGTGTTTGGCGTGTTCTCTCTGTTGAAAAACTTTGTACTGTGAGGTGGTAATATGGCTTCTCTATTCTCTGACCTGCTGACGTTCTTCGGCATCTCCACGACCCCGCCGCAAAATCTGGCCGAACTGTTCCCGTGGCTTCTGGCTATCCTCGTGGCCGTGTCGCTGTTCCTGTTCGTGTTCTCCATTATCAAGGATTTCACCCACACATTCGCACGGGGTAAATTTTAATGAACGGATACACAGTCCTCTTTCTGGTCGTTGCCCTTATCGTCCTTGGTGTCTCCCGCATTGCTCGGCAGGTCGTGTTTCACCCTCTGCAAACCGGCATCCATGCAGTCAAGGACCTGATCGCCTACATACGGCATAAGGGCTGGAACACCTGCCCGGTCGGCGCTCTCGACATCTACTGCGGCTACTTCGGTAGCGGTAAAACGCTGTCGCTGGTGCATAAGGTCGTGGGCCTGTATAACCGCTACAATGACAAGCCGGTGTGGTGTTCTCGCCGCAAAAAGTTTGTAACACAGAAAATCAACGTGCTTTCAAACGTAGACCTTGCAATCCCCTATACTAAGCTGGACAGCTTGGCTCAGGTGGTCAAGGCCAGCAAAACCACCGGCGCCATTGACGATGATAACGACACTCTTACCGTGACCATTGTCGCTATGGATGAATTGTCGGTGCAGATGAACTCGCGCAGCTTCAAGGACAATTTCAACGCCTACTTCCTCAATACGCTACTCTGTTGCCGCCATTACCACATCAGCTTCTACGGCAGTGCCCAGCGATTCCAGCATGTGGACAAACTCCTGCGAGACGTGACCCACACGGTGATTCAGTGCCATAAAGTCTGGCGCTTCCAGCTGTGGGCCAGCTATGACGCGTGGGAGATGGAAAACGCCACCAATGCCGAGATGATTAAACCGCTCCGAAGCGGCTTGTGGTTCGTCCTCGATCGAGACTATAACGCCTATGACACGCTGGCAGTAGTCGACAACTTGCAAAAGAAATTCGAGGAGGGCGACATTCTGCCCGAAAGTGAGATTATCAGCAATCAGGCCCCGGCAGGCC
>ENA-UOOA01006236-UOOA01006236.1-human-gut-metagenome-genome-assembly--contig:-P61old-NODE-6236-length-11664-cov-8.966664_pt1 | contig 11664 bp, 15 predicted proteins | sample MGYA00242467_ERZ724014 | MGnify/ENA metagenome assembly ERZ724014
TCGAAACGCCCTGGGGCGTCGTCACCTCTGTCATCACCACCCGCTCGGTGGACGACCTGGGCCTGGTCGTCGGCTCTGACGTGGTGGCACTGGTTAAGTCGACCGAGGTGTCCATCGCCAAGCTGTGAGGGGACACAATCGCCAGATTTTGAATGAATATCAGGCTCCAGCGCTTTCTGGTCAAGCGCCAATAGCTATTATTTTGATAGCTTGCGGCGCCGGGGGCTGCGCCCCGCCTATCTGGCACGAACCCTGGGGCCATTGGCCCCAGTTGCGTGCAGGCGGCCTACACTCGGCGCCATGACGACCCTCCTTGTTTGCACCACTGCTGTTCTGGCTTCGCTGCTTTACGCAGCGGCTTGCGCGCGTGCGGCGGGCAGGAAGACTGCGCGTTGTCAGCAGACGCCAGCACATTCCTGAGCCCGGCGGCACTCTCTCTCCTCATCCTCTTTCAGCGCAACCATCCACCGCCGGGCACCAGCTTTGCGCGGTAGTGGCCGTCTGTTCCCGCTGGGCGACAGCCGCATTTGATGGAGTGCCAATTCATGCATGCAGCCGCAGTTGTTGATGATGTTGTTGTGGTTCACGGCGAGCGCACGCTCACCGATCTGGACCATTCCCGCCTGATCAGGCTGGGGGGCCACCGGCTTCCCTCCGTTCTGGATGATCTGCTGGCCCAGGCAGACATCACCAGCTCGCGCACCGTGCGCGCGGATGTGGTCACGATGTATTCGCGCGTCGAACTGTTGGATGTGCACACCCGCAGGCGCCAGGTGGTGACCCTGTGCTACCCGCAAGACGCGGAACCGGCCGCCGGTTTCATCTCGGTGCTGTCTCCCGTGGGCATCAGCCTGCTGGGGCTTCGGGAGGGGGATGTGGCCAGGTGGCAGACACCCCACGGCGAAGAATGCGCGGCCGTGATCGAGTGCATTCAGTTCCAGCCCGAGGCCTCGGGCGACTACCACACGTAGCCGCCGCTTCAGCAACTGCAGCGCCCGCTGCCGCCCGGGACCACCGTGCCCGCACTCATCGCCCTTCACGCCGGCGCCACATCGGGTGGCCGCCGCTGCACGGGTGCGCACGGCCCCATCACAACGACAACAAGGACACGCCCGCCATGACCCTTCGCTCCATCCTCGCCGTCACCGACTTTTCTTCCAAAGGCTGCCACGCCATCGCCCGCGCTGCGCTGCTGTGTGCCGAGCACCGCGCCACGTTGAAGCTGGTGTACCTGGCCCACCCCGACGAGGCGCCGCCACCGGATGCGGCCGTGCGCCTCGCGCAGCATGCGCTGCAGCTCAGGCAGCGGCACCACATCACAGTGCAGGCCGCAACCCGCATGGACCTCACGGCGGCGGATGTGGCCCGCGAAGCCGCCGATGCCGACCTGGTGGTGTGGGGCACGGCTCCGCTGCGGGGGCTGGCCGCCTGGTTTCGCACCCACCCGGCCGTGCGCATGCTGCGCGCATGCCAGCGGCCGGTGCTGGTGGTGCGCAAAGCGGCGGCACAGCCGTACCAGCGTCTTCTGGTGGCGGTGGATTTTTCGCAGGTGTCGCAGCGCCTGGTGGAACTGGGCTCTGCGCTGCAGCCGTCGGCACGCGTCGAGCTGTTTCATGCCATCGACACGACCAACGAGGGCAAGCTGCGCTATGCCGAGGTGTCCGAACGCGCCATCCGCGCATACCGCGAAGAGTGCCAGCGGTTTGCGCAAGACAGGATGTTCACGCTGGCCGACTCGTATGACGCGCGCCGCAACCGTCTGTCCTCCACCATCGGCCGGGGCGACCCCGCCCGGCAGGTGGTGGTGCAGCAGCAGCACACGGCGGCCGACCTGATCGTGGTGGGCAAGCACCCGGCTTCCCTGCTGTCGGACCTGGTGTTTGAGAGCGTGGCCCATCGCATCCTGCGCCACGCGCCCACCGATGTGCTGGTGGTGCCGCATGGTTACCAGCCCGCCACCAGCGCGGCGCCCGCACAGCGCCTGGCCACAGACCTGCCTACGCGCCGCGTGAAGGCAGGCCAGCCCCGCCTGCCACGCTATCCCAACCCGGCGGCGCAGATCGGGCGATCCTGATCTGTTTGTGATCTTGCCGTTGCCGTGTGGTCAAAGCGACGCATGGGGCCACGAGCCAGCCGCTAGCCAGCCGCTAGCCAGCCGTCAGGCCGCCCGCGCCAAGGCCTTGATCGCCGCGGTCAACGACACGGCCGCCTGGTCGTAGCCGAGCCAGGGGCCGTTGCCGGTGCCAATCGCGGGCAAGGCCTTTGCCCCCATTCTGCAAGCCAACGGCGGCGGGGCGCTGCTCAACGTGCTGTCGGTGGCTTCGTGGATCAATGGCGGTGAACTGGCGGCGTACTCGGCCAGCAAATCGGCCGCCTGGTCGCTGACCAACGCGCTGCGCCAGGAACTGGCCGCACAAAAAACGCAGGTGCTGGGCTTGCACATGGCCTATGTCGATACCGATCTGACACGTGGCTTTGATGTGCCCAAGACCAGCCCCGAGCAGATTGTTCAGCGCGCGCTGGATGGGCTGAAGGCAGGCGCAGAAGAAGTGCTGGCCGATGAGCTGACCCAGCGCCTGAAGCAGGCCATGACGGCAGAGCGCCCTGGCTATCTGCAAGCGCAGCAGGCCTGAGCCCCCGCTAGGCACCTGCGTCTGGGGCGGTGGTGCCCCCGGCGCACCCCGCAGGCGTTTTGGCCTGGCGCGAAGCCGTTATGGCCGCAGCCAGATCCTGAGCGTGACATACAGCGCATACCCAAACGCCAGCACGCACCACAGCAGAAACAACACGTTGGCCCAGTACGGGCCGGCCTGTTCAGCCAGCGTGTAAATCTGCCCCGCACAGCCCTTGCCCACGCAAGGCACCTCGCCCCGCGCCAGCGCACGCAGCAGGGCAAACAGCAAATAGCAGCCCACAGCGCCCAGCACCAAAAAACCCACCGGCCCCACCATGCCCTGGGTGGGTTCGCCGTTGCGGTCCCGATACCCTTGGCGGAGCAGCTTTTGGCCGTGCCGGTAAAAGACGAAGCCGACCAGCAGCATCAGCGCGTAGTACAAAAACGTGAGCATGGTGGGCTGGTGGTGTAGCGCCGCGAGGGCAGGGGGTGTGCTGCCGATGGTAGCGGCAGGGCCGATGTATGGGGTGGGTGTGCGCGAAGAGTGTGCGTTGCGCCAGGCGCGAGCAACGCAGTTTCAGCACGCTCCGGCCTCATTCACGCCCTGCGCGATTTTCAATCAAATAGGCATCCAGTGCTTACCAGTCAAGCGCTGGTAGCTATTTATTTGGTAGCGGCAGGCGGTGTGGTGCTGGCGGGCAGGCAGCCTGCAAAGCCCTGCGGCCCGGGGGCAGACACCTCGGTCAGCGCCAGCTCGTCCATGCGGTCGTTCTGGCCCGGTATCTTGGTCAACCGCTGCCCGTTTTGCCAGCGCCACTGCTGGCCGTCAAAGCTGTAGACGAAGGTGTGCGTGCGGTTTGAAAGTAGGTGCGCCGGGGTGAGGGTGATGGCCTGGGCCTCAGCCTCTGTCGCGGCGGTGGCGCGTGCCTCGTTGTCCTTGATGACGATCTTGCCCACAAACGGCGTCACGGCCGATTCAGTGGCCATCACTTCCGGCTGCAGCTGGGCCGGGCTGTAACCCGTTTTCGTCCAGACGCTATTCCCCGCAATGTCGGCCTTGCCCACATGCGGCGTGCGGGCCGCCACAAACTGCGTGCAGTCTTGCACCAATGTGGCAAAGCTCTCATTGGCTTGCTGCGTGGCTGCGGCCGGCTGCTGGGGGGCAGACTGCGGCTAGCACGCGGCCAGTGCGGCGCAGGCGGCTGCCAGGCACAGGGCCGGGCGCAGGCGCGTAGCGGGGTGTTGGTGCACAGCGGTTTGCAGGTGCAGAGACTGGTGCCTCATGGTGCCAGCCGCTCGCGTACCCAGTCGGTGCCGTCCAGCCGGTAGCGCAGGCGGTCGTGCAGGCGGCTCTTGCGGCCTTGCCAAAACTCCCATTGGTCGGGCTTCAGGCGGTAGCCGCCCCAGTGCGGTGGGCGCGGGGGCTTCAGCATGAATTGCGCGCCGTACTTGGCCGCATTGGCCACCAGCACGCTGCGCCCCGCAATCACCTGGCTTTGCGGGCTGGCCCAGGCGCCAATGCGCGAATCGAGCGGGCGGCTGTGGAAGTACTCGTCGCTTTCCTCGTCGCTCACCTTTTCCACCACGCCTTCAATGCGCACCACGCGCTCCAGCTCTACCCAATGGAACTGGATGGCGGCGTAGGGGTTGCCCGCCAGCTGGCGGCCCTTGCGGCTGTCGTAGTTGGTAAACCAGACAATGCCGCGCTCGTCATAGCCCTTGATGAGCACGATGCGCGTGCTGGGGCGCATATCGCTGCCCACCGTGGCCAGCGTCATGGCGTTGGGCTCCGGCACTTCGGCGCTGATGGCTTCTTTCAGCCATTGGTCAAACTGTTGCAGGGGGGCGGCGTGCGAAGCGTCTTCGTTCAGCTCGGCACGCTCGTAGCTCTTGCGAAGGTCTGCGATGGATGTGGTCATCCCGCCATTGTGCAATGCACGCGCCAGCCCCGCGCTGCGCTGGGGCAAGAGCAGGGCAGGGAATTGACCCTACGCAATCTCGACTGCCAGCAGAAAAACGCTGGTTGGGATTTAATCCCGCCACTATTTTGCTGCCCAGCCGCATGGCTGCGAGCTGATCCCCCACCGGAGAACCTCACGATGCCCACCTTGAACATCAACGGCAAAGATACTGCCGTCAACGCCGACGACTCCACCCCCATCCTCTGGGCCCTGCGCGACACGCTGGGCATGACCGGCACCAAGTTTGGCTGCGGCCAGGCCCTGTGCGGGGCCTGCACCGTGCACCTGAACGGCGCGCCCGTGCGCTCGTGCGTCACTCCCATCTCGGCCGCCGTGGGCCAGAAGATCACCACCATCGAAGCCATTGCCGCCGACGACAAGGTGGGCAAGGCCGTGCATGCCGCCTGGGTCAAGCACGACGTGGCCCAGTGCGGCTACTGCCAAAGCGGCCAGATCATGAGCGCCACCGCGCTGCTCAAGGGTAAGAAGAAACCCACCGACGCCGACATCGACGCCGCCATGGCAGGCAATGTGTGCCGCTGCGGCACCTATGTGCGCATACGCGCCGCCATCCACGACGCCGCCAAGTCTTTGGCCTGATCGGTTCAAAAAAACTCTTCTGGCGTCGTTGCTGCGTCTTGTCGTACTGGTAGTACTGCCTGCGACACAGCGCCTAGCCAGAACCGCTTCGCTGAGTTTTTTTGCCCCGCTCTCCACATCCAACCCCCTCCCAAGAACACCGAGCAGGAGAACACCATGCATTTCGACGCTCAAACAGCACGCGCACACATGCCAAAAGGCCTGGTAGCGCTGATGGATCAAGCGCAAGGCGCTATCAATACCGAAGCAAGTGACGCTGCCGCCGAAGGCGTGGCGCGCCGCACCTTCCTCAAGGCTGCAGCCGCATCAGGCTTTGCGCTGGGGGCTTACCCGCTGGTGGCGTCCGCGCAAGGGGCACAAGGCGCAGGCGCTGCGCCCGCCGGGCTCAAGCCTTTCGAGCAGCCCTCGGCCTTTGTGCGCATTGACACCGATGGCACCGTCACCGTCACCATCAACCGGCTGGACTTTGGCCAGGGCGTGCAAACCGGCCTGCCCATGATCCTGGCCGAAGAGCTGGATGCCGACTGGAGCCGTGTGCGCAGCGTGCACGGCGACGCCAACCCCGCCTATGCCGACCCGGCCTTTGGCATGCACCTCACGGGCGGCTCCAACTCGCTCAAAAACTCGTACACCCAGTACCGAGAGCTGGGTGCCCGCACCCGCGCCATGCTGGTGTCTGCCGCCGCTGCGCAGTGGGGTGTAGACGCATCCACCCTGCGCACCAACGCAGGCTTTGTGGTGGGCCCCGGCGGCAAAAAGCTGGCCTACGGCGCGCTGGCCGAGGCCGCCATGCAGCAGCCCGTGCCCGAGAAGGTCACCCTCAAAGACCCCAAGCAGTTCCGCATCATCGGCAAGCCCACCACGCGGCTTGATGCCCAGGCCAAATCCAGCGGCCAGCAGGACTACGGCATCGACGTGCGCCTGCCCGGCATGCTCACCGCGGTGGTGGCCCGCCCCCCCGTGTTTGGTGCCAAGCTCAAGTCGCTGGACGACAGCGCCGCCAAAGCCATCAAGGGCGTAAAAGCCGTGCTGCGCGTGCCCACCGACCGCGGTGGCGAAGGCGTGGCCATCATTGCCGAAGGCTACTGGCCCGCCAAGCAGGGGCGCGATGCGCTCAAGGTGGAATGGGACACGGTCAGCGTGGAGAAACCCGACACCGCCCAGCTGCTCACCCAGTACCGCGCCCTGGCCCAAAAAACCGGCGCCATCGCCATCCCCGCCGATGTGGCCGCGCTGGCCAATGCGCCGCAAAAAATCAGCGCCGAGTTCACCTTCCCCTACCTGGCACACGCGCCCATGGAGCCGCTGAACTGCACCGTGAAGCTCGATGGCGATAAGGCCGAGCTGTGGATGGGCACCCAGATGCCCGGCCTGGACGCCATGGCCGCCGCCAAGGTGCTGGGCCTGCAGCCCCAAAACGTGAAGGTGCACACCCAGATGGCCGGTGGCGGCTTTGGCCGCCGTGCCATCCCCACCAGCGACTACGTGGTGGAAGCCTGTGGCGTAGCCAAGGCTGCGCGCACCGCAGGCATCAACGCCCCCGTGCGCACCCTGTGGAGCCGTGAAGACGATATCAAGGGCGGCTACTACCGCCCCATGCACGTGCACCGCGCCGAGATCGGTTTTGATGCCCAGGGCAACATCCTGGCGTGGGACCACGTCATCGTCGGCCAGTCCATCCTCAAGGGCTCGCCGTTCGAGGGCTTCATGGTCAAGAACGGCGTGGACGCCACGGCCGTGGAGGGCATGAAAGAGCCGTACAACATCCCCATGCGCCTCTCGGTACACCACCCACAGGTCAACGTGCCCGTGTTGTGGTGGCGCAGCGTGGGCAGCACCCACACCGCCTACGCCATGGAAACCCTGCTGGACGAAGTGGCGCGTGCCACCCAGCAAGACCCCGTGGCCTACCGCCTGCGCCTGATGGGCGACAAGCACCCCCGCCACAAGGCCGCTCTGCAACTGGCGGTGGCGCAATCGGGCTACGGCAAAAAGAAGCTCGCCGCAGGCCGCGCCTGGGGCGTGGCGGTGCACGAGTCGTTCCACTCGGTGGTGGCGTATGTGGTGGAAGCCTCCGTCAGCAAAGACGGCACGCCCAAGCTGCACAGCGTGACGGCGGGCGTGCACTGCAACCTGGCCGTCAACCCCAAGAGCGTGGAAACCCAGGTGCAGGGCGGGGCGCTGATGGGACTGTCCATGTGCCTGCCCGGCGCAGCCATCACCTTGAAGGACGGCGTGGTGGAGCAAAGCAACTTCGGCGACTTCGCCGTGCCCCGCATCACCGACATGCCCCAGGTGGCCGTGCACATCGTGCCGAGTGCCGAGCCGCCCACCGGCATGGGTGAGCCTGGGTTGCCACCGCTGGCACCTGCGTTTGCGAATGCGGTGGCGCGTTTGACGGGGAAGACGCCGAGGGAGTTGCCATTTAAGTTGGCTTGATCGGGCTGGGTGGAATGAAAAAGCGCCGGGTTTGGAAAAGCCCGGCGCTTTTTTTGTGGCTCCATCGGTTGCATCCGTTCGGGGGGGGGCACTGCTGGGTAACGGCTGCAACCATGAAGCGTAGCTAAGAGCTTTGCTGGCGACTCTTCATGAACTAAAGTCGCAAGGAGCGGACCTGCGGCTCAGTTCGTTCGACTATGCAAATCTAGTTGCGGATGTGAGGCTTACTACGGCGTCGTGAATCTGTGTAAATTGCTTGGAAGGGGTTCGTCTTGAACGAGCAGCTACTGAATAGTCTTCGCTACAAAAGCGAGGGAACTGACATTGACTTTAAATCGAAGCAATATGGATTTGCCGGTGCTAATGATTTCGAAAAGTCAGAAATGCTCAAGGATATTCTGGCTATGGCAAATGCCTGGCGCGAAGGCCCTGCTTATATTCTTCTGGGATTTTTGGACAAAAGGCCGCACCCAGCAGAGGTGGTCGGTATCGACAGAAATATCGATGATTCGACGCTCCAGGAATTCGTGAATAGCAAGGTAAAGCCCAAGCTGACTTTTTACTACGAAGAACACTTATACGGCGATAAGACCGTTGGCGTAATAACCATCCCAAAGCAGAAGCGCCCTTTTTTTATTTCCAAGGCATACGGAAAGCTGGCGAAAAATATCGTGTATGTACGACGCGGGAGTAGCACAGATGAAGCGGAGCCCACTGAAATCGGCGACATGGTGCTGGCGGATTCCGGGCGTGGGGCGATGCAGCTAGACCTGTCAGTACTGGCTACGGACAACGGGCCTCTGCCGGAGACGTTCGCATTGCGGTATCTGCAATTCTCAGAGAAGCTGCCAGATTATGAGAGTGCGCGAGAGTCTGACGGACCTTTTGGTATATCCATGCGATATCCGATTTGGCATGACAACAAAGATTTTTGGCGGGAGTATGCAGAGTACGCTGTAGTCGACGCAGCACTTATCGAGATGAAATTCTTGCTGCTTAACCGTTCGGAAACGCAGCTTTCCAACGCAAAGCTGGAAATTTCTGTCGAACCTCTTGATGGACAGGGTTTCAAGATGTTCCCAGGGATGGACATACCGGAGATGCCTAAAAGTCAATGGAGTCCAATGATGCGCGGTTTGCCGGGCGTGCCTGAGCGAAAGGATGTGCGTCTCATCGTCGATGATGGCGGCCTTACACCCATCTGCCACGTCCGTTTCGGCTCACTCCTTCCCGGCGAAGAGGGGCGTTCGACAGATTCGCTTGCCATTGTTCCATCGGGTCCCGGCAAGTTTCGTCTCAAATTTCGCATCCTCGCCGGCGAACTGTCTTCACCGCAAGAGATTGAGAAAATCATTGAAGCTAAGGGCGATGCGGTTTTATTGACCGCTGACGGGCTAGCCGACCTGTACGGCAAAGCAGTCTACGCACAATACAAAGCAGACAAGAGGGAATCGGACTAAGCATCTGTAAAACTAACTCATGCCGCTCCGCTTAGCCTTGCCGGTTAAGTCTCCAGTTTCGAGCTATTTCACGTGAACTGCCACGTCCGAAGAAATGGTTGATGTCATGCCTATGCCTGACGGCACTCAATCCTTGAGGTTCACCCCCAAATCACCCAGCTTTTTCGCAAACGAGTCCCTGCGTTTTGCTGCCTTGGCCGCAGTTTCGGTGGCAGCTTGGATGGCCTTGGGGCCTTTATTGGCAGCCGCCTTGATCAACCCAAACTTGTGGGCGGCATCTGCCTCGGCTCGCTTGAATGTGGCAATCAGTTCAGCATGGGCAATGGGTGGATTCACAGTGGCTCCCATATCAATCCAATCCGCGTCGTGGTTCTTAAATTTGGACGTTGGTGCGAAGCAAGGCGGTTCTCAATTCGCGAGTGGCGGGTTTGGCAATATCCACCTTTTGCACCGCCAGGTCGAATGAAGAGCCGGGCTTGATGCTGGTGGGCAGTATCTTTTTGGCTGGCAGCTTGGCGGGGTAGGTGCCTTTAGCCGGACACATGCGAACGGAAAACCCGAATTCGTCGAGCAGGCCTTTCGCATACAGCTCTGCCAATTGGTGAAACGATACGAAGGTGGAGCGTTTCACGTCTTTGAGTCCCGGCTGGCTCACGTCGCGAACAAGCTCGAATTTGCCCAGCGAATCGCGCTGTGTATCGGTAAAAGGATGCAGCAAGAAAGTCTGACGAACGCCATCCTTTTTGGACACCAAAGTGTGCTCGACGGCTATATCGGTTAACAGCATATTTTTCTATCTCCGCGAGCTGCAGTTTGCATGGCGGCATCAGTCGGCGTACCGCCCAAAGTCGCAGATTTTGTTTTCAAACCCCGTCACCGAGGTGCGCGATGCGGGCAAAAATCACCCGAAGGGCGAGGACTGTAACTGAAGGGCCGCCAATGGGCGATCCGCGTTGTATGGCAAACCGACCGCTTCGGGTTGACAACTGCTGGCCCATGGAAAGCGGGCAAAAGCCCGAAAGCTGTCTGAAAGCCGCATGGAGTCGTTCTTGGCGCTGTGGCCAGTGGGGTGCAAAGATACTGGGCTGGTCGCGGCGCAGTTTGCCGGCCACATCACAGCCGTTGCCGCGCAGCGATGCCATGATCTGACTTGCCTTCAAATCCAGCATTCCCTCATCCACTCCATGTATCTCACCCCACCCACCGTCCTCATCCTCGCCTCAGGCCGTGGCAAGCGCTTCAAAGCTTCCGGCGGCACCGTGCACAAGCTGCAGGCCTTGCTGGCGGGCAAGCCCGTGTTGCAACACACGCTGGATGCCGTGCGCGCCAGTGGATTGCCTTGGCATGTGGAGGATGCGGGCCACCCTGGCATGGGGGATTCGATTGCGGCCGCTGTGCGGCACACCGTGAGCGCTGCGGGCTGGCTGGTGTTGCCTGGTGATTTGCCGCTGGTGCAGCCCGCCACGCTGCAGACCATGGCGCAGGTGCTGCTGGAAGAGCAGGCCGTGGTTGCGTGGCCGGAGTTGGCGGGTGAGCGGGGGCACCCTGTGGCGTTTGGAGGGGATTGCCTGCCTGATTTGCTGGCCCTGCAGGGTGAAAAGGGCGCCGCGCCCGTGGTGCGCAAGTGGGCAGAGCAGGGGCGGGGGCTGGCGGTGCCGGTGCATGACGAAGGCGTGGTGACGGACATTGACACCGTGGATGCGCTGGCGCGGGCCGAGGCGCTTTGGCACCAGCGCCAGGCTGGGGGGTGATCAACCCCTAGCCCCGTCGCAGGCACTGTGGCCACCAAGGTTCGGGCCCCATGAAAAAAGCCGCTGTGGTTGCAGCGGCTTTTTGCTTGGCAGGGCAGCAGCGCGGCGCAAAAGCCGTTGCCATGCACGGGGTGCGCCGGGTTTATTTGGCAGTAATCACCGCGCAGGCCAGGCGGGGCCCGGCGTTGCCGGTGGGTTGGGTGGCGTAGTCGTCGGGGTCGCGGTGCACGATGAGGCCCTTGCCCACGACGTCATTGGCGGTGCTGCCCACGCGAATGCTGCGCGATTCAAATTGGAAGCTGACGGTGCCGTTGGCATCGGCCTTCAGGCTGGGCAGGTCGCCGGTGTGGTGTTCGCCCTTGCCGTGGTGGCCGTGGGGTTTGCTGCCGGGGTTGAAGTGGCCGCCAGCGCTCATGCCGTCGCCGCTGCTGCAGTCGCCTTTTTCGTGGATGTGAAAGCCATGCTCGGCACCGGGCTTGAGGCCGCTGATGGTGCCCGACACCTTCACCACATCACCCGTTTGCGCAAACTGCACGGTGCCTGCGGTGGTGTTGCCCCGGGTGGGCTGCAACTGTGCGGTGGCGGTGGGGCCTGCGTTATAGCTGGCACATCCTGCCAGCGCGGCCACGGCGGTAGCCGCCAAGACAAAGCGAAGATTCATCACATGCTCCTGGAGTGAAGGGAAGGGCGGGCTGCCTCTGGCACTGAGACTGGCGCAGGACAACCGCATGGCCATGGTACGCACGGCTGGTGCATTGTGGGTAGGGGTGGGCCACAAAGCCTGGGGTAAGAGGTGTGGAAATGTTTTGAATACTGTATAAAAATAAGGGGTATCTATT
>ENA-UOOA01006243-UOOA01006243.1-human-gut-metagenome-genome-assembly--contig:-P61old-NODE-6243-length-11655-cov-6.218534_pt1 | contig 11655 bp, 13 predicted proteins | sample MGYA00242467_ERZ724014 | MGnify/ENA metagenome assembly ERZ724014
CTTGTGCGAAACTTTGTTAGGTTAAGCGATTAACCCGCGCTCAGCCTTTGCATAGTTTTGCGCTCAAGCACCAAGAGCGCAGCACGCCATCAGGAACGGCGCAGTGCCTTTCGTGTCTCCGCTGCACACAACTTCGTTAATATAATACGAATAGCTGCCGCTTCTGTACGGCTCGCCGCCCAGCCCCGCAACCTTGCAGATTTTCGTCAGCTCGGGATATCCGTCCGCCGCGATTACGACGTTCTTCTTCCAAAGCGCGTCCATGCTCTCCCGCGCCGCCTTGACCGCTTCTTCGCCGCAAAGCCCCAGCTCTGCGCCTCGGCACAGCCCGTAAATGAACATCGCCGAGCAGGAGGACTCCGCATAGTTCTCCTCGTTTGCGGGCATGTCCATCACCTGATGCCAAAGCAGGTCGCCGCCCCGCGCCGCCATCACCGCGTCCAGCAGCGACTTCATCTGCGCGGCGAGCTTCGCATAGCCCGGATGTGTCTTGGGCAATGCGCTCAGCACGTCGGCATGCGCCATCACAAACCAGCCCATCGCGCGGCCCCAGACATGCGGAGAGAGTCCGGTCTGCGGGTCTGCCCACTTCTGCGCTTTCGCGCTGTCCCACGCATGCGCATGCAGCCCGCTTGCAAGGCGCGTCTTTTCATAGATGAGCGTCATCTGCTTCACAGCCATATCCGCCCATTCCGCTTCGCCGAACGCCGCCGCAAACTCTGCCATGAACGGGCATGCCATATAGATGCCGTCCAGCCACATCTGCTCCGGATAGAGCTTCTTATGCCAGAAACCGCCCTCCGGCGTGGTCGGCTGATGCCTGAGCTGCTCGGTGAGCCGGCGGCATGCCTTTTCATACCGCTCATCACCCGTCGCCTTGTACAGCCGCAGCGCACTGCGTCCCATGCAGATCATATCCAGATTATACTTTTCCGGCTCATAGGTCAGGATTTCTCCGTCCGCCGTCACATACCGATCCACGTTCTGCTTTGCCGCGTCATAGAAACGCTTGTCGCCGGTTTTTTCGTATACGTCAAGCCATGCCTTGGTGATGATGCCGCGTTCATAGCACCAGTGATAATCATATTCCTGTTCGCGTACAAGCGTGCCCTCGCCCGCCCGGATGGTCTTTTCGTAGCTCATGGCGTTCTCCTTTTTACTCTGCGTCGTGAAGCGTGATTTCTTCCCCGCGTGCGCCGACGATGCGCAGGTCGCTCAAATGCAGCCCGCGCACATGCTCCGCCGTCAGCCCCGCAAGGGTCACCGGCTTCTGCACCGCGTTCATCACAGGGAAATTCGGCTCATCCTCGACCAGATGAATCTGCGTATTGACGATGCTGATATCCTCCAGCGGTGCTTCCGGCAGACCATACAGGCATGCCGCAGCACTGCGCGCACCGGTCACGACGATATCCGCCATGCGGATACGGCGCACATGCGGCGTCGCTTCGGTCACCGGCTGCGCATTCGGGTCGGACACGATGGGCAGCTTGCCGTCCTTGCCGCAGAAATACATCAGGTTGATAACCAGCGGACACAGCACGTCGTTCATCACGATGCCTGTTACGGAAACGTCCTCCACCGTGCCTCCGCGCCCTCTGCGGGACTTGATGCGGATGCCGCGATCCGTTCCGTCGAACACGCATCCCGTGATGGATACGCGCCGGATGCCGCCGCTCATCTCGCTGCCCAGCACGACGCCGCCATGACCATGCACCATCGTGCAGCCCGTAATGGCGATATTCTCGCAGGGGATGCCTTCCTCCGCGTCCTCCGTACCCGCCTTAACAGCGATACAGTCGTCGCCCACGTCGATATGGCAGCCCGTAATGCGCACATTGCGGCAGCTCTCCGGATCGATGCCGTCTGTATTGGGCGAATCGAACGGGTTGACGATGGTCAGGTCGCTGATGGTCACATTTTCGCATCGAACGGGATGAATCGTCCAGCTCGGGCTGTTCTTGACCAAGAAATCGCTCATGCGCACGCGCGTGCAATCCTCAAAGCAGACCGCACAGGGACGCGCGGCGTCCAGCGTTTTAGCTCGGAAAGCCGTCCACCACTTTCTGCCCTGTCCTTCCAGCGTGCCCAGACCGGTCAGCGCAACATTTTCTTCGTTTTTCGCGTAAATGAGCGGACGATGGCACGGCTGCTCATAGCCCTCCCAGCGGATATGCAGGATGGGGTATGCGTCAAAATCGTCCGTAAAGCGCAGAACCGCGCCGGCTTGCAGATGCAGCTCGACATTGCTCCTTAGAACCAGACTCGCCGTGCCGTATTCGCCAGCCGGAACGACGACACGCCCGCCGCCCTGCGCCGCCGCCGCGTCAATCGCCCGCTGAATCGCGTCGCCGCAGAATTCGCCGTTCCGCGCGCCATAATCCAGGATATTCATGGTCAAACCTCTCCGTTTCTGCCGCCTTCCGCGGCGAATCAGGAACGCTTGGGGCTTTGCCCCAAATCCCACCAAGAGCCAGAGGTTCTTGGATTTTTTTAAAGACACTATTTATATTCGCAGCCGAAGGCTTCCAAAAGGCGATGCGCCAAATGGCTTCCGTAAACGTTCAGAAAGCCCCCTGGTCAGATCCGCAGACACGAAATCCCCCTGAGATACGCGTATAAAGCGTGGGAAACAATGAGGTTCAGCCCAAATCTTCCCCGTTCTCAATCGCGGTAATCTGGTCAATGCGCCGCTGATGGCGTCCGCCCTCGAATTCCGTCGTCAAATAGGTCTGCGCAATCATGCGTCCAAGCTCCGTTCCGACGACGCGCGCGCCGAGCGCGAGCATATTCGCGTCGTTATGGGCGCGGCACATCTTCGCGGAATAGCAATCCGAGCAGGCACAGCAGCGGATGCCCTTCACCTTGTTGGCGGCAATCGAGATGCCGATGCCCGTTCCGCAGCAGAGAATGCCGCGCTCACATTCGCCGCTGACGACGGCTTTCGCCGCACGCTGTGCGAACATGGCGTAATCGCAGCTGTCCGAGGTATACGTTCCGTAATCGTGATACGGGATGTTCATCTCCTCCAGCAGCGCGATGATTTCCTTCTTGAGCGGCAGACCCGCGTGGTCACTTCCCAATGCGATCATGTTTGTGTTCCTCCTTTTTATCCGGGGTTATGTTTGGGGCTTCGCCCTCAACGTTCCCTCCCCCATCAGTCCATCAAATCCTCCGGCTTCAGGGGGCCTTTCTCCGTTTCTTCTTCGGCAGGCGTTTCTTCCTCAGCCGGCATGCTTCTGAATGCCAGACTGCGCAGATTCTCCCTGCTGACAACCGTGTTCGTGCCCATACATGCGCGGCAGCGGTAAAGGCACTCCGGGCAGACACATCCGAAATCAATGCCTTCGGATTGAATCATATACGTTCCGCATTGCGGACATCCGCATCGCATGACGTTCCCTCCTTATTCCTGCGCCGCGGGCAGCATCATATTCGCACTGCACCGCGACAAAATCTCCGCATCCTCCGGCTCGGCAGACAGCTTTCGGAACTCATATCCCCGCTCGCGAAAAAACGCAACCAGCTTCGGCAGAATTCTGCGCGTGCGCGTTTTCGCCTCGTGCATCAGCACGATGACCACGTCCTTATTGCCCAACTGCTTCGTCGTATAGTGAAGCATCTCCGCGTTGCTGTCGAACTTGTATTGCGCATCGCCCGTCATCATGTTCCAGTCAAACCACGCATAGCCCGAATCGCGCACAAACGCCTTCGTATCCGCGCTGTATATCGTGCTTCCGCCGGGAAAGCGAAAGAGATTCGTCGAAAAATCCGGATCGACCAGCTCCCGCATCGTGTCGGTAAAGCTCCGTAGGTCTTTAGCGAGATAATCGGTCGAATCCAGACGGCTGAGCGAGTGATTCATCGAATGGCTTCCGATGGCGTGACCCGCTTCCAAAATCAACTTCGCGTTCTCCGGAAACGCGCGCACGCCCGCCCCGACGAGAAAAAACGTCGCCGGAACGTCCAAATCATCCAGCACCTTCAACAGCTCCGGCGTATCCTTTTTGGGTCCGTCGTCAAACGTCAGATAGACCACCTTCCGGGGTTCGTCTTCTTCAGCCAGTGCCGCACCCGACGTCCACGTCATCATCATCAACAGCAGCAACGCCAATCCGCGCTTAAACAGAGTCTTTCTCATTTTACACCAGCTTCTTATGCGTAAAGCTTCTGCGCCCGTCCGCAAAATCCGCAACGATATCGCCATGCCCGCGCAGAATATACTTGTACGAGCAAAGCCCTTCCAGCCCCATCGGACCGCGCGCATGAATCTTTCCAGTCGAAATGCCGACCTCCGCGCCGAAGCCATAGCGATAACCGTCGGCAAAGCGCGTCGAGCAATTCTGATAGACGCCCGCGGAATCGACCAGCGCAAAGAACTTGCCTGCCGCACCCTCGTCGCGGGTCACGATGCAATCCGTGTGATGCGAACCATGCGCGTTGATATAGGCGATGGCTTCCTCCAGCGAATCGACGACGCGAACCGCCATCTCCGGCGCGAGGTACTCGTGTCCCCAATCCTCCTGCGTCGCCTTCTGACTGGCAACGCCGCAGGCATACAAAACCTCCCGCGCCCGTTCATCCGCATGCAGCTCTACGCCTGCTTCGACCAGTGCGCGCCCGATGACAGGGAGCGCGTCCCTCAGCCGTGCGCTGTGGATGAGCAGCGTCTCCGCCGCGTTGCACGCCGCCGGATACTGCGTCTTTGCGTCCACCGCGATACGCGCCGCCATCTGTGCGTCGCAGTTCGCGTCCACATAGATATGGCAGACGCCATCGCTGTGACCCAGCACGGGGATTCGGCTGTTCTCCATGATATAGCGGACAAACGCATTCGAGCCGCGCGGAATGATGAGGTCGATTTCTCTGTCCATGCCGAGCATAACGCCCACATCCTCGCGCGTCGTCAGCAAGCCGCACCAGCCCTCCGGCAGACCGCACCCGACGCTCGCACTGCGCAGGACGGCAAAAAGGGCTTCATTGGTGTGCAGTGCCTCCCGACCGCCCTTGAGCAGAACGGCGTTGCCGCTCTTGAGGCACAGACCGCCAATCTGAACCAGTGCGTCCGGACGCGATTCAAAGATGACGCCGATCACGCCGATGGGGCAGCTGACGCGCGAAAGCACCAGCCCGTCCGCCAGTTCCGTGCGAAGCTGCTCTTTGCCGATGGGGTCTTCCATGGCGGCGAGCTGCTCCAAGCCCAGGCAGACGTCGTTCAGCTTATGCTCATCAAAGCGGAGCCGCTTGAGCGCAGGCGCGGAAAGCCCTTCCTTCTCGGCGGCTTCCATGTCCTTCTCGTTCGCGGCAAAAATGTGTCCGGCTTTCGCGCGCAGTGCCGCCGCCACAGACAGCAGCGCATTATCCCGAACATTGCTCGGCGCGGCGGCTAAGGCAAAGCTCGCATGCTTGGCGGCTCTGGCAATATCCGCGGCATTCATTTCCTGCTTATTCATAAATCTCCTCTTGAATCCTCTTCTGCATCTCCGCTTCGTCCGCGCGGAGCGGATTTTCACTGATGACCTGTTCAGGCTCAGGCAGAACCAATTCGCGGCGGTCATCGCCGTTTTGAACGGCGGAAGCCAGCGTAATCGCCGTCATCACGTTCAGGTTGGTGTCCATCGAGGCGAGCAGGCTCTTACCCAAACCCATCATGCTTCCCAAATCGCCGCTGTGTACGCCCGCATACAGCAGCTGCATCAGCGCGTCATAGCCGCGGCTGCGTGCCGGATCGTCGCCATCCAGATGCAGTCGGACGAACGCCAGCAGCTCCTCGCCCTCCAAATCGTTCCAGCCCTCCTCAAGTCCCAGCGCAGCGGCTTCCTCGGCGGTCAGCTCCATGCTCACCGTGTCCACCGCATCCACCAGCGTCGGCAGGGTGCTGATATCCAGCGCGAGATAGGTGCCGATGTTCAGCGCAAGCATCGTGTTGATCGTCCGCTCCGCGAGCAGCCCCCGGCACTTTTTGCTGCCCAGCGCATAGGCATCCGCCAGACGTGTTTCGCCCGCCTCCGGAATATCCGCCATCAGGCTGCTGTTCACGCGCGTCATCACGGAACGTCCCGTGCGGCTGTTGATGGACGCGATCATAATCGTATCGGTCACGCCGCCGTCCTGAAGCAGCACCAGAATATTGGTCACGTTCTTGTCGAGTGCCTTGTTCAGATTGATATCCTTCTTGGTGACATTGATTCCGCCCTCGGCAAACGCGCATGACGCCCCAAGCGTCAAAACCAGCAGCAGGCAGAACATCTTTTTCAACAGCTTCATTTTGTTTCCTCTCTTTTTGACCGTAAGACGGAGTTTTTCGCGCATATCGCGGATATGACGAATCCCGTTACTTCTTCTTGAAATTGAACAGCTTCGAGAACACATAGTTCAAAATGATGACGACGATGTTCACCAACAGCTTCATCGCCAAATCGTTCAGATGCAGCATCTCAACCAGCAGGAACATCAGCACCGTTTCAATGCCCAGCGACGCCAGACGCATCGCAAAGAAGCTCCCCGCCTCGCGCAGGAGCGCAAGCATGTTTTCGCAATGCGTGTGAAAGACAAACGCCTTGTTCGCCGCATAGCCAAACGCAACCGCAAACACCCATGCCGTCCATGTGCCCGGCATGACGTCCAGCCCCGCCACGCGGGTTGCCAAATAGTATACAATATAGTTCACCAGCGTCGTCGCCACGCCGACGAACAGATAGCTGACCAGTTCCGTATTGCTCCAGAGCTTCAGGCAGGCGTCCCCCAGCTTGGGAGAAACCTTGCCGATTAAACGGATGACCGCGCGTGCGAGCGCGTCAATCGCTTTCCAAATCCCTTTCATTTGCGAACCTCTTTCGATATTCCCCGCGCACAGGGCTTTCAGTATGCCGTTTTTCTGCACCCTCCCGCAATGGGGCGGGGACGGAAAAAATGCACCATTTCGTCAATCATGACGGTTTGTTCTGCTTACCTGTTCGTTATTATAACACGACGACTTAGCGAGGTCAATTCCCGCAAAACAATAGGAATTTATAAACAAAATGGCGCGCTTTATCGTTCAACCTGACGCTCCTCCTGCAAATCCGCCGTAGGCATTCCGTCGGTACATGCTCTGCGCCCGTCATTTTGCAATTCTTCCTGCATGAATGCGTCGTTTTTTTCTGCCCGTGAAATTTATCCTCTTTTCCTTCCATTTTAGGGCTGAATATCGTATAATACAGGATTGAATAAACGCACATGGGAGGACACCGCTATGGAAAACCCGATCATCTCCTGGCTGTTTGAAACCGACGCCGTCCGCGTCTGCCCCGAAGGTCATCCTTTCTGGTATACGTCCGGAAAGCTCGGGCCGTTTTACATCAACACCCAGTTCCTCTACGGCAGCGAAGCGGCGGCAAACGCGCTCCTCGCCGTCATCGAGGAAGCCTGCGCAGGCGATAAGCTCGCGTTCTATGACAAGGTCTACGCCGAAATCGACAAGCAGCTCGCCTCCTGCCCGATTTATGCCCAGCTCATCGACCTGATGACCGAGGCGGCGCGCAAGCTGGATGTGGATTTCGTTTCCGGCGGCGAACGCAGAGACTTCTTCTTCTCCATGCCGGTCGCACGCAAGCTGGGGCTTGGACATCTGTCCATCTTCAAAGACCTGTCCTCCGTCTATACGGACGGAAACGGCGTGAGCATGCCCTCCGAGGCGGCACAGCTGGCGGGCAAGCGCAGCGTACACATCGCCGATTTGGTCACGGTCGCTTCCTCCTATATCCGCGCATGGATTCCTGCCGTCGAGGGACTGGGCGCGAAAATCGCCTACTCGCTGGCTGTCGTAGACCGCGATCAGGGCGGCAGCGATATTCTGAAGAACGCCGGCTGCCCGCTGACGACGCTGATTGTCATCAAGCCTGAGCTGTTTGAAACCGCGCACCGCATGGGACGCATCACCGACAAACAGCTCGCGCTCGTTCTGCACTTCATCGAAAATCCGGACGCCTTCATGCACGATTTCCTCGTTGCCCATCCGAATTTCCTCGCCGAGGAGATTGCCAAGGGCGGCAAGAACGCTCAGCGCGCCCAGCTGTGCATTTCCAGCGGCTTTGCGCCGGAAGAAGCCCTTCCCAAAGCGTAAGGCATGGACGTCACACTCTTTCCGCTTGAGCCGGATGCGGCATGCCGCCGGTTCTTCATCCGTGCCGACGGACAGCATGCGGGCGGCATCACGGTTCACAGCGTGCAGGGAAACCGCTTTTCCTACGGGATTGCCATCACACCTTCCCTGCGCCGCCGTGGGATTGCCGGCGCGGCGCTTCCCCTGCTCTTTGAGCGGATGAAGCGCTTGGGCTTTCAGCACGCCGTCGCGCAGGTCGCGCCGGAAAACGCCGCGTCGCTCGCACTGCACCGTTCGCTGGGGTTTGAAGTCGCCTCTAAAGACATTTCGGCAATCACACTCAAAAAAAGCCTGTAGCCGACAGCGCGACGGGCAAAGAAGCGGACTGACCTGCCCGCATCCGGCGTCTCGCTGACGCGGTCAGTTTTACGCCGTTTCTCATAAGCCAAAACAGAGGGGATGCCTGATTCGGGGCATCCCCTCTGCTTGCTTATTCCCTCTTTTGTCCTCTCGGCGTGTAAATCCACGCCGCGGCGAATGCGGACAGCGGCGCAGCCGCCACCAGCACGTCAATGAGGAGCGTCAGCACAAACACCGTCACAAACGCCGCTCCGATTGGGTTTACGCCCTCAATCAGCAGCTTCCATTCTTTTCCTTGGGTACGGGCAGAGTATAAGGCTTTTCTGTAAAAAGCAGCGAGCGCACCGCCTGAAAAACAGGTAAAAAGCGGGCTGAGCCCGCCTTCACCTCCGCCGAAGTCCTCCACGCTTCAAAGTCTTGCTCACGCGGGCGATTTTACGCAATTTCCTATACTATAAAAAAACGCATCCCTTCTCTTTGAAATCGAAAGGATGCGTTAAATGTCTAAACCTGTTTTTTACCACGTCGCGCAGAACCCGGTCACATACCAGTCATCTTTTTGCAGCTTATACTGGCAGTTTTCCTCGGTGATTTCATCTTCCGGAACGGCGGACATGTTGTAATACTGTCTCTTGGGCGTCGCGTCATAGCGGTAGTTGATGCGGCGGACGGTCGAATTCAGGTTGCCCTCGATGGTCGTCAGCTCATACACGCCGTCGCCCATTTCCTTCACGCTTTCAACAATCGCGACATGCGTATACGGCGTAGACGCGCGCACGCCGTATATCACCAGATAGCCCGGCTTGGGTACGCCGCCCTCCGTGCCGTCCACCCAGCGCCCATGTTCCTCGAACGCAAGGCGCACATTGCCCACGCGCCCTTCCATCGCGGATATGCACGCATCCGGCTCGACGGTCACATCCTGCTTATAGCGGATGAGCTGCAAGCCGCTGTGATACGCGCAGTAGATTTGAAACACCGAGCACCAGCCGATTTCCCGATTGTCGTGATAATACCATTTGGTATATTCATTGTTTTTGGGGAGCTTCGTCCAGTTGTTCTTTTCAAACTCCGCGCGTGCGGTCAAGACAAAATTTCTCGCCGCCAGCGGCATATCCTCCGGAAAGGTCAAGCCGTAGGTCTCCAGCTCGCCCTCCGCCTGCGTTTCGATGGCTTCCGGCGGCGTCTGCATCTTGACCGGCGCCGTATCCGCAAGTGCCGCGCCCGCCGCTATGCACATTGCCGCGGCAAGCACCCCTATCCTTTTCAGCATGCTTCTATCAGTCCTCCATGACCAGCGAAAGTTCGCCGTTCACTTCCGTTTCCTTGATTTCTCCGTTTTCCATGGTCTTCACGCGCCAGCCCTGCCCGTCGGTCGTCAGCGTATAACGCGCCTGACTCGGCGAAACACGTTCGCTCTTCACGTTGAACAGGTCGCCGCCAATCTTCACGTTCTCAATCTGCCAGCCTTCCCAGCCGATGGGCGTATGCGGATGCCAGAAGATTTCCTTCTTTCCCGCATCCGGACGGATACCGAACAGGCTGTTGAACACCGTCCGCACCAAGCCGTAGCCCGCGCTCGCCTGAAGCAGCACGCCCGGCGCGGCGTCCTCCGTGCGAATCGAACCGGGCAGCCCCGGCGCAGCCGTGTGAACCATCTGCCCCAGCTTGCCAATCATGCGCCCGATATGCGCCTGCTCGCCGCAGCGCATAGCCTTCTGCGCCAGCGTCAGATTCTCCTCGGGCTGCTCCTCCTGCGCGGGCAGCTTTTCAATCAAAGCGCGAATCGCCGCGTCCTCCGCGCCCGTCAGATGCAGGATATAGGCCTGACCGACCAGGGCCGCGCGGATATCCTCCACCAAATCCGGCTGAATATCCTCAAAGCCCCGCGTGGTACGGCGCAGATAATGGATGCAAAGCCCCGTCACCGGCAGCATATCCTCAGCAAACGCGCGGTCACCCGACCAGAGCAGCGTCTGATGGACGAGCGCCACAAACTGCGCGCTCTCCCGCTCGCCGCCAACCTGCGTCACACGGCCGCCGAGCGAAACGCTCCTCGCCAAGCGTCCGGGTGCCAGCTGTGCCTCGGCGCTGACATCGACCAGCGTATGCAGCATCTTCTGCACCTGCGCCGCGCCGCCCAGCGGAAGCAGCGTTTCCATCGCGCGCGCCCAGCCCTCGCCATACAGCGCAGGATGTTCCGGCAAATCGCAGCTCAGCGCACAACCGCCCCGCGGCAGATCACGCGTCAGCCAATCCGCGTAAAGCTTCGTCCAGTTCAGACTGCGTTCAATCGAGGAGCTTGGCAGCGTCGCCGCGCTGTTCTGCATCAGCTTGGCGATGCGCGTCTGCGTCTGAGCCTAGAGCGTTTCCGCGTTTTCGCGAAGCATCGCGAGTGCTTCCTCGGCCTTGGAGCGAGAAGGATAGCCGCCCGCGACATACAGGCGCATGGTCTTTTGCTCCCCCGCCGCGATGCGCATGCGATAGAACAGACGTCCGTTGACGCCCTTGCCCTGCGTGTTGCCGAAGCCGTAAACCGTCTGCGGCAAATCCGCCTGCAAAGCGCGGCATGCCTTATCCGCGCCCCAGACAGCGTGCCACGGGTTGCGGCTGTCGCGGGCGAAGAACGCCTGCTCCTTCTCGTCGTATTCGCCCACGTCGCGCCCCAGCTCCATGCCGTCCTCGCCGTGCGCAGCGGCAACGGTCATGATATCCGTGCGCACGGTATAGGAAACCTCAACCATGCGCGGCGCGGGGCGAAGGTTCTCGATGGTCAACTCGATGACGCATCCGCCGACGCCGTCGGGAATAAACTGACTGCGCACCACGTGCAGCTGTTCCTTCTGCATGCGGTAATGGAACGCGGTCAGCGCAGGATGGATCTCGCACGCATCCGCCTGCGTCAGCGGCACGTCGTCGATGGCGAAAAAGAAGCCGTCGCAGACCTTTCTTTCGCCTGCCCACAGACCGCCCATTTCGCCCGAAACGGTATAGCCCATATCCGGAAACAGACCGTTCTGCGCGCCGATAAGCACTGCGGCGCTGCCCGCGGTGACGACCGGAGCTTCCAAATGTTCATAACGATAGACCCTATAATCGCTGCGCATATGTTTTCCTCCTTCAAGCGTAGAACAGCCGAAACCCTGTTCCGGACTTTAGCTTCTCTATGCGGCGGCTTCAAACCGCTGCAGCTTGTTGACATAAGCAAACTT
>ENA-UOOA01006258-UOOA01006258.1-human-gut-metagenome-genome-assembly--contig:-P61old-NODE-6258-length-11632-cov-4.581152_pt1 | contig 11632 bp, 9 predicted proteins | sample MGYA00242467_ERZ724014 | MGnify/ENA metagenome assembly ERZ724014
GTCGGCGCGAGCCGGACGAACTATGTCTTCGTCATCCCCGCGGCGCGGGAGCTGGACCTCAAAAAAGCGGCGAAGGCGGCGGGGGAGAAGTCCGTCACCATGCTGCATGTGGCGGAGCTTCTGCCGCTCACGGGCTATGTCCGCGGCGGGTGCAGCCCGATCGGAATGAAAAAGCAGTTCCGCACGTTTTTCGACGCGAGCGTGGAGACGCTTGAGCGTGTGTTCGTGAGCGCGGGGCGCATCGGCGCGCAGGTCGGCGTCGCGCCCGCGGCGCTGCTCGCGCTCGTGCGCGGGGAAACGGCGGAGCTTTGCGTGGAGGATAAGGCGTAAAAAATGCAGGACTCGATCATCATCCGCGGTGCGCGGGAGAACAATCTGAAAAATATCGACGTGGAGATCCCGCGCGACAAGCTCGTCGTCGTCACCGGGCTCTCCGGCAGCGGCAAGAGCAGCCTCGCTTTCGACACGATCTATGCCGAGGGTCAGCGCCGCTATGTGGAGAGCCTGTCGTCTTACGCGCGGCAGTTTCTGGGGCAGATGGAAAAGCCGGATGTGGACAGCATTGACGGGCTTTCTCCCGCTATCTCCATCGACCAAAAGACCACGAGCCGCAACCCGCGCTCCACGGTCGGCACCGTTACGGAAATTTACGACTATCTCCGTCTGCTCTGGGCGCGCGTCGGCGTGCCGCACTGCCCGAAGTGCGGCAAGGAGATCCGCCAGCAGACGGTGGACCAGATCATCGATCAGCTCCTGACCCTGCCGGAGCGCGCAAAGCTCCAGATCCTCGCCCCGGTTGTCCGCGGGCGCAAGGGCGAGCACGCCAAGGTCTTTGAGGATGCGCGCCGCGCCGGATTCGTCCGCGCCCGCGCGGACGGCAGCATGTTCGATCTCTCCGAGGAGATCCGGCTCGACAAGAACAAAAAGCACTCCATCGAGATCGTCGTGGACCGCATCGTCTTGAAGCCGGACATTACCCGCCGCCTGACCGACTCGGTCGAAACGGCGCTGAAGCTCGCCGGCGGGCTCGTGCTCGTCACGGTCGCGGACGAGGCGGGGGAGCGGGAGCTCAGCTTTTCCCAGAATTACGCCTGCGAGGACTGCGGCATCTCCATCGAGGAGCTGACGCCGCGGCTTTTCTCCTTCAATAACCCCTTCGGCGCCTGCCCGACCTGCGGCGGTCTCGGTGTCCAGCTTCAGGTGGACCCGGCGCTCATCATCCCGGACCCAAGCAAGTCGATTCTGGACGGTGCAATCGTCGCCTCCGGCTGGGGCAACGTCCGCGAGGACACCATTTCCCGCATGTATTTCGACGCGCTCGCAAAGCGCTATCATTTCAAGCTCACGGACCCCGTGTCCAGCCTCTCCAAGGAGGCGCTGGACGCCGTGCTTTACGGTACGAAGGGCGAAAAGCTGGAGCTCTCCTACGAGCGCAAGAGCGGCAAGGGCACGCTCAGTCAGCCCTTTGAGGGCGTGATCACAAACCTCAACCGCCGCTATCGCGAAACCCAGAGCGCCACGATGCGCGAGGATCTGGAGCAGTGCATGAGCGAGATTCCCTGCCCGGACTGCGCCGGACGGCGCTTAAAGCGCGAGGCGCTCGCCGTCACGGTCGGCGGGCTGAACATTATGGAGTTCACGGAGCTCAGCGTGGAAAACGAGCTTGCGTTTATCAACGATCTGCACCTTGAAGGGCAGAAGCTGATGATCGCGGGCCAGATCCTGAAGGAGATCCGCTCCCGGCTGGAGTTTCTCTCCAGCGTCGGGCTCTCTTACCTGACGCTCTCACGCACCGCGGCGACGCTGAGCGGCGGCGAGGCGCAGCGCATCCGCCTTGCGACCCAGATCGGGTCGAGTCTGATGGGCGTGCTCTATATCCTCGACGAGCCCTCCATCGGTCTGCACCAGCGCGACAATGCGAAGCTGATCGCAACGCTCAAGCACCTGCGCGATATCGGCAACACCCTCATCGTCGTCGAGCACGACACGGACACCATGTATGCCGCGGACCATATTATCGACATCGGTCCCGGCGCGGGCGTCCACGGCGGTGAGCTCGTCGGGCAGGGCACCGTGGCGGACATCTGCGCGAGCCCGCGCAGCGTCACGGGCGACTATCTGAGCGGCAGGAAAAAGATCCCCGCCCCGCCCTCCCGCCGGAGCGGGACCGGAAAATTCCTCACCGTCCGCGGCGCGGCGGAGAATAACCTCAAAAACATCGATGCGCGCTTCCCGCTCGGCGTATTCACCTGCGTCACCGGCGTTTCCGGCAGCGGCAAGAGCAGCCTTGTGAATGAAATTCTCTATAAAACGCTCGCCTCGCGTTTAAACCGCATGAAGGTCCGCCCCGGCAAGTGCGCCGGTGTGGACGGGCTGGAGAACGTGGACAAGGTCATCGCCATCGACCAGAGCCCGATCGGGCGCTCCCCACGCTCCAATCCCGCCACCTATACCGGCGTGTTCAACGATATCCGCGACCTCTTTGCCGAGAGCAACGACGCCAAGCTCCGCGGCTACGGTCCCGGCAGGTTTTCCTTCAACGTCCGCGGCGGACGCTGCGAAGCCTGCGCGGGCGACGGTCTGCTCAAGATCGAGATGCACTTCCTGCCGGATATTTATGTCCCCTGCGAGGTCTGCCACGGCGCGCGCTATAACCGTGAGACGCTGGAGGTGCGCTATAAGGGCAAAAACATCGCCGAGGTGCTCGACATGACCGTTGAGGAGGCGGTTGCTTATTTCGAGAACATCCCGAAGATCCGCGACCGGGTCCAGACGCTGCTGGACGTCGGGCTCGGCTATATCAAGCTCGGCCAGCCGGCGACGACGCTCTCCGGCGGCGAGGCGCAGCGCGTAAAGCTCGCGACGGAGCTCAGCAAGCGGAGCACCGGGCGCACGGTCTACGTCCTCGACGAGCCGACCACGGGACTGCACATGGCGGATGTCCACCGCCTCATCGACGTGCTCCAGAAGCTCACCGATGCGGGCAACACCGTTATCGTCATCGAGCACAATCTGGACGTCATCAAATGCGCCGACCACATCATCGACCTCGGTCCCGAGGGCGGCGACAAGGGCGGGCAGATCGTCTTCACCGGAACGCCGGAGCAGTGCGCTGCGTGTCCGGAGAGCGCCACGGGCGAATTTCTGAAGGCAATGCTGGAATAAAGAGAGAAAAAACGGGGGAACCATGGAAAACGGCTTTGACGAGCTCGTTGGCACCGTCGATGAGATCATCTATACCAACGAGGAAAACGGCTATACCGTGCTGCGCCTGGAGCGGGACGACGGCGAGACCGTCACCGCGACGGGCTGCCTGCCCTTCGCCGCGCCCGGCGAGCAGCTCATGCTCTACGGGAGCTGGACGACCCACGCGACTTACGGTCAGCAGTTCCGCGCGGAATACGCCGAGCGGAGCATGCCGCGCGGCGCGGAGGCGGTGTATGAATACCTCGCGAGCCGCGTCATCCGCGGCGTCGGTCCCGCGACGGCGAGCGTCATCGTCTCCGCATTCGGCGACAAGGCGCTGGACGTCATCGAAAACGAGCCGGAAAAGCTTGCGGGTCTGCGCGGGATCAGTCTGAAAAAGGCGAAGGAGATGAGCGAGGCGCTCCGGCGCCAGCTCGGTCTGCGCCGGCTGATGGAGTTTCTGAACAGCCACGGGCTGAAGCCCCACTTCGCCATGCGGCTCTACCGCTCTTACGGCGACCGCGCGCTCGCGCTCATCAACGAAAACCCCTATATCCTCTGCGCGCCCCATATCGGCGCGGAGTTTTCTGATGCGGACACCCTCGCGCTCGACCTCGGTCTCGACGGGGACAGCCCGGAGCGCATTTCCGCCGCCGTCTGCTTCGAGCTCCAGCATAACGCCGGGAACGGGCATGTGTTCATCCCGCGCGAAAAACTCATCCTCGCGACCGCCCAGCTCCTCGATATCGAGCCCGGCGCGGTGGAGAGCGGGCTCGACGAGCTGCTGCGCCGCGGCGACGTGGTGGAGCAATCCGTCGCAGGCTGCGAGGCGTGTTATCTGAAGGACCTTTATGAAGCCGAGCGCAGCAGCGCGGATCGGCTTTCCGCCATGGCGGCGGCGCGCTTTTCCTGCAAGCAGGATTTTTCCGAGCTGCTCGGCGGCATCGAGCGTGCGCAGGGTATTACTTACGCACCCCAGCAGCGCAAAACGCTGGAGACCGCCTCCCAGTCCCAGCTGATGCTCATCACCGGCGGACCCGGCACCGGAAAAACGACGACGGTCCGCGCCATCATCGCCATGTATGAAACGCTGGGGCTCACGGTCCAGCTTGCCGCCCCGACGGGGCGCGCGGCAAAGCGCATGGCGGAGCTCACGGGCTGCGAGGCGGTGACGATCCACCGTCTGCTGGAGGCGGGCTGCGCCGAGGGCAGCTTCGACCTCGTTTTCAAGCGCAACGCGGCAAATCCGCTGCGCTGCGACGCGCTGATCGTGGATGAGTGCTCCATGATCGACATCACGCTCCTCGCCGCGCTGCTCGATGCTCTGCCGCGCGAGTGCCGCCTTATTCTGGTCGGCGACGCGGACCAGCTTCCGAGCGTCGGACCCGGCAACGTGTTTCTCGATATCCTGCGCTCGAACCGCGTTGCGGTCGTGCGCCTGACGGAAATTTTCCGCCAGACGGCGGACAGCCGTATCGTGCAGTATGCCCACCGGATCAATGCCGGCGAGCACCCGCCCATCGCGGAGAATAAGGGCGATTTTTTCTTCATGCGCCGTCTGAAGCCGGACGCCGCCGTGCAGCTCATCGTCCAGCTCTGCGCCGAACGGCTGCCGAAGAATATGCACATCCCCTCGGAGGAAATCCAAGTCCTGACCCCGATGCGCCGCGGCGGCGCGGGGGTCTACGCCCTGAACGCTGCGCTTCAGGCGGCGCTCAACCCGCCCGCGGAGGGCAAGCCGGAGAAAAAATTCGGCGAATTTATCTTCCGTCTCGGCGATCGGGTGATGCAAATCCGAAATAACTATGATATAATATGGACCACCGCCGACCAGAAGACCGCCGGGACCGGCGTTTTCAACGGCGACATCGGCTATATCACCGCCATCGACCCTGCGCAGGAGACGCTCACCGTCGACTTCGACGGACGCAGCGCGCTTTACGGCTTCGATATGCTCTCCGAGCTCGAACACGCCTGGGCGATGACGGTCCACAAATCGCAGGGCAGCGAATACCGCGCCGTGATCCTATGCGTCTGCGGCGCGCCGCGCCAGCTCGCTTACCGCGGCGTGCTCTACACCGCCGTGACCCGTGCGCGGGAGCTGCTCATCGCCGTCGGGGACGACGGGCTCATTGACCAGATGATCGACAACCATAAGCAGGCGCGGCGCTACAGCGGGCTGCGCGCGCGGCTCGCCGGGGCGGAGTGAGCGAGATGGGGCTTCTTTCCGCCGTTCTGGACCTGCTTTACCCGCCGCGCTGCGTGTTCTGCCGCCGCATCATGCGCTCTTCGGCAGAGCGCGTCTGCCCGGACTGCGCAAGAACGCTGCCCTATGCGGGCGCGAGAGGGGAGCGGCATGGCGACTTTTTCAGCGTTTGCCGCGCGCCGCTGCTCTATGAAGGCACCGTGCGCGAATCGCTGCTGCGCTATAAGTTTCAAGAGTGCCCGGGCTATGCCGCGCCTTACGGCGAAATGCTCGCCGTCTGCATTCGCACCGAGCTTGACGGCTCGTGGGACCTCATTACATGGGTGCCGCTCAGCCGCCGGAGACTGCGCGAGCGCGGCTATGACCAGGCGCGGCTGCTCGCGGAGGAGACGGCGAAGCGCCTCGGAACCGAGGCGGTGCGGACGCTTGAAAAGCCCGTAAACACCGCGCGGCAGTCCGCCACGGGAAGCCGCGAAAAGCGCGCGGCGAACATCTCCGGCGCTTACCGCGTGCCGGACCCCGCCCTCGTCGCCGGGCGGCGCATCCTGCTCATCGACGATATCGTGACCACGGGCGCAACGCTCTCGGAAGCCGCCCGCACCCTGCGCACCGCCGGTGCGGCGGAGGTCGTCTGCGCAGCGTTGGCGACGTCGCCGGACTAAAGCCGGAAATTTCAGTCTATACTTTTGCCTATACTTATTGATTTGAGGAGAACGGACCCATGCTCTTTTTTGAGAGAGACATTGCAATCGACCTTGGAACGACCAATACGCTGGTCTATGTCCGCGGCAAGGGCGTCGCCATGCGCGAGCCGACCATCGTCGCCGTGGACAAGACGACCGGCAAGCTGCTGAAGATCGGCGAGGAGGCGCAGAAGATGCTGGGGCGCACCCCGGCGAACATCGTCGCCATTCACCCGATCGCGAACGGCGTCATTTCCGATTACGACATGACCACCCGCATGCTCCAGGAGCTGCTCAGCCGCGTCACAAGCTTCAGCTTTTTCAAGCCGCGCGTGATTGTCTGCGTGCCGAGCAGCATCACCGGCGTGGAGGAGCGCGCCATCATCGACGCGACGATCGAAGCCGGCGCGCGCAAGGTCTACCTGCTGGAGACCGCCGTCGCGACGAGCACCGGCGCGGGCATCGACATCTCCAAGCCGGAGGGTCATCTCGTCATCGACATCGGCGGCGGCACGACGGAGGTCGCCGTGGTCTCCCTCGGCGGCGTGGTGGAGGTCGAGTCCATCAAGACCGCGGGCGACGAGTTCGACGAGGCGATCGTCCGGTACATACGCCGGAAGCACAACGTTCTCATCGGCTCGCGCACCGCGGAGGAGCTCAAGCGCGCCATCGGCTGCGTCTATACCCGCCGCGAGGTCGAGACCCGCGAGGTCAAGGGCCGCTGCCTGCTGACCGGTCTGCCCAAGGCGGTCACGGTCAACTCCAACGACATGATCGAGGCGCTCGCCGAGCCGGTCGAAAAGGTGCTGGAGACCATCCACATGGTGTTGGAGCGCACCCCGCCGGAGCTAGTGGCGGACATCTCCGTCAACGGCATCGTCATGTCCGGCGGCGGCAGCCTGCTCTGGGGGCTCGACAAGCTCATCACGAGCCGCACCGGGATCGAAGCCGTCGTAGTAGACGACACCCTCGCCTGCGCCGCCTACGGAGCCGGAAAAATGCTCCGCGAGCTCAACAACATGCAGGAGGGCATGATCAACCTCGCGAGAAGGAAACAGATGAAAGGATAAAAAACCGGCTCCCGAATGGGAGCCGGTTTTTGTCGTCTGTCTTACAGCTTGCTCTCCAGCCAGCGGAGAACGTCGTTATAGACCTCGTTGCGGCAGAGCTCGTTCAGAATTTCGTGCCGTCCGCCGGGGTAGAGCTTCAGGGAGACGTCTGTCATGCCGGCGCGGAGGAAATTCTCATACGCGCGGCGGACGCCCTTGCCGCTCTCGCCGACGGGGTCAGCGTCGCCCGCAATGAAGAGCACCGGCAGATCGCGGCGCATCAGGCGGACATTATCCAGCTTCGAGATCATCTGGATGCCGCCCATCATGTCATGGAACAGCCCCGCCGTCGGGACGAAGCCGCAGAGCGGGTCGGCGTTGTAGCGGTCGACATGCGCCTCGTCGCGCGTCAGCCAGTCGTTCGGCGTGCGCGCAGGCTGGAACGCCTTGTTGTAGCCGCCGAAGGCAAGGCTGTTGAGCTTATCGCTGTGGTAGCGCGGACCGTGCTTTTTAATCTCCAGCGCGCTCGCGAGCTTGCCGCCCGCGACGATGGCGGCGGGCTGCTGCCCGGTGCCGCAGATGACCGCGCCGGAAAGCCCCTCGGACCAGCGCAGCAGGTAAGTGCGGGTCAGGAAGCTGCCCATGCTGTGCCCAAAGAGAAAATACGGCAGCTCCGGAAACTCCGCATGCGTGAGCTGATAGAGCCGGTGCATATCGCCGACGGCGGTCATCCAGCCGTTTTCGTCGGCAAAGTGGCCGAGCTCGCCGTCGGCGCTGACGCTCTGACCGTGACCCAAATGGTCGTTTGCGACGACAAGGAAGCCGTTTTCGGCGAGATATGCCGCAAACTCGTCATAGCGTTCCACGTGCTCGGCGATGCCGTGCGCGATCTGCAAAACGGCGCGGGGCGCCGTGTCCGGCGTGCAGCGGCGGACATGGATCTGGGTCACGCCGTCGCCGGAGGGGAAGGCGTAGTCGGAAAAAACGGGCATGGGGTTCATCCTCCTCTGTTTTATTGTTCAGCTGTTCAGATCCGCATGCAGCCTGAGATTGCCGCTGATGGTCTCGACCTCGACCTTGCAGCCACCGTCGCCGAAACGATAGGTCCCGCCCTGCGCCGTGAGCGCGAGGGCGCTGTCCAGCGCGCCGGACACGCTGTCGAATTTCAGCGTGAAGCCGCAGTCATCGGGCAGAGCAAGCGACTGCGCACCGGAGACGCTGTTCATCTTGATTTCCTCCGCCGCGCTCGTCAGAACGAGACTCACGCTGCCGGAGACGGACTCGGTCTTGACCTCGCGGAACGCGCCGGAGACCGCCACGGAGCCGCTGACGCTTCCGATATCGAGCTCATCGGCGGCGGCGTCCTCGACGTCGACCGTGCCGCTCGTCGTATCGAGGTCCAGCTCGCGGCAGATGAGCGCATCGCGGACCGTGAGGTCCGCGGAGACGGTCTCGAAGCTGAGCTCGTCCCAAGCGGCGGCGGGGAGGTAGACGGCGAGGTCCTTGGAGTTCAGCATGGTTGCCGGCGAGAGTCTGGAGTCGGTCCAGCGGACCTTCAGCTCGCCGTCCTCGACGCTCCACTGAAGCGCCTCGTTGTCGTAAATGCCCTTGTCCGAGCGCTCGACGAGGCGGACGGTGTCGCCCTCGGCGGCATAAACATCCACCTTGCCGCTGACCCATTCGAGGTCAAGGCTGTCGACGCGGTCCGTGATCTCATAGCTGCGTTCGGTGAGGCTCTCGCCGCTGCGGGCGCTCTCCGCCGCGTCCTCCACGGCATTTTTCACGTCCTCCACGGCATCCTGCACCGCGTCCTTGATGGCATCCTTCGCCTCGTCGCTCAGCTTGGGCGCACGCCACAGGCCGCAGCCGCTGAACATCAGCGCGGCGGCGAGGGCGAGCGCGAGGACCGGAATAAGCTTTCTGCGTTTCATGTCGGCTATGTAACGCTCCTTTCCCAAAATCTCAGCCCAGCATCGCCCGGATGCTGTCCGCCGGGACGACGCCGACGCTCGCGTTCACGGGCTCGCCGCCGCGGAACAGGATCAGCGTCGGGATGGACTGCACGCCGTAGCGCATCGCGAGCTCCGGCTGCTCGTCCACGTTGACCTTGCCGAACTTCACCTTGCCGTCAAATTCTCCGGCGAGCTCCTCCACGACGGGGGCGAGCATGCGGCAGGGACCGCACCACGATGCCCAGAAATCGAGCAGCACGGGCGTCTCCGAGCTCTCGACCTCGGCGGCAAAATTTTCCTTCGTAACTTCCAGCATGATGATCAATCTCCTTTATTATTTATTATTTGGATTTGTAGTAAAGATAACAGTGGCAGTAGCCCTCAAACTCCGGGTCAGCGATCTGCTCGCGGAACTCGCGGCACATGCACTTGGTGTCCTCCGTCCGTTCCAGACGGCAGGGGCAGTAACCGCCCGTGCGCTTCAGACCCTCCTTGACGGTTTTGACGATCTCCTCGTCGGGATTGAGCGTAATCTTCATTTTTCGGTCTCGCACCGCCTTTCGGATTTCTTTCGGTCATATTATAACACGATGCGTCAAGAATTACAACAAAACTTGTGCGCGGGGCGCAGACATTCGCGGTTGACTTTCCCGGAACGGTATGGTAAGATAAATTGCAAGCATTTCAGACGCAGTTCTTGCTGAAAGGAGGCGGAGCGCTATGAATAAGTTTGCACGCATTGCGCCCGTTTCCGGCGCGTTTTTCCCGGCTGTCCAAGCGTGATTTTGTCGCGCCGAGAGCCGGGTTTTTGTTATATTTACCGTTTGTTTTCAAAATTTTTATATAAGAGAAAGAGGAGGATCACGTCCCATGGCAACCATCATCAACGAACCGTCCCATACTTTTAACGAATATCTGCTCATCCCCGGATATTCCTCCAGCGCCTGCATTCCGAGCGACATCTCGCTGAAGACTCCGCTCACGAAGTTCAAGAAGGGCGAGACCCCGGCGATCACGATGAACATCCCGATGGTCTCCGCCATCATGCAGTCCGTGTCCGACGACCGGCTTGCCGTCGCGCTCGCGGTCGAGGGCGGCGTCTCCTTCATCTATGGCTCCCAGACCATCGAAAATCAGGCGGCGATGGTCGCGCGCGCCAAGAACTATAAGGCGGGCTTCGTTCCGAGCGACTCCAACCTCAGCCCGAAGGCGACGCTTGCGGATGTTCTCGCGCTTAAAGAGCGCACGGGCCACTCCACCGTTGCCGTCACGGAGGACGGCAGCGCGGACGGCAAGCTCGTCGGCATCATCACGAGCCGCGATTACCGCGTCAGCCGTATGGACCCCAAGACCCCGGTCATGGAGTTCATGACCCCCTACGAAAAGCTCATCTGGGCGCCGGAGGGCACGAGCCTGAAGGAAGCCAACGACATCATCTGGGAGCATAAGCTCAACTCCCTGCCCATCGTCGACGGCGACGGCAAGCTCTGCTACTTCGTCTTCCGCAAGGACTATGAAAACCACAAGCAGAACCCGGACGAGCTGCTCGACGCGCACAAGCGCTATGTTGTCGGCGCGGGCATCAACACCCGCGACTACGCCGAGCGCGTGCCCGCCCTGCTCGAAGCGGGCGTGGACGTGCTCTGCATCGACTCCTCCGAGGGCTTCACCGACTGGCAGAAGTTCACCCTCGCGTGGATCCGCGCCCACTACGGCGACAGCGTCAAGGTCGGCGCGGGCAACGTTGTGGACGCCAAGGGCTTCCGTTTCCTCGCCGAGTGCGGCGCGGACTTTGTGAAGGTCGGCATCGGCGGCGGCTCCATCTGCATCACGCGCGAGACCAAGGGTATCGGCCGCGGACAGGCGACCGCCCTCATCGATGTCTGCGCCGAGCGCGACCGCTATTATCAGGAGACCGGCATTTATATCCCCGTCTGCTCCGACGGCGGCATCGTCTATGACCACCACATCACGCTCGCCCTCGCCATGGGCGCGGATTTCGTGATGCTCGGCCGTTATTTTGCCCGCTTCGACGAGAGCCCGACGAACAAGATCAACATCGGCGGCACCTACTACAAGGAGTACTGGGGCGAGGGCTCCGCCCGCGCGAAGAACTGGCAGCGCTATGACCTCGGCGGCGAGGCGAAGCTCAGCTTTGAAGAGGGCGTGGACTCTTATGTGCCTTACGCCGGCTCCCTGAAGGATAACGTTGCGATGTCGCTTTACAAGGTGCGCTCCACCATGTGCAACTGCGGAGCCATGAGCATCCCGGAGCTTCAGGAAAAAGCCGTGCTGACGCTCGTCTCCGCCACCAGCATCGTCGAGGGCGGCGCACACGACGTCATCCAGAAGGACAAGAGCATGTCCGTAAAGTAAAAATTCCCTGGTCCGCCGGCGGAAAATTTGCCGAAATTGCGCCTTGACGCAAAGCCCGCCGGGTGCTAAACTGGGACCGTGAAAACTGAGTTGTTTCCCGTGACTGACGGAATGATGTGGAGCACCACAGAGGAGCGGGAAACAAGCGAACGCCAAAAATGCCGACCGTCTGGGCGCACT